>Ga0265296_1000620_pt1 | contig 50383 bp, 41 predicted proteins | sample MunlanPumphouse1_FD_189073 | JGI IMG/M metagenome (GOLD analysis project Ga0265296, IMG submission 189073) | Groundwater microbial communities from a municipal landfill in Southern Ontario, Canada - Pumphouse #1 | ecosystem: Environmental > Aquatic > Deep subsurface > Groundwater | place... | reverse complement strand
TGCATTAGCTGACAACTATGCCGGATTATTAACGCTCCTCGACAAGTACGTTGACCTTAAGTATATGCCAACACTTGCAGACGCAAGGCATGTCCAGAAAGTCGATGTTTCATTCGTCGAGGGTTCAGTTTGTATCAACGACAAACTCGCGGTGGAAGAGCTCAAGGAAACCCGTGAGAAGTCAACCATCGTAGTCGCCCTCGGCGGCTGCGCATGCTATGGCAACATCACCCGGTTCTCCCGTGGCGGCCAGCAGAACCAGCCGGCACACGAGGCATTCCTGCCGATCGGCAACCTGATCAAGGTGGACGTGTTCATCCCCGGATGCGCACCGACCCCGCAGATGATCAGGAATGTCGCGGTCATGGCATACCTGCTCCTCAAGGGCACCAAGGAACAGAAGGATCTCGCAACCGCGTTCCTCACCCCGCTGATGAAGCTCACGGAGAGTAACGAGACCTGCTTCTGCGAACTGATGACCCAGGTCATCAACCAGGGCCTGTGCATGGGTTGCGGAACCTGTGTGGCAGCCTGTCCGGTCAATGCCATCACCATGGAGTATGGCAAGCCGAACGGCGAGCGCGACCTGTGCATCAAGTGCGGCGCGTGCTACAGCCAGTGCCCACGGAGCTGGTACAGCTTCGATGTGGTATCGAACTATGAGGCGATCAACGAGGCCATTATGGCGGCACTCCAGTGAAGGTGATTGAAATGGGAGCAGAACTCGGAAACTACAAATCAGTCGTCTCAGCCCGGAGCACCGATAAGGAGCTTCTCAAGGCCGCACAGGATGGCGGTATTGTCTCGTCCCTCTTTGCATTTGCCCTCGACGAAGGCATCATTGATGGTGCAATCGTTGCAGCAAGCAAGGAGTTCGCAGCAAAGAACCCCTCCAAGGTCATCATCGACAGTACAAACTTCGACATGATCGAGCCCTGGAGACCAATTCCTGCGATCGTCAACACCAAGGCTGAGCTGCTTGCAGCAGCCGGAACCAAGTACAACATCTGCCCGAACGTTGCACTCCTCAAGGAAGCAACCCGGAGCTTTGGCCTGGACAAGGTCGGTATCGTTGGCACCCCGTGCCAGATGCAGGCAGTCCGTAAGGCACAGCTGTACCCGATCGGCATGAGAGATGTCGGCGCGAGCATTGCACTTGCCGTCGGTATCTTCTGTATGGAGAACTTCCCCTACCAGAGCATCCTCCAGCTCGTGGAAGACCACGCTGCGATGAAGCTCGAGTCTGTCAAGAAGATGGAGATCGGCAAGGGCAAGTTCTGGGTATACGGCAAGCGCGGACAGGTCGTCCAGCTGCCGCTCAAGGTGACCCACAAGTACGAGCAGCCCGGCTGCCACGTCTGCCTTGACTACGTTGCCAACCTCGGTGACATCTCCACCGGATCCGTCGGCAGCCCCGATGGATGGAGCACCGTCTTTGTCAGGTCCAAGATCGGAGACTCGGTCTGGGCAAAGGCAATGGCAGCAGGTGTCTTTGAGACCCAGCCCATGGAAAAGGTCAAGCCCGGTCTTGAACTCGTGACCAAGCTCGCAAACGAGAAGATCACGAAGAACAAGGCAACTCTCGAGGCCCGCAAGACCTTCGGTGTCGGCAAGGCTCTCCGGAACCCCTACATCTAATCTCTCTTTTTTTTGGCGAAGGTCATCAGACCTGAGCCTAGAAAAGAACGCGTCAGCGTTCTTGGAATTGTTGAAGGTCATCAAACCTGAATGATGAGAAGACCCAATGGGTCTTTGCTGTGACGAGGCCTCTCAAGCCCGAGTCTTGAGATAATTCATCAGAGTCATCGAGTTGGGGAGGGTTTGAAAAACCCGAACCAGTGAAATTGCCCGAACCATCTTGGCGGTCGCCGGGATCTGGATATCTTCTTTCTGTTATACGGTCTCATTCGGAGAACTCATGTTTATGGGGGTGTTTTGGACCTACAATTCCCCTGAAAATAAAGTCCCCTTAACACGCCCCGTTTGCCAATCGGAGCCCATTTTAAAAAACCGATTTTTTGATAGTCGCGTTTTTTGGCGAATTATAGAGTACTTGTTTTAAAATACGGCTTTATGAGGAGTATTTTGCCCATATGAAGGTCATTTCAACCTTTAAAAAACGTCTAATTGTTGCCTTTTGGATAAGCACTGAATCGGAATCCTGTGGAAAAGGCTGTCCGGTGAAATGGCGGGGGGTCTGATCCGGGCCTTACCCGGACTCACCGCCATCTGCCCTGCACCGTATCGGCACAACCGTACGCTGCATCGGGAGGTGAACCGGATCAGCATGCAGATCTTTCCGCTTCACGAGATACCGGCATTTCGGGGGATCGGAGGGGTGGTACCCGGCCACCTGCTCGATCCTGAGAACACGATACGGGAACCGGCCGAACGGTCCGAACTCAAGGCGCCGCAAAAAACCGGAGACCGTGTTGCACTGGTACCGGGTCAGGCCGAAGCAGTCCCGGAGCTCCTGCACCGTGACCCACCGCTCGCGGGAACCCTGATTCTCCATGAACCGATCCAGCAGTTCCGGGATTCCGTCATATCTTCTCTGGGTCATGGGTGTCGTGCAGTTCAGACCTGGGCCGGATCGGACTCGATCTCCCGCACCAGATGCTCCATCACGGAGTCCACCGCCCGCCAGGTCGGGGAGTCCGCATGCCGGAGGATATAGGGGCGGCCCTCGTCACCTGCCTTCACCATCTCCGGGTCGAGCGGGATGGCCCCAAGGAACGGTACATGAAGATCCTCTGCCGCTTTCTTCCCGCCACCGGCACTGAAGAGGTTGACGATCTCCCCGCAGTGGGGGCAGACCATCCCGCTCATGTTCTCGATGACGCCGAGGACCGGCAGATCCAGTTTCTCGATGAACTTTGCCGCCCGCATCGCGTCCATCACGGCCACATCCTGCGGGGTCGTTACGATGACGGCCCCACGAACATTCGGCGCCAGCTGGGCAATCGTGAGCGCCTCGTCACCGGTGCCGGGCGGGAGGTCTACCACAAGATAATCGAGGGAGCCCCAGTGCACTTCTGCAAGGAACTGCTGGATCGCCACCATCTTCATCGGCCCGCGCCAGACAACCGGTGAACTCGTGTCCGGTAAGAGGAACGCCATCGAAATGACCGAGAGATTTCCCGTGACGTGAACCGGTTCAATGGCGTCTTCAAGCACCGCCGGCCGCTGGTCCTCGATCCCGAGCATCTTGGGGATGTTGGGGCCGTGGAAGTCGAGGTCGAGCAGGCCGACTTTTTTTCCCTTGTTCGCGAGAGCGTAGGCAAGGTTCACGGAGACCGTGGACTTTCCCACCCCGCCTTTCCCGCTCAGCACGAGGATCACATGCTTCACATCGATCTTCGCTTTCGGGGGCAGCCCCTTGGGGGCAGCGTGTGGCTGTGCGGACGGGCAGGTATCGCAGTTGTCGGTGCAGTTCTCACTACAGATCTTCTCATCGTGTGCGGGTTGTTCTGTCATGGTATCAGTATCCAAAAAATATTCAGGGGGTTGTACCCCGGTTTTCAGTCGTGCTTCTCGTCTTCCGTGACCTGCGCAAGGATTGTTGCGGTCGGGCCGATGTCGATGAGCTTCCCGCCCCGCATCAGCGCCAGCCGGTCGCAGATGTCCCGGACAAAGTCCATGTCGTGCGAGACGACGATGAAGGTCTCGTCCATCTCGTCCCGGGCATGCAGGATCGAGTGCTTCACATCCTGCTTGGTGATGGGGTCCATCGTGCCGGTCGGCTCATCGAGGATCACGAGCCGGGGCTCACGGATAAGCACCTGCGCAAGGGCCACGCGGTGCCGCTCGCCATCCGAGAGTTCGCCCGGGAACCGGTTCAAAATTTCCCGGGATTTTTCTTCGGTGAACCCGGCCATCCTGAGCGTGATCACCGCTTTTCTTATCGCCAGTTCCTTGGGGAACTCCAAACCGATCGCATCGGTCAGGTTGTCGATCACCGTGCGGTGGGGGAAGAGATCGTACTCCTGGTGCAAAAGGCCGATGTACTCCTTGGCCCTGCCCCGCTGGTCGATGCCGGGCTTTGTCATATCCACCCAGTCGTCCCCGATCAGGACATTCATCTCACCGCTCGTGGGCTCAATGATGCCGGCAATGATCCGGGAGAGCGTGGTCTTGCCCGCCCCGCTCTTCCCGATGATGCCAAAGATCTCCTTCTTTGCTACATCGAACGTGACCATGTTCACGGCTTTCACAACGCCGCGGTCCACCGCAATGTAGCGCTTGGTCACGTCCCGGGCAGAGAGGATCTTCCCGCCCAGTTCCACGGGCTCTGCATCCTCGATCTCATGGTAGTCCTTCGCAAACGATTTGATGACGCTTTTCGGCGATCCGATGGAGACGATCTCGCCGTCCACGAGCAGTATTGCACGGTTTGCCATATCCTCGATCACCTGCGAGAAGTGCGAGGTGACGACCATGCCCATCGTGTTCTTCTTCGCCGCTTCGGTGAGCATGCCGTGGACCAGCCGGGCGGTCTCGGGATCGAGGGTGCCCGTGGGTTCATCGGCAAAGAGCATGGCCGGGTTCTTGGCCAGCTGCCGGGCAAGCACCACCCGCTGCTTCTCACCCCCCGAAAGGTCGCGGGCGATATGCATCATCCGGTGCGAGAGCCGGACCTGGTCGATCAGGTCAGCGGCCCGGCTGACTGCGAGCTCCTGCGGGTAGCGGACGTCATCCAGCGCATGGAGCACGTTCTCGATCACCCGGTCGTCACCGTAGAGAGCGAACGACCGCTGGAACATGATGGCGGTCCGGTTCATGACCCGGGACTTCATGCCATCGGTCTTTTTATTCCAGAGATCGACATCCACGGCCACGAGCTCGCCGCCGCACTCGGGACATTTCATGCCGGCCCGGCTCTGCACATCCATGAAGGTGCAGCGGTCACACGCGGCCATGTGGTAGACGATCGATCCTTTCGTTGGCGGCTGTTCAACACCCCGGAGCAGGTGCATGAGCACGCTCTTTCCGGCCCCGCTCCTCCCGATGACCCCCATGATCTCCCCTTCGGGAATCTCGAACGAGACCTTGTTTAAGACCCGAGTATCGTCGAAGTCCATGCAGAGGTCGTGGACACTGATGAATGGTTGTGGCATGATTGCTCGTACGGAATTATTACGCATATGAGCATAAAGATTTAAGGATCGGGATCCAGAGGATCGTATGCGGTGCGGGCGCCGTCATGCATCTCCCGGCAGCCAGCAGGGTACCGGCATGACGTGCACCCGGCCCGCTTGAAAAAAGAGTACGATTTTTATTCTTGTCCGCAAGCATCCAGCGGGCACTTCGGGCACCGGCCTTCCGCTGCCTTTGTGCAACCGGCCATCTCGATACCCTCACCATTGATAAGCGCGTCAGCAATGGTCTGGATTATCAGGATGTTTTGGTGTTTGGAATTACGAGGGTTGCCTGTCACGGTTAACGTTCCCTGACACCTGTGCATGCCATTTTCTCAGGACGGGCCAGGGTATGATTTTTCCGTTGGATATTAACGATTCCAGACTGAAGAATTTTTTTCACTTATCGCCAGCGTAAAAACCAACGTAATCCTATCAGTAATTGATCCGGCGCCGACAATGCCGATTATATCCGCACAACTACCTGCGGGGAACTCACAATGATCTCAAACCGAACCGTACTCATCATTCTGGTCATCTTCTTTTTCACAGGAATCGTATCCGGACATGAAACCTGGGCCATACCGGACTCGGGCACCGTAACGATCGGTGAGACCGTCTCCCTTGCGATCGGAAGCAGCCATACCTGGGGACGATCGGAGGAAGTACCGGAAGGGTACATGATCACGGTGATGACCGATCATGATGGAAACCGGGACGTAAAGAAGGGTGAGGCGGCCACGATCGCGGGACTCTACCGGGTCTTCAATTATACGCTCAGGAATGACGGGCTGTACCGGTTCACGGTCTATCACACGGAGGGCACCTGGACCCATATCGTGACGAATCCTCCGGACACGGAAGGGGGATTGTGGATCAACAAGAATCTCGACGATATCGATATCAGCCAGCTGAATAAAGAGACCTGGTCTGATGCATGGTATGTTGAGACATCGTATCCCATACACTGCTATTCCAAAACATTTCTTGCATCAGAGAATGCCGATTTTTCCCAGGCACGCGATCCATCCCATTCCACCGTCGAGATCATACCGGAGACCGATATCCGCACGGTCGGCAGCGGGGACTTTGCCGTCAGGGTGCTTTACAAAGGTACCCCGCTTGACGGTGTGGTTGTCAAGGCAGGGATGCCCGACCACGAAGAGTCCGTTACTTCCGTGAGCACCGATCACCTTGGCCGGGCCATTCTGCCGCTAAACCGGTCAGGAACCTGGATCATCAAGGCCGATACCGGCAGCGATCCCCGGATCGTCTCCTCCCTGGATCTGCCAAAAGGTCCCCGTGCAGTGCAGAAGACCACGGTCGGACCGGTGTACCGGTACACACTTGTGCTGCGATCCGATTATTCCGGTAATCCTTATGTGGGATCTGTCGTGGCGTGATGCAGTTCAATTCCCTCTGCATCGCGCGGGCATTTCGGGCACCGGCCTTCCGCGGCCTTTGTGCAGCCGGCCATCTCGATACCCTTGCCATTGACCAGCGCATCGGCAATTTTCCGGCGGGCTTCATGGAGATCCCGCCATGCGGTCTTCCTTGAGACCCCGAGTTTTTCTGCCGCCTCTTCCTGTTCGAGGCCTTCAAGGTCGATGAGCCGTATCAGCTCGATCTCATCGGGCTGCAACGAGATGCCCTGACCCTCGGTCTCAGGACAGCAGCAGGGTTTGTAGCAGCGGGACTCCGAGGTACTGGCGATCGTGCGCCGGACACGCGGCCTTCCCCTTCGGGGGCACTCAGGTACTTCAGTAGTTTCATCCGTTGCCATTGCCTTGTCCTGATTATATAGTGTATCCGGAATAGTATAACAGGATTACCGGGTCTGCCGGACGGACTTTCTGGCATCAGGGACATGATGGCTTCGCGGGGCCGGACGTTCCTGGACAAGATATTTTCTGATGATCCGGTACGGAGGGATAGTATCCTGGAACTTCTCGATCCGGACTACCTTGTACCGGCAGGAGACGAACGGCCCCTGGTGGATCTTTTTTAAGAAACCGGAGAAGGCCGGGCCTGTGGATTCCTCCATCTGGAAGTAGGAACGGAGTTCACTGACCGTGACCCAGCGCTCTTCTGCACCGACAGCCTTCATGTACTGTTCCAGCAGGTCGGGGATCTCCGGGTGGCGGATCATGGCAGAGCACCTTGATCTTCAATAAAAAAACGGGGGCCCTTAATGGCACCGGGGCCCGTGACCGCAGGGGGTACGTGCAATGTTATCGGCCGTATCGGATCCGCAGCAGCAGGTTTTTCCAAATTTCAGGGGAGATTCGCACTCATCGCGGTGACTTACTCCCTCTTCATGCTGCTCGTGTGTTTCACCGCAGGCACAGGTGTGAGGGGTAGTGGCTTTCTTCTCGTTGTTGGATTGCGTGGTTTCTGGCATCTGTTCACCAACCGTACGGTTGTCGTACGATAATTACTCATATGCGCATAAATCATTTAAACCATCGCGTCCTGACAGCGGGCAGGCGGAGGATTCTCTCCCCTCATTTCAGACTCATCAATGCGCTCAAAAAAGATTGGGTACCTCGTAGAATTCCCTACGGGAACCCGATCATATAGCCGAAGTGAGACTACACTTCCTTTACGAGTTCCATGGACTTCTTGTTGCCTCAGTCATGGATCCATTCCGAGACCAGGGACTCGATCAGGGGAAGGACACCTTCCTGCACCGGACCATCTCTCATTTATTCTGCAGCGGAACCCTCCGGTTCTGGTAAATGATCTGGCGCATGTCCTGCATGTTCATCTTCTCGATGATCAGTTCATGTTCCTTGAGTTTCTTCAATGCATAACGTACGGTTCTTGGGGCGCAGTGAGATTTATTCACAATGTCCTTGTGGGTCATTGCACCTTCCGCGCCGAGGATCTCGAGCACGATTTTTGATGATGGAGGTAACTGGTTCATAATTATCCACGGGTATTTTAAACGGTTCAGACGCGGCCGGTCCCGCACCCTTCCGCCACTCCCTTGTCAGCCACATTCTTATCTACCATAATTTGGGAGAGCGCTTTTTTCACAAAATCATCAAACGTTTCCATTGGTCCCCAGGACTCCACCATGCAGGTATCGGAACTACGGGAGTCTGACAGGATCAGAACACTGCCGTTCTGGTCAGGTCCGGAGATGTATTTTTTACGGGGTTGTAAAGGAGGGAATTCTCCCAGTTCGCTTTTTGGGACGCGTGCATGAATGATCCAGTACGTCTGTGCATCTGTTGCACTGACATAGATCCTGTAATCATGCTCGAATTTTTTTAAGAGATCCTGTGTTTTCTCCCGCATGCCCTTACCTGAATTTCCCGCATGCGCCCCGCATGCTCCTTTCCGGTATGGGGATGAACAACTGGTGGTATAGGTTCTTTCCCAAAAATCAAAAATTGCAATGAAATTTACAGAGATATCGTAAAGGTAAACGCGATGAACGAACCGGCCGAGAGGGCAAGGCACGAACTATGATACGGCAAAATAGCACCATCCGGTCCTTGAGGCAGGGGAAAACATCCGGGATATCCTGACCCGTGCACTATCCTGACCGGCCGTTATTGCGCATCAGGTATTACAAAAATTGGAATTTAGGGAAATATTATTAGTTTGATAAAAATCATGCAGGCCCATGTCACGGAATTTCCTGAACACACGATTGTGGTTAATCACTGCGATCCTCATCATTGGCATCGCGGCCTGCATTGTACCGGCCGCAGCAGATAGCGTTTCGTATATCCAGATTACCACGAACCCTTCCAATGGGTGGGTATGCCTTGACCACTGGAATTGTCAATCAGCGCCGGTCACATTCTCTACAACGTCGAACAGTTACCATTCCATTTCAGTTTACCAAGATGGTTACCAGATGTCTACCCAGTCGGTGTACGCAAATGACCCTGGCATGACGACAAATGTTGCCATGACCCTTGCTTCAAACTCTCCGTTGACCGGCAGCCTTGATCTCAGTTCCAAGCCGACCAATGCAGATATCTGGCTTGATGGACGGTATTATGGTACAACCCCGCAGGTTATTGGCGGTCTTTCCGATGGCGATCATTCCCTGACCCTCAAGAAAGCAAGTTACTTTGATTTTACCGAACCATTCACCATTGTATCCAGTCAGACAAGCACGCTCTACCCGACAATGGCTGCCTATACGTCATCGTCAGGCTACGGGGATATCGAGATACAATCGAACCCCGTGGGAGCAGCGGTCTACGTCAACAATAACTATGTTGGAACAACCATTTCCTCTACTGCGCTCTACGTCACCCAGCTCAGCCCGGGATCCTACTCGGTCCGGGTTACCCTGGCAAATTACGAGCCGTATACCGAAACCGCAATTGTAAAGGCAGGAGCTGTGTACAGCATTCAGGCAAACATGGTACCTGGTACGTCCGGCATCACTCCCGATACAATCGGCCAGATAACGGTCAGGTCAAATCCGTCCGGCGCCAATATTTACCTTGACAATGCATACCGCGGTCTCACTCCGCTCACCCTTGTGGATATCCAGAAGGGAAGTCACACGATAATACTGAAGATGAACGGGTACCAGGACTGGCAATCATCGGTGAACGTTGCCTTCGGCAGCAGCACCGATGTGTCAGGAACGCTCACCCTCAGTGCAACGCCAACCCCGACGACCTATGTTTCCCAGCTCGCTCCTATGGCGACTAAATCACCAATCTCGTTACTCGGTATTATCTCTGCCATCGGGATTGGTGCTGGAGCGGTAATACTGTTCAGAAAACGAGAATAACACACCTTTTTTTAAATAAAGAAAATTTCCGGACACGCGGCACTCCCTGATTTTTTTAATGCGATAGATACGATATCCGGTAATTTCCCCTTGTTACATAACAATTCCGGCTCCAGCCGTAATAGGGTAAAAAACCATAACTATCTCATCTGACGTTACAAACCCGGGATAATCACCTTGTTCTTCTGTGAATTACAGAGGTTTTCTAGACACACGTATAGTGGGGGGGTTTGTATGGGTGATACTTGTCGAGCACGATCCTGTACAATAGGTTCCGATAATCCAGTACAGGAAATGCCGGTTCGCTACAAATTTTGCAACAACCGGTAAGATTTATGTCATTTTCGGCACTATGCTGGTCAGCTCTGGTATGGTTATAAAAAAAATATTATATATTATGATGACCTCCAAAAAACCATGTCAGGGAAAGGAGTTGGAAAAATGTTCGGAAAAATCAAAGAATCACGTAAGGATGGTGCATAACCATGTCAACTGAGACTGCAGACCGCATGGTAGATGCAGGAGTCGCCAGCGCGGATCATCTGAAGATCCAGACCGCGGAGGCTCTGGAGAATGCTGCCCGCAAGCTGCGAAAAACAGACCTGGCCACCAGGGGCGAAGAAGTCAAGGACATCCTTCAGGATGTTGAGGACCGGGTAAACCAGTTCAAGGCAGAAGTGGGCGTCGAGTACCGCAGAATTGAAGCAAGTTACCATCAGAGTGTGGAACCCGTTGAGAACATCATCATCGATCACCCCATTCCCTCAGTACTGGTAGCCGCTGGCGCAGGTATCCTCATTGGGATGCTTCTCTTCAAAGCACGAGACTAACGGGGGATCGCATGGATACAGCTGCCGATAGTGGAGAAGAATCGATAGAATCAGAGTTCGCGAGGACGATCAAGTACATAGATCTCTACATGCAGCAGAAGACAGATCTGTTTCTGCAGCACTATGTCTTCGAACCTCTGGACTTCCTGTTCAAGCGGATCATGTATCTGTCGGTCATTGTTACCTTACTGGCAGCTGGAACCATCACCCTGGAGATCGGGGTGATTCTTTTTATCGCTACATTAGTCCCCCTCTGGGCAGCACTGCTCATCACGGGGGCAATAATAGCGGGGATGGGTGGAATTATCGCGCACCTGCTCTTTTCGAACAAACTCGTCCTGAAAACCCCCATTGCCACGGAGATGCTACAAAATGGAAAATCGTAGGCGTATTACTGAAGAAGATCTCCTCATCACAGAAGCCCTAATTGCAAAATCGTATGGTCAGCTGAAACAGTCTGTTATCAAGACACCATCCCGGGTTTACAAGTCATTGGGAGATACCGCACGCGAACATCCTTACGCAACAGCGGGTACAGCAGTTGTTGCCGGAGTCGCCCTGTATGGGATTATCAAAATGATGACCTCCCACGGTTCTGGCTCGGAGGCTCCGGGAAGCTCACGAGCACCCGTGCAGAAGGATACCTGCCGCCCGGATCACATGCATGACATGCTGTTGATGATTATTCCCCTGGTAACTCCGTATATCACGAGTTACATCCAGAAATACCTTGAGAAGATACCCTCTGAAAAACGCTATTAATCCGGATCTTCGGAAAGGATTTTATTTTTAATTCTAGGAGATCATCATCGGGTTTTATGAAATGCGATGGTGATCATAAAAGGGTTCAGATTACCGCATTATAGTGCTGGTTCACCGGACCGGGATTACTTTAAAAATAATTCCTGATACTATCAATTCCCCTTAAAGACGATCAGAGAGACGGGAGTTCCTATTAAATTCATATCAGATCGCAGCGTTCAGCTCCTGTTTCAGCGGGGATAACCGGTTAACCGACATATTCACTTCGTGGGCGACACTTGTGGTCAGGATCTGCTGTCGTCTCATCTCTGCAGAGGTGAGGTCCCGCAGATCCCCCTGCCGCTGGATCTCGAAGATCAGGTTCCGATCCCGTTCCGCTGAGAGCAGGTGACTATAGAACGTGAACGTATCCTGTGCTATCTTCCGGTCCATACGGGGGATGTCCCGCTGGTAGGCAAAGTACAGGCCATTATCCGGGTAGATCGGGGTCGCCTGGACGAAGATATATTTATCACCGGGGTTTGCGAGGAATTCCCGGTCTGTAATGACAAGATACTCTTCGATCGATGAGACGTCCAGATAGAGACCCGCGGCGATGTCACTCTTCTCCTTGTTCACGGACGTGTTCCAGAGAATAAGCGAGTTGGAAAGATACAGTCCGCCCCCTATGAGGATCCCTACGAGAAGAATGAGGATCTGAGCTTTCGTTGTATCATCCATTGTAGTGAGGTACTCCCCGATATCTGCCCCGTCACCCGGCTCCATTTCCACGTCAGGCCCGGTACCTCTATGAGGTTTCTGGGGATGAAATTTACCGGTTGGCCTGAGGTGCAGAACTGAGCAAATTCTGTAGTCACCTGTTTGTGAAAAAAAATTATCCAATTCCTCCGTTACATAGGTCTGGCATCTATCGCGGGAGGCAGCAGTTGTCTGAGAAGATAATCCGGCACCTGTTGTGAGGTCTGAACCGCCATATCGAAGTATGCCCGGTTATCCAGATTGCCTTTGTACGTCAGTCCAATCCTGAAGTTCGTATCCATAAGGGTGATTGCACCCAGTGTTTTGATCACGGCACGTCGTTCTGTAATAACCCGGGCCTCTCCCACCACAAGTCTCTGACGATCACCATCAATATCCGAGATCAATTCATTCTCGTACGAGAGCACACTGATGCGTGAGTCCCCGATCGCTATTGTCTGGCTTTCGGGAAATGTTACACTGTACATAGTGGTAAAGGGTAACGACACCCCGGGCGTTGTATTGGTCACTGATACCGACAGCGTCAGAAACGCTGCTGCTACAATAATGCAGACAAGAACAATAAACCCGATGACAGGCATTACCCATCTCCCTGAACCACTCTTTTGCTTTTCCCGGGAATGTTCTTCTGCCGCACCCAGTTTGCGACCGGTCTCTTGTGCCCGTTCACGCTCCCGCTGATTGGCCTGTTCCTCTATCCGTCCTTTTTCTTTTGCCAGTTCCCGGCCTTTTTCATCATCTCGTGAAGTCAGATCGTCCATAAAAAACACCATTTTTCCTGAGGGTTTTTCTCAATTTTGTAAATGCATTCCTTTGGTTCCCGGATGACGTTTCCATGATGAGATCGAGACGTCATCCGGTAGTTCCCTGGGGGGCCTTTTTACCAGATACAGAGATTGTCCCAGAGTAAGTCGGTATAACGAATGATTATTATAAAAATACTGCTTGATTTTGCAAAATTTGGATTGAAATCCAAAACCGCCGTTTTTAGGATTCCAGATAAATCATCTCCTTGCAAATCATGTTGCAATAAATGAAACAATCAGGGAAATATATCACCCGGGTCGGCATGATGGAAGATCATCAAGGAGAATACCATGACACATGCAAAAAAGAGTGCAGGAAAAAATTTTTCCATTGTTTTTACGGCAACGTTGATCTGCCTGATGATAGCTGCGGTAATTCCCGGCGTGAATGGCGCAACAGCCGTGGATCTTGGGGCGGCCGGTAATTATGCGATACTCGCAAAAACCGGTATCTCAACTACGGGAACAACCTCAATTAATGGGAATATCGGCGTCAGCCCCATTGTTGCGACGGCCATCACCGGATTTGGCCTCAGCATGGACCCCTCAAACCAGTTTTCGCGATCATCTCTGGTTAAAGGAGGAGTATATGCCGCCAATTATGCACCCCCCACTCCCGCTACGATGACCTCCGCGGTAAGTGCCATGGAAGCTGCCTACACGAGCACGGCCGGACAGACACCTCCCGTTGCTACCGAGTTGTATGCAGGGAATCTTGGGGGTAGGACCCTTACCCCCGGCGTGTATAAATGGTCTACCGGAGTGCTCATACCTTCGGGAACGGATCTCACGCTGGATGCACAAGGTAACAGCGGTGCAGTCTGGGTCTTCCAGGTGGCAGGAGACCTCACCATGGGTTCTGCTGCACGTATGACATTGTCCAATGGCGCAAACGCGGGTAATATATTCTGGCAGGTTGCCGGTCCCACGAGTGTGACTCTTGGATCGGGTGCACATGCTGAAGGAAATATCCTCTCGCAAAAGGCGATCGTCATGAACAGCGGGGCGTCCCTCAACGGAAGGGCACTGGCCCAGACCGCGGTTACCCTGATCGCAAATACCATCACATCACCATCACCATCATCCGTACCGGCACAACCCAGTGGTGGAACCGGTGACCCCAGTTACAACGGAGTGACTACTACACAAACCCTTGCACCGGGACAAACTCCTACGCCGAATCAACTCCTTGCACCGCAACAGACCGCGACACCAACCCCGACACGCACAAAAGCACTCAACACAACAATCTCTGCGATTGTCGGTGGAGACTCCGTGATTTACCGGACTGATGTTACGGGCACCGGGATTAGCCGGCTCGTTGTTACCGGCACGGTCGCACCCGGCCCCGGCCAGGGCATCGGCGAGGCCCAAGGCACCGTATACCAGTATATCAATCTCGAACCGTCACAACACGACACACCCATAGATCAGATAGAGGTCTCATTTTCCGTACCGGTCTCGTGGATGGCCAGTAACAATCTCGCCCCGGAGAATGTCAGACTCAACCGTCTCGACGGTAATGCATGGACGGCACTCCCGACAACCTACGTGAAAACGGAGGGTGGAGAGGTATACTTTACCGCTACAACCCCCGAATTTTCGCGGGTTGCGATCACCGGGCAGTTTACTTCACAGGTTATCAGTACACCTGTTGTGACTGCCATTGCACAAACACCCGTTGCGACCCCCGCAGTATCTGGACTACTCGCCCCCACGCAGGTACCGACCCAAAAATCTCCCACCATGGTATGGCTGCCGGCAATTGCGATGGTCGGCGCACTGATGATCATGGCAGTTTTTTCCGGACGGAACCGGAAAAACTCCTGAACGGAAATTTTTTTCATTGTTTCTTTTAAAAAAAGAATTTTTTTGATCAATTCCCTCCGTCTTCTTTTGCCAGCCTGCTGGATCCCACTCTTGGAAAAACACCTGGCTTAAAAAAATTCAGCCAGACCCTGCTGAATTTTTTTCAATCAGACCGTGCCTCAAAAATTTCAATCGCGATCGTGATCGCGTTTGAAATTCTGATCCGGATCAACCGGACCTTGCCTGAAAAATTTCAACCAGACCTTGCTTGAACATTTTTGAGCAGACCTTGGTTGCAAAAAGCTAAACGGATCTGCCTGAACCAAACACCAGAAAATTGTCTTCACGTCGAAGGAACATCCGGAAAATCAACCAGACCTTACGTAAAAATTTTCAATCAGACCTTGCTTGAAGTGCTTGCAAGCAGACCTTGCCTGAAATTTTTTAACCGGACCTTGCACAAAAAAATTCAGGCACCCCCCATGACCCTGCTTGAAACCTGCGAGCCGATCAACCGGACCCTGCTTGAAAAATTTTGGGCAGACTCTGCGTGATTTTTCCCGGCAACAGATCGACCCCACTCAGCAAGGCTCATAAAACCGAATTACTATCAGAAGTCCGGAACCGGACCCTCCAAAAAATAGAATGAGAGCACACGTTCAAATGCTCCACGTCGTAATCATACCTTGATTTGAGACTATACAGAAACTACGTTCACCGTATCGCTACCGGTACGGTGATTCATACGAATCAGGAACTCCGTTACCCGGAAACATATCCATGATGTGCGTAGATCGGCACTCGTAATTCGTATCCCACACATCGGATATCACGATAGATCTGATACGATCTGGAATTCGCTCACCTGCATTTTGGCAGGACCGCTCTTGGCCGCGTTTGCAGAATCGAGAGGCCCCGTTTCTTTTCGCAATACGGCCGTAACCTCATTGCAACCATTGCTCCAATAACTGCAAAATCCGGGTAGGTATATCCTCCGAACCAGCATGAATGCTCACTATCAAGGAGGATTTTATGATTAATAGTACGAAGAAAACCGGGAGAACCAGGTTCTCCCTTGTATTGACCGTGGCGGTCATCTTCCTGATGGCAGCCGCGATGATTCCTGGCGTGATGGGCGCTGCTACAGCACCTGTTATGACAGGAATCGAAGATTTTGCGATCGTGTCAGGGACAGGGATCACAGATGCCCATGCCCCCTTATCCACCATTACAGGGAATATCTCAACCAGTGGTGGAACCGGTGCTGTATCGATTCAACCATGGTGTTCTGAATTAGTATCCTCGGGAATACGAATATATGGTGATGATGATGGTTATGTCGGTGATGGTGTCGACACCTCGTGTTTTGATCATACTGACTTCACCATGGCGGGTACGGCGTTGGGCGTCTCGAACGCTGCATACACTTCTGCATATACTCAGGATGATCTTGCGCGAATCACCCTTCCCGGTGATCTCACCGGTCTGACGCTCGTTCCGGGTATTTACAACACTGCTGGTGCCGTGGGACTACCCGGTGCTGGAACGGTCTATCTGGATGCCCAGGGCGATGCGACTAAAGTCTGGATCTTCCAGATCGGAGATACTCTCACTACCGGCGCCAGTTCGCATGTTGTTCTTAGTAACGGTGCAAAGGCAGAGAACATCTACTGGGTGGCCGCTAACTATGCATCACTTGGAGCAACCTCAGAATTCAATGGAAACATTCTGAGTGCATCATATATTGCACTCGGTTCCGGTACAACATTAAACGGAAGAGCATTGTCCGCCACAGCGGTTACTCTGGCCGGTAATACGATAACGGTCCCTACAGACCCCTCAGTGCTCCCGGCTCCCGACATCACCAGCAGCACACCGGCAGCAGGCCCGCTTCTCGGTGGGAACTCAGTAGTCCTTGCAGGAACAAACCTTCTTGGAACAACCGGAGTAACCTTTGGCGGTTTATCGGCAGTACTTGGTGCTATTACCGCTAATTCAATCGTAATAACGACCATGCCCGGCCCACTTGCCGGACCGGTTGACATTATCGTCACTGCATCAAACGGTATTTCAAACAAAACAGGATTATACACCTATGCAGATGCCCCGGTGTTCGTCTCAGGAGAGACCAACGCAGCCGGCAATGTCTTCATCATCACCTTTGACAAGCCACTGAACAGCCTGGCTGGTGGCGATCTTGCTTCATTCAAGTACCAGAACGCTACTGGACAGCATGATTTCAGTACAATTACACTTAATGCTACAGCGGTCGCCAACACCAGAATTGACCTGACAACGGCCACGCCCGTTGTATTTGGCGATCTTGTGAATGTCAGTTACACGAACACAACCGGTACAGTAACGGCAACGGACGGCGGTATTCTTGTTGGTTTCACCTTCGCTGACCTGAAAGAAGTAACCAACAACGTGGTGACAACGGTACCGCCGCAGCTCCAATCAGCTACAACGAATACTGCAGGAACCGTCTTCATCCTTGCTTTCGACAAGGATATGGCAAACCCGGCAGCCAGTGTTGCCCGGTTTACGTACAAGAACGCCACTGGTACCCATGTGTTCAGCACAGCCGCTCTCAATGCAACCATCAGCATGATCGACCTGACAACGACTACACCCCTATCATTAGGTGATGTAGCAAATGTCAGTTACACGTCTGATGGAACTGTAACGGCAGCTGATGGGGCGATTCTCGCAACCTTCACCGACCAGCCTGTAGACAACAACGTGCCGACTCTCCCGGTGTTCTCATCAGCAGCAACGAACGCAGCCGGCAATGTCTTCATCCTCACCTTTGACAAGGATATGGCAAACCCGGCGGCCAGTGTTGCTCAGTTCTCATTCAAGAACGCCACTGGTACCCATGTGTTCAGCACAGCCGCTCTCAATGCAACCATCAGCAAGATTGACCTGACAACGACCACACCCCTATCATTAGGTGATGTGGCAAATGTCAGTTACACATCTGATGGAACTGTAACGGCAGCTGATGGTGGCGTCCTTGCAACCTTCACCGACCAGTCCGTCACCAACAACGTGGTGACCGCAGGACCGACCTTCACCAGTATTACCCCGTCGTCCGGTTCGACTCTCGGCGGAACCTCAGTAGTAATCGTCGGTACGAATTTTGTTTCCGGCGGTTTATTCGGTGTGAAAATTGGCGGCGTAACCGCGACGGATATTACATGGAATTCCGCAACCCAGATCACCGCGAACACTCCCGCCGGAACCGCGGGTGCCCAGCCCGTAGTGATCACCAACAATGATGGCCAGACCGCAACCGGGTCATATACCTATGTTGCACCTCCAACCTTCACCAGCCTCACGCCGATCTCCGGCCCACTTGCCGGGGGTAACACGGTAACAATCGCCGGTAACGATTTTGTGGCTCTTGGGTCATTCAATGTGACCTTTGGCGGGGTGAACGCAACAAGCGTTACCTGGAATTCCGCCACTTCAATCACAGCGACAGTCCCCTCCAACAACACTGCGGGAGCCAAGGACGTAGTAATTATTAACAACGACGGCCAGACCGCAACCCGGATGGGGGCATATACCTATGCAACCGCCCCGACCGTCACCAGCGTTGCACCGGCATCCGGTTCGACTGCCGGTACTAACACGGTAACCATCCAGGGAACCGACTTTACCGGAGCAACCGTAGTGAAATTTGGCGTCACTGCAGCAACCCCGTTCACGGTCAACAGCCCAACAAAGATCACCGCAACCGCTCCGGCCCATATAGCCGGTCTCGTTGATGTTACGGTCACTACACCCGGCGGCATATCGGCAACGTCATCCTCCGACCAATATACCTATGTAACCCCAGAAATCGCCGTGGTTCTTGGAACTGCCGGTAATTATGCGATTCTCGCTAAAACAGCGATAACGACCACGGGAACTTCATTAGTCACCGGCGATATGGGAATCAGCCCCGCCGCTGCATCAGACACAGCGGGATTCGGCCTCAGCCTCGATCCCACGGCTACCTATGCGACATCTAGTCTCGTAACCGGAAGGGTCTATGCAGCCGACTATGCGGGAGGTACTACTCATGCTGACCTCATAACGGCCGTAAGCGATATGGAAACCGCATACACCGCGGCAAATGGTGCAATTCCCTTCGTTACCGAAATATACTCCGGAAATCTTGGCGGAAGGACTCTTGCCCCCGGTGTGTATAAATTCTCTACCGGTGTGACAATCCCCACCGATCTTACGCTGGACGCACAGGGCAATGCGGATGCGGTCTGGATCTTCCAGATAGCACAAACACTCGATCTCGCTGCCAGTAAACACGTTATCCTCAGCAACGGTGCACAGGCAAAGAACATCTTCTGGGCGGTCGCGGGAACAACGACCCTGGGTGCAGACTCTGTACTCAATGGAAACGTTCTTGCAGGTCCGGGTGCCTCAACGATTGCGCTGCAATCCGGCTCCACATTAAACGGAAGAGCAATGGGGCAGACAGATGTTACCTTGATATCGAGTACGGTAAATGACCCAACGACAATCGCAGCGACCCCGGTCTTCACCAGTATCAGTGTATCGCCAGGCCCGACTGCCGGCATTAACAATGTAACCATCACTGGGACAGGCTTTACCGGACCGGCATCAGTAACCTTTGATGGAGTGGCTGCAACGAATGTGTCCGTATTCAGCACTACACAGATCAATGCAACCACGCCCGCTCATGCAGCTGGAGCGGTTGACGTTGTCGTCACCACGCCCCTCGGCATTACCACAGGACCGGCAGCATACACCTATGGGGATGTCCCGGTTTTCGTATCCGCAGCAACCAACGCAGCCGGAACGGTCATCACCATCACCTTTGACAGGTCAATGGCAGACCCGGCCGCTGATGTGGGTAATTTCGATTACCAGATCAATGGTGGAGCGGCCCAAACATTCAGTACCGCCGTCCTTAATGGTGACACGACCACGATCGACCTGACAACGTCAGGTACCGTTATTACGTTGAGTAATTTGGTTACGGTCAGTTATACGAAAGGAACCGTAACAGCAGCGAATGGCGGAGTTCTTGCAAGTTTCGCGGGGGAGTCCGTTACCAACAACATGTATGGAGCGGCCCCGGTAGTCACTTCAGCAGTGACCAACGCAGCCGGAACCACTATCATCCTCACGTTCAACAAGGCGATGAACAACCCGGCCGCGTACGCCAGCAATTTCACGTACCAGATTAACAGTGGAGGAGACCAGTCGTTCAGCACAGCGGTTCTCAACGGAAGCACCAGGTTTGATCTGACTCCATCAGGAACGGCCATTGCATACAATGATGGGGTTACTGTCAGTTATGCAGGAATCACCTTAACCGCAGTGGACTCTGGCACACTTGCAACCTTTGCAGGTTACACCGTAACCAATACCATGCCCAGTCCAACACCACCTACCCCTACACCCACACCAACGGCAGCACCCAGTGTTACCTACATGGTCTCCAACGGGGGAGATGCAGCTCCTGGCGGTAGCAGCGGAGTATCCGCAAGCGGCGTGGCATCCGGCCAACTGGCACCAGTTTTGCCATCGTCGGTAACGGTTGTGACCGGGACAGGTCCCCTCACGAGCACTCCGTTTATCGTAGACTTTAGCGATATGCTCGGAGTGAGTGTATCGTGGTCAACCCTGATCACAGGGAACCCGACACCGAATGCCCGGGTTACAACCGCAATCCAGCCGATTGCGGACCAGTCAACACGGGATGCTCTTTCCGCCGCACTTCACCGTGGCGGACTGGATATCGGCAACGTAGCATACGGCATGATCCTCCAGAAGACCGGCATGTCTTCATCCGGTCCGACAACCGTAACCATGACGGTCCCCCAGACGTGGGTTGACCGGAACGGCGGGAACGATGCCATGAGAATCGTCGAGATAAACGATGATGGTACGGTGGAAGTACTGCACACCTGGTTTGACCGGTATGACTCCATCAGTGGCTACCCGGTGTTCAAGGCAACATCGACCCAAAGTGGACTTGGAGCATCCTTCTGGCTGATGTCGGTAATACCGTACACTCCGGCCCCCGTCGTGACGGCACCTGAATCAGGCCAGATGGCACCAACGCAGGTCCCTGTAGCGACAAGGACATCAGGAACGTCAACTCCCGCCAGTGGTGTGCCCCTCATGATGATGATCGGCGGTATACTCGCGGCGCTGAGCATTGTAGGCGTTGCAACGATGATAATCATCAGACGGAGCAAGTGAAGAGATTCACACCTCTCCTCACGGACCTTTTTTTAACTCCCGCCGGGTGAGGAACACTTGAACGATATGAGATCTTAAGGACGTTCTCAATTAAAAAACAGGAAAATTCCCGACTACCAGATAGTACCTGTTTTGAGGTCAGAAATGATCCGGTGGAACGTTGAAAAAACAGATCCATGATGAAATGGATCACATAATGCATATATTCCCATGAACCGAGTGAACGAAAACCATGAATCGTCGCACACAGATCCTGATCATTGGAATAATTGTTGGAATCGGGATCGTTGCGATACTCGCAGGAATAATGATGTACATGAATGCCGGTGTCCCGACAATGACAACACCCGCTGAACGTATCCAGGGTTCTCCCCCGGAACAACCGACACCAGGTCAAAATTCATCGACAGGTATCCCCGGATACGGTCTTTCACTCTCAACCGTTGATATGTCTACAGGGAAGTCTCTCGAAAACGTTTCTGTGTATCTCGATGGAGGGTATGAAGGGTCCACTTCTGCGAGAGGGACTACTGCAATCCTGGATCTTAACCCGGTACCTGAAGGCCAGCATACACTGAGGGTAACAAAATCCGGCTATGTGGATACTACACAAAGTGTTGTCGTCCCATCCGCATCACCCATTAAAATCGGGCTTTATGAACAAGCGCTTGTAACGGTCCAGGAAACCGGTTCCCATGATGCGAAGATCGACATCGTGTTCATCCCATCGAACACGACATACAACTGCGCCGAACAGAAGAAAATTGGTTCAACACAGTATGTTACAGATAGAAGTTTATTCGTCACGGATGTCAACAGGATCGTGAGTAAATCACTCTTCTCCCTGGATTCGGTTACTGACAAAACAGGCCCGATACCCGGGGACTACCGGGATCGGTTCAATATCTATTATTATTACAACTCCACACAGTTCGCTGACGCGTTTACCGGGTGCGCAGGAACAATACCGGAGAAATTCTGGAAAACCGCACCCTTTGCAGATATTGTCATAATCCTGTATCCAACCTATTATTCTCTTGACACCGGTGCACCCTGCGAGCCGAACGCCTGCGTCAATCCCGGCACGGGCAGGAGCTGGATGAAAATTCCGGCGGATCAGAAGGTTCTTTTCCTGCATGAGAGCGGGCACGCAATCTTCGGCCTCATCGACACCTACTGTGGCGGCACGGAATACTGGCAGAATGAGCCGGACCCGAATGTCTGGTCATCTCAGGAAAGCTGCATGCAGGATGCAAAAAATAATTCATGGGATCCTTCAGCCTGCCGGCAGATCCTGCAGGTTCATCCGACTGCCTGCACGAAGCAGTTCTGGCGATGGGATCCGGATCCGGATATTATGCACGACGGGTATTCTGGCACATTCGGGAAAGCCTCAACCCGTCGGATTACATACACCTTCAATAACATTAATGCGTGGGGGAAGACGGCATGAAACCTTCGTACTGCTTCACGGTTATCTGCATCTGTTGTATCCTGTTCAGTCTCACCGGTATTGTTACCGCTGATTCTGCCCAGTACGACAAATACGTAAGCATCCATCTGAATATCGATAACGGGAAGGTCACGACAGAATCCACAGAGATCTCCTACGGTTCTGCTCCGAACCTTATCCCGACGCAGGAAGGCTTCATGGGAGAACTGGTCGCAGCCGACGGTTCGATCGTGAAGACGTTCCCCGTCTGGGACCCCCGGGTCCAGTTCGGGGATGCTATCACGGGTACTCCCGATGATCCTAAAATTCAGGGGGTCGTGGTTCGCCAGAATTCCGCAGATTTTGTCGTTACATTCCCGTTCATACGGGAGGTCACTGAATTCCGGTTGAATAATCCTGCAAAAGGAACGCTCCTCTCTTCAGTGAACCTGAAACCCCGGATTGATACATTCTTTGAGTCGTATCCCAATGATCCGGATAATCCTGCATTATATGGATCGAAGGCACCTGCAACAGATGCTCCCCCTCAGGCCGGCACACCGGATTCTGGTGCAACCACATCAGGACAATTCCCTGGAATGCTGGCAATGGCATCCGGTGCTGCTATGCTCCTCGTAGGGGGATTGGCGTCGGCCCGGTTCCTGCGGAAGGTACCAAAAGATATCCTCATCGTCGATGACGATCGGGATATTTCAGAGGTAATTGCCGGTATGCTCAAGATAAGCGGGTATGGTAGCCGGATCGCCACCAGCGGGGAGGAATGCCTAAAGAAACTCGAATCGGCAGTTCCCGCACTCATCCTGCTGGATATTGGCATGGAACCGATGGATGGATGGGAAACCCTCAAAAGGATCAAGAAAAACCCGGCAACGAAGGGTATTCCGGTTATCATGCTCACGGCACGGAAACTTATACCGACGGATGTCGAAGAGTATGGGATATTTATTGAGGATTACATCATGAAACCGGTGACCACGCAGGGATTGAACGATGCCATTACCCATGTATTTTCCCGACAGCAGATGATCAGGGAGAAAATTGCTGCTGCAAAGGGAGCTGCTATCAACCGGGATCTACTTTGTGAAGATGCCCGCCTTACAAAGGTTGTTGATGTCAATAAACGGTTATGGGATCTCCTGGTCAAGACCTATGATCTGGAATCCGGAATGATGCTGGGTGTCGAGGATGAAGTATCTCTCGCTATTAAGAATATCGAAGGGACAATGCGGAATCAGGAAGACCGGCTCGCGCAGATCCAGCGGAACCTTGGTTCCGGCATACGAGGGTGAATTCACTAAAAAACCATAATCCGGGTTTCGGTAATCCGTTTCTGTGAGACCCTGCCTCACCCCAGGACAGGAACGGCAGGTGGAACTCGTGAAAGTACGGAAATTCTCATCTCCGATCCATAACTCAAAATTAGATTGATCCTCAACAATACCTCTGAATTTTTTCTCACGATATTTTTTTTCCGGATCTTCTGGTGAGGAATTCTACAGATCTTAAAAAAATCAGGAGTTCATGAGCGTATTACTTTTCTCCACCAGTTCGTTCATCTGGGCGGTAATCGTACTCATTATCTGTTTTTCATTATTGTAGGTGACCGTCAGTTGTTCCAGCTCAGATTTTAACTGAGCCAGGTTCAGTTGTTTTGAACCGATGGTGTCTTTCATTGTTATAGAATCCTGATATTCAGCAGCAGTCAGGTTCTGGCCCACATAGTCATTATTGTAGGAATCTACGAGCGACCGGTAATAGTCCAGTGCAGTATTGTATTCGCTCACTTTTGCATTGTACTGGCTCACCGCCGAAGTATACCGGTCAATCTCGTTGTTATAGTCACGTCTCAGATCCATATTTGTTTTCAGGTCTTTGGGTTTCTCAAAGAAGATGCCGCGATAGTAATTGGGATTGTTGTTCTCATAGACGAGAAAACCGCCCGTGGTCTCCAGGGCAATCCATTGCCGGGGAGCTGCTTCCACGATCACCCATGCATGATCATAGGCGGTCCAGTCTGCATCCGGGTTCTTGATATTTCCCGCAACCAGCAATGCCCGCATACCTTTTGTATCCACGATATTCCAGACATCCATCGCCATATCTGCGCAGATGAAGTAATCATCGAGACTGTACGTGTGGATATTGTGGTAATCTTCTACAATCTGTCGTAAAATCCGGATATTGGTATCTTCCTGGCTCTCGATGGTAATTGCTACCGTTGACTTCTGGCCGGAGGGAAGTGAGGCAACAAGATTGTAATCTCCGCCCGGAACGGTGGCGAGATCGAACGTGAGATTATAGGTGTTATCCGAAAGAATCGCCACCGATTGTGTTTTTAGAGGTGACGTTGCTGATCCTTCCGCATAGACGGAGATGGTTATCGCAGGATTCTCTTTTGGATGCGGCCGGACCGCTGTACCGGAGAGAGTGACGGCTTCTCCTTTTTTATATACACAGTTCGTTGCTCCCCTGCTATTTTGTATGGTCTCATCTGAAAGACACACAACCTTAACATCCGGGATGAGGTTATCAGATAAGTCGGCATTGATGGTTTCTGCCTGCCCCAGCGTAACAGTGATATTCTTTTTCCATGGCGGATATCCGTCGTGACGGAATTCCAGTTGATACTCACCCGGGGAGAGAGAATGAATTACACTCGGAGTCACTCCCCGGAATTCTGAATCCAGGTACACTCCAGCCCCACCGGGATCAGACTGGAGGGAGAGGGAACTCTGTGAAAAGAGATATCCGAGATATCCAAAGACGGCGATAAGAACAACCAAGGATACTGTTGCAAGAAGAAGGAGCTGTTTTTTCCGGGCGGCTTTTTTTGAGGCATCCGGCCCGGATTTTCCCTGCACCTCTTCATGTGCCCCACCGTCATCTAATGCCACCCCACATTTTTTACAGAACCACATCTCGCCCTGTACTGAGGCCCCGCAAAGGGGACAAAATTTTGGCATTGTGTGTGACTATCCGTTTTGACACAAAATAGGTATCTCTCGTTGCAAAAAATGCAGCATTAAATGCAACACCCCGTGAAGTATATCCCCCCGGCTCTCATGAATGATGACTATCACGGAGCTCCGCATACAATATGGAAAAAATCGCGATTCAGTTCAATGAATTTGACTATCAGATATACCATGATTATTGTCTCCGTTACTATGCAATACTTGATGTAGCGAGAAAACGGGCACTTCACCTGTTTTTAGAGTTATTTGAAAAAGAGCTCCTGACCGTGGGAGAACATGACCTCGGGGAAGCAGTGATATTTTTCTCGAAAAAGTGTGAAGACATCCTTTCTGATGGAGGCTCTCGGGGAGAGGACAGGGTCCCCATAGATCTCCCCCTGCTCAGGGTTTGCAGGGAAGTACCGTTCCTTATTGAAGATTTTGAAAAAATATACCGCATCATTGAGAAAAGCGGAATCACAGCAAATTTTCTCCTGCTCCTGGCCACATTCTCAAAGATTTCCGAAGAGGAACGAAATGCCTATGTTTCGGCAATCGATGATAATGACAGGAGAAAAGCAGAATCGGTTGCTCCCAGAATAGCGGATACCATCCAAACACGGCTGGGTCCTGGTGCAGGGTGGGAATCGGTTCTTTACGAATTAACCCGGATCATCAGGAAGTATAACCTGGTGGCACCCGACCTGAAAATTGACCAGAATTGCATTTACCTCCTCGGACCTGCCGTTGTCTCTCATTTTAATGTCAATATTGGATATGCAGAGATCCAGGCAACCCTTGAACGTTATATCGAAGAACGCGAGCTTGCAGCTTTTGAAGCACTTCTGAAAAACAAACTGTATTTGCCGGATCATGATACGGATACGGATACCAGCGATAATCTCATTTTTGAGGTGCTGAAATCGATATCGGGCGGGAACATTGATCCGGCATATTTCGAGACGGTATCTGATCCTGGTCATCCAAAAATGTTGGATCTTCCCGCGGTTATTTCACAACCGGTCAGTTCCCACAATTCCCAGATGATCCCACTTTCAGGACACACAAACACCGCAAATCACATTAAAATTCCAAAAAAATATCCCAGCAGGTTTACAATCGATATTGGCAATAATTCCGAAAGTCTCGTGGTTTTACAAAAAAAACAGGTTGATCCTCCCTATACCATGCTCACGAAGCCCGGGATATCCCAATATTCTGTAATATTTATGGGTATCATCATCCTGATCCTGTTCGCCGTCACGGTAGCGGCAACTTCCGGGATCTGGAGCCCGGTAAAACCCATAGCCAATTCCAGTACAGGACTGAACAGTTCAGATCTCACCAGTATTTTATCCATTGTGGAGAACCTTCAGAGAAATTCTACCTTGTCGGCAAAAAATGATCAAACGGCAAATCTTCGCTCTCCCCCCGCCCCAACCCTCATTGTAACTCCGGGGACGACCAAAAAAGGAATCACTAATGCAGATGTCAACAAGCATTTCTTTGCAATCGCATTTGGTCCAGATAACACAAAAATCACAAAACGTGCACCGGAATTATACCCCATAAGTTTGGCAATTGCAGGAGATTACCGGGACAATGATACGGTCCTGATACACCAGTTCACGGCACAGTTTAATAACTACTCATCCACGGATAAATTCCACTCTGACCTGAAATCCGGAGAAATGGCAACTATGGTAGTGTGGTTCAGCCCTCAATCTTCACTCAAAAATATTGCGGATCTTGGGGATATGGTTGTTTCCAAAAATGAGACAACGGGGGAAATCTATTATCTCCATATGACCGTGAAAGTTAATCGTATATCAAAAGAGGTAGTCTATATTAATTCTGATTTGAAAGGTGAACGGCGAGAACACTGGATTTTAAGAGGTTTATTGGATAATCTGGGGCTTCCGGGAGAAGATGACGATTATCCGGACAGCATATTCTATCCCGGATCTGAAAACATCACCCGGTTGAATGAGATGGACTGGAAAGCTGTACAATTACTGTACGGCTCGAAAATAACCTCAGGTCTGACGTCTGATCGTGTGAAGGCGTTGCTCCCGGGATAACCCCATCATTCAGTGGAAGGTTATCCCCCCACTTCCGGGATACAACGAATCGTCAGGTGTGCACTTGTCATGATTTCATCAGGATCCACACCCCCGATAGCAGGTAAATAAACCGAACCGGCACATTCCCTATCGGCATATCGGAAAACATCTCAGAGAAAAACAGGGACACTCCCCGTTGCGGTACTACGAATAATCATTGGCAAGGCAGTTTCCTTTTTTTCAATACTTGCGTGCTGTAACTTTCGGATTGATTCAGATTTTGCAATGACCGGTAAGGAATATATGTGCTCTTACGCTATGCTGGGCTGCCCTGATATGGATGCTAAAAAAATTCATTATACCATGATACTATTAAAAGACCATCTCGGGGAAAGGAGTTGAAAACACACATGACAGACAATCTCAAAGTAAAGGCCAGCAACGCGATCGATGATGCCCGCGTGGCTGCACACGCAGCATATGATGACGCAGCAGTCACTGCACATAACACCCTCAAGGATGCTGGTGTCAAAGCACAGAATGCATCAGATGATGTAAAAATCGGTGTCCACAAAGTTGTTGCGGATGCAAAAATCGCGGTACATGAGGCCGGATCCAACCTGAAGAAGAAGTAATTGGTGAATTGGACAATGGCTGATTTGATTTATCTTGCGGTACTGTGCCTCGTACTTGCCTTGGTTTTTTTTATCCTGGGTGCCCGGGGAATCGCCGGTTTCACGATGGAAATTGCGAAATGGCTCGTGATAATCTTCGTTGTTGTTGCACTTATCACGTTCATATTATAACAGGATCCATGCGGGAATAACAACAAAAGAGGACGGGGGACCATGCAGAAAAACGTGTATCATATAGTACCTCTGTTTTTCCCACCAATTCCCTCAAAAATTAACAAGGGCCCTGGATACTACTCATAACGAGGGTTTGATGTGTATGGATCCCTTCAGGATAAGTGAATATCAGCAATTACTACTCCTTATCGGTGCAATTTTTATCATCTGCATCCTGGTATTCTGGCCGCTCATGACGGTATGTATCTGGTCAGTGGCAATCGCGATAGCCATTATGCCGGTACATAAAAAACTATCCCGTAGTGTCAAGCCATCCATATCTGTCATATTCATTACGGTCTGGGTTCTCCTCATAATCCTGCTTGTGCTGTCGATCTCGACGAGCATCGTGTATGGGAACATTGACCATATCGGGGCCATGGTTACATCACTGGTACATGGTTTTAAAAATACCGGGGTCTCTCTGTTCCTGCCAACATTCACCGACGCACAGATTTCCAACATGCCCGAATCACTTGTCCAGTTACTGATGCATTCGCTCCTGTCATTGACCCTTAACGTCATGCAGTCACTTATCTCTATCATTATCTTCTTCCTCTCTCTCTCGATGCTGTTGTATTACGGGGAACAGATCTGGAACACCCTGACACGAACCGTCTCGCCCAAACTGTTTTCTGCCATGGAAAAGATGGCGGAAATTTCTGCAAATACCATCTATGCCATTATCATTGTCCAGATCTCGGCAGCAATAATTTCGTTTCTCCTTGCAATCCCGTTCTTCTATATTCTGGGGGTTGATGACCCCCTCCTGTTCGCAACCCTGATCGGTCTTGCCATGCTGATCCCGCTTATCGGAGCACAGATCATGCTCCTCTTCTTTGCCCTCTATTTCCTGAGCCTTGGAGATATCTGGAGTGCCGTCATTACCCTGTTTGTGGGGTATCCGTTGCTGAGCGGATGGATTGATTTCTATTACCGGCCGGTGATGATGGGAAAATTAGTGGCAATTCCCCCGGTTATGATGATGATTGGCATCCTTGCCGGTGTCCCGTTTATGGGTCTTGTGGGTTTCATTGTTGGCCCGGTGCTCGTGGGACTTGCGGTGACCGGATATAAAATTCTTGCAGAAGAAGTGGGAGATCCTGCGTTACGATCGCATCAGAACTGATTAAAAATTCTCAATACCTTTTCACTTCCATACCCGACATCGGTCTTCACATTAATTGACCCCGGGGTGTCGTGGATCCAACACAGGTTTTCACCATTCGGAGTGTCGGAGATGGCGGGATGCCAGCTCCCGGGGGTAGTTCGGCCAGGTAAAGTTCATTCCCCAGTCGTGCTGCCGGTCTTTGCAAACCGGGTTAATGGGGCTGCATCCTGTTGACCACTGAAAAAATCCGCAGATTTTGATTCACATCTTGCAATGACCGGAGACCTATTTATCCAGACCCATGCTATGATGGCGTGCTCTGATATGGATGATGGAATCATACCGGGGAGGAGATTTGAATACATGAGAGCTAAAAAAAAAGTCACGGTTACCCAGGCCATGAATGATGGCCGCTTCTTTGCTGCACATACGGTGCCTGATACGACAATAACCGGTGACATTAAGCCCGGATATACTGATTCACCCATTGTTCCTCATGACCGTAAAAGCGAGGTTGACCGATCGATCCTCCTGGAAAAACTTTCCTGCCCCCGTTGCGGAAATGCAACGATTCATGCCGAATTTCCCGATCATTACGAAGCATGGATCAAATGCTCGTCATGCGGTCTTTTTATGGGGATGAGTAATGAAGACTGGCACCGTATGGAGAACAGTCCGAACCTGAATGCAAAGATCAAAAAAAAGGCACAGGAGAAAGATCTCCTGAAAGGATAATTATGGAGTGTAATTATGGAGAAATGTTCGGGTAATGAGCACATCTTTGAAGCGGCCGGGAAATACCGGGTAAAGATCCGCGATGGGCAGGTCGTGGAGATCGGAGAGTCCCGGATGAACGGGCCTCACCCGGTCGGGAAATTTTCTGACGATCCCTATAATAAATGAGGAATGCCATTTTCCTACGTCATTCTTTTTGCTTTTTTAGGGTAGCATATACCAGTGTCTGCTGATATCACCGGTCTTGCGGTTTCAACTCCCCCGGTTTCCACATCGCCATTGACCCCTCACACTATTCGCGGATGGCCATTTCATCCACTAAAAACCGTCTCATTGTTGCCTTTCTGATGAGCGACTACTGCCGGAACGGCAGCAGGAGGTCGAGAAGATTTCACTAGAGATCTTCGAGTTTGGCAAGTGGCCCGGTTCCCGGTAATTCTCCGCCCGGCATACTGTACCCACGCGACCCCCTCCCCCCAAGAATGTACTCACGTACTCCATTATTCGACGTAAAAATGCCCTGTTTTCGCGCGAAAACCGAAAGAGGCGTGGGGGGGTCGCATGGGTACAAAAGTATTTTCGCGGCTCGGAACGCACGACCAAAACCTGAAAAATATGACGTGAGATTACCGGGTATCCCCGGATTGTGGCATGACATCTGTACCCATGCGACCCCCCCCTCATCACCCTCAAGCCACGCAGGTTCTCGCATAATCTCCGGCGCATCATGGCGGAGCCGTCCGTTCCTCACGGGTCAGTACACCCGGGCGGCACGCGTGGTGTGACCGATGGGGACCCGATCCTGCCCTGGGTTATATGAGGAAATCCACGAAAAACCCCACCCACTCAACTTTTTAAAAAAAGGTCATCAGATCTTCTTTCCCATCTCCCCTTTCATCAGGTACTTTACTGCAAGGAAGATCACAAGAGCGATGATCATGAAATCGATGATCGCACTCAGGTAATCCCCGAGAAGAAATTTGAGGGGGCCGATCTCAAGCACTGCCGCCTTCCAGTTGCCTGACGGCGTCACAACCGCCACCAGGGGCATGATGAGATCGGTCACGGTGGAATTCACCAGTTTTGTTGCAGCGGTTCCGATAACCACCGCTACAGCAAGACCGATCACCTGGTACTTCTTGAGGAATTCCATGAATTCATCATTGAACCCACGGGCTCCTTTTCCGATTGCGTTCATGCCATCTCCAATGGCCTTTTCGGCGTCGTCAATCGTGTTGTCAGACTGTTTATCCGTCAATGTCAGTCACCAGGAAAAAAGAGAAAAACCCTTTACGAGGGTGCCGATGTTTCAGCGAGCCGGAACGCTCCTCCCGGTACCGCGATCTCAAACTGTGCACCTTTACCGGCAATACCGGTCTCGGTGATTGAAATGCCGGTAATTGACAGGATTTCCCGTGAGTGGAAGAGACCCAGCCCGGTATGTTTCCCGAAACCACGTTCGAACAATTGAGTTTTATCTTCGGGGGATATTCCGGTCCCGTTATCAGCAACCCGGATAATGAGCCCGGTGCCGGCGGGATGGTGGGATATGCTGATGCGGGTGACCGCCCCCCCGTGCTGTCGTGCATTATCGAACAGGTTGTAAAAGACCTTGATAAGGAGCGGATCGGCATATATTTCGAGGAGGTCATCGGGAATGTCAAAGGTAATTGCACTGGCGGTCATCTGTGACGCAGCGGTACTGGCTATGATGGACAGGCGTTGCCACACGGGAGACCGGACACCAAGATCCTCATACTCCCTGGTGAAGGCGATCTGGTGCTGGATGGTGTCAGCCGCGTTTCTGGCCCGGTTGATATGGGCAATTTTATCCGGCTCTTTAACTGATTTAAGAGCCAGTTCCAGGGATCCGGAGAGCACCATCACCTGGTTGAGGATATCATGGCGGGTAATGCCCGTCATCAGTTTCAGTTTCCTGCTGGCAAGGGCAAGGGCATGTTCAGCACGTTTCCTGTCGGTGATATCCCGAATGTTGCACTGGATGATCCTCTTCTCCCCGACAAGGTAGACGTTACTGATGAACTCCACGCTCATGGCCTTGCCCTGAATGGTTTCCAGGGGCAGGTCTTCATACCGGATATACCCGTCAGTCTGGAGCTTCTCAAATGCGGTTTTTGCAAAGGCTTTGTCTTTGAGAAATCCCAGTTCCCAGAGGTGCCTGCCAATGAAATCCTCGAGCGGGTATCCCAGCATATCGAGAATGAACTTGTTCGCATCGATAATCTCCCCGGTATCCCCGTCAAGGATCAGGATTGCATCCTGTGCGGTCTCGAAGAGACGGCGGTACCGGATTTCAGATGCATGCACTGCCACTTCGACCTGTTTGCGCCGGGTGATATCATGGGCGGTGATATAAACACCGATCAGGCGGTTTTGTGCATCCCTGATCTGTGAAGCAGTCAGGGTAACGTTGATCAGCCCACCATCTTTCTTCCTGCGCTGGGTCTCGTAACGGATGACCGGTTCACCGTTCCTGATCCGTTCAATAATTAACGGGGTGTCGTCCGGGAGATCGGGAGGCACCAGCAACGAGATACTCTTGCCAACTATTTCATGCGCAGAATACCCGTAGAGACGTTCAGCACCGGCGTTCCATCTCGTGATACATCCTTCCAGCGATTTACCGATGATCGCATCATCAGAGTACTCCACAATTGCAGCAAGGCGAGCCCGTTCCTCTTCAGCCAGTTTGCGTTCAGTGATATCCCTGATGTTGCACTGGATGATCCTCTTCCTGCCTGCCGCATAGACGTTGCTGATGAACTCAACACTGATGGCCTTGCCCTGTTTTGTTTCGAGAGGCAGATCTTCATACCGGATATACCCTTCCGTTTGCAGTTTATCAAACGCGGTTTTTGCAAAGGCTTTGTCTTTTAAAAACCCAAGTTCCCAGAGGTGTTTGCCAACGAAATCATCGAGCGGGTATTCCAGCATATCGAGAATGAACTTGTTCGCATCGATGATCTCTCCGGTATCCCCGTTAAGGATCAGGATACCGTCCTGTGCGGTTTCAAAGAGGCGGCGGTACCGTGTTTCGGAGGTCTGCAATGCATCCTGAATCACTTTTTTGTCGGTGATATCCCGAATATTGCACTGGATAATTTTCTTATTGTCTACCCGGTAGACATTGCTGATGAATTCGACGTTAAAGATCTTCCCGTCTTTTGTCTCCAGCGGAATATCTTCGTACCGTATGTATCCGTTCGTCATTAGCTCGGTGAATGCTTTTTTGGCAAGGGATTTGTCCTGGATAAACCCAAGTTCCCAGAGATGCTTGCCCATGAAATACGCGAGCGGGTATCCCAGCATATCAAGAATGAACTTATTCGCATCGATAATTTCCCCGGTATCCCCGTCAAGGATCAGGATCGCGTCCTGTGCGGTTTCAAAGAGCCGGCGGTACTTGAGTTCAGATTTTTGCAGTTCGGTCTCGGCAGTTATTCGTCCCTCGGTGAGGTCAATGGTCCCGAGAGCAAACGAGATATCCCCGGCCTGCTCTTCAAGAAGCCGTATGATATGGTCGGTAAAAAATCCCTTTTCAGAAGCAAAGAAGGTAATAACACCGGCATTTCCGGTATCCAGTGCGAAGGGGAATGCGGCAAGTGAATAATAACCCCGTTCGAGTGCACCTTTTTTCCACGATGCCATCTCTGGAGCGCTTTCGATATCATTGCAGACATTGAATGTTTTCTTGCGGAATGCCGTGCCGGTTGGACCCTGTCCCTGGGGTGTGTCATCCGTCGATATGGTGATCGTATCGAGATAGCTGTCAACATGACCCGAGGCGGCAGTGGGTTCTATGACGTGTTTTTCACGGTTGACGAGTCCTGCCCATGCCATCCTGAAACCGCCTTCATCGACAACAATCCGGCAGATCTCATTTAACAGTGCCTTTTTGTCATGAATATGCACGATTGCCTTGTTGGTTGCGGAAAGCACCGTATAGAGCTGGTTGAGGGTGTTGACCTCTGCCTCATCCTTGCGGTGGTCAACGGCCAATCGGATCTTATGGGTCAGTTCGGCAAACTGGGGTTTGGGTGCTCCCCCTTTCTGGAGATAGTAGTCGGCACCATTTTCAAAGGCCTCAATAGCGATCTCTTCCCTGCCCTTGCCGGTAAACAAAATGAACGGTATGTTTTTGTCAGTTGCACGGACCTTTTTTAAGAATTCGATACCATCCATTCCCGGCATCTGGTAGTCGGATACAATGGCCTGGATCCCGTTGGTTTTTAACCGGGCGAGCCCGGCAGCTGCAGATGATGCACAGGTCACGGCAAATTCGGGGGTCTGTTCAAGAAATCCTTTGCCTATTTCAAGGAGACCTGGTTCATCATCCACATAAAGAACTGATATCGTAAGGATCACCCTCGGGGGACCGGTTTTTTATGAAGAGTGAGTGTTACGGGTAATAACCATTTAGTCTCGTTTCAAAAAATGAAAACTGGTCTCTTGGTACACAATTGTCTTCGTCTAAAAAAATTTTAATGCGAGTTCTTCCCACGTCAAATTTTATAAGAACGCTCTTTATCCCACGATCTTCTTGCCAAATAACTCCTCCCGAAGCACAAAGACCCGGGTTTTCAGCCCGTTTTCTTCAGATACCGGAGTACTCTTGAGGAGAAATGCCATGTTCAGCCCGAATTTGTTGCGGGCAATGAATTTGCCCGTCAGAACCGATTTCGGGTCGTGCAGAAAGCCGTCGATGTTCATGCTGAAATGGTTCTCTGGTGCCGCGAGTGTACTGATGTGCTTCTCCACCACATCAGACAGGATATACCCGAATCGTGTTTTGAATGCACCATTCACGTGCTTAATCGCACCCATCGAATCCGTGATAATGACCGGGTCATCCATGCTGTCCAGCGCTGCGGTGAACGTAGCGAGACGACCCCGTTCTGTTACGAGCTGATCATTTAATGATGTCAAGGCACTCTCAGCGGTTTTCCGATGGGTGATGTCTGTGCAGTACACTGCAATCGATCGTATGATCCCCCGTGAATCGGTGATGGGGATTACAGCACTGTCATACCAGACACTCCCGGAATGTTCCTCAACCCGGATGGTTTTTCCAAGGCCAGCCTGCCTGACCGCTTCTGCGAGTGGGGCAGTAATGGACTGGCTGGCAAGCAGGTCAAAAAATGGTTTGCCAATAAGGTTCCCGATAGTGTCCTTGGCTCTCTTTGCCATTGCTTCGTTCAGCGCCATAATGGTAGCCTGTGCATCCAGCAGGAGAGAGGGGTTATCAGTGGCGTTGAGCAGCGTACGGATAGTGTTGTCGTGCTCTTTTAACTTCTGTTCCAGCAGGGAATTATACAGGGCAATCTCAATTGCCGTCTGGATCTGGCGCTCGTTAAACGGTTTTATGATATACCCTGAAGGACTGGTTTTCTTTGCCCGGTCAATGATTGCCGGGGTAGCAAACGCGGTGACATAGATGATCGGGACGTCCCACCGCGAGCGGATCGCCCCTCCGGCCGTGATTCCGTCCATCTCCCCGGCAAGATTGATGTCCATGAGGACAAGATCCGGATGGTGTTCCTCTGCAAGGGCAATTGCCATCTCCCCTGTGTTTGCGATTCCGGAGACGTGGTACCCGAATCCCTGCAACATCTCCTTCAAATCTTCGGCAACCAGTGCCTCGTCCTCAACAATGAGGATCCTGATCTTTTCGGTCATAATTCTCTCACACCCGGTTTATCCGATTCTGCGTTCCGAGGAACTGAATTGTGAATGTTGATTCCCTTACAACGGGTCATGCACGTCAACATAACGCGGATCGGTTGTACAATGAGGCATATACAGGCAAAGCCGGTGGATGCCACGTTCTCCGGATCGGATCCCGAAGAAAACCCGGTTTTCCTCCGGGAGAAAACAGGTTCGTCTCCCAGATGGCGTTGAATCCTTGTCATGGCAACACCTCGCCCCCGCTTTCTGCGGGTTTGGGAATCACCATCACAGGCTTTGCTCCCTCTGCAGGGCCAGTGATCAGAGGGGAGGTGATCTGGGCGGTAAGGGTATTTACGAGCGATTCTTTTCCGTGAGTTTTCGGGGGTTTGGGAATCACAAATACAAACTTAGTCCCCCCCCTCCGATCGATCACAACAGTTCCATGGAGTTGGCCGGTGAGTGTTCTTACGAGACGGAGTCCCAGTGATGTCTGGTTCTCCAGCGTGATGCCCTCCGGCATCCCGACGCCATTGTCTGCAACGGCTAATTTCAGGGTTTTTGTATCTTCAGAAGCCGTGATGGAAAGGTTCCCGGTTTTCCTTCCCTTAAACGCATACTTCAGGCTGTTCGTGATCAGTTCATTGATGATGAGACCCAGGGGAATCGCGGTATTGATATCAACATAGATATCAGTAATGTCGAGCTCGAACCGGACGATCTCGTTTGCGTTTCCGTACGACTGCGAGAGCTGCATTTCCAGAGAGTGGATATAATTTTTCAGGTCGATTCGTGAGAAGTCTTTGCCCTTGTAAAGATGTTCGTGGACGAGCGCCATGGACAGCACCCGGGCCTGACCGTCTTTTAAGACTTCAATGGTCTTGGGATCGTCGATCTTCCGGATCTGCAGGTTGAGGAGACTCGATATGATCTGGAGATTGTTCTTGACCCGGTGGTGGATCTCCCGAAGCAGGGTCTCTTTCTCTGCAAGCGATGCCTCGATCAGATCTGCTATCTTCTTTCGTTCAGTGATGTCCCGCGCCGATGCATAGATAACATTGCCGGTGGAAAACAGGCGCCACTCGATCCAGCGATACGATCCATCCCGGTGCCGGTAGCGGTTCGTAAACTGTAAGACTTTTTTCCCTTCCTTAAGTTCTGCCAGAGCACCACGCGATGCCCCCATATCGTCGGGGTGGACAAAATCCAGAAACTGTTTACCTTCCAGTTCAGCAGGACTGTACCCGAGAGCCGATTCCCACTCCTTGTTCAGGCGACGGAAATGGCCGTCTGGATCTGCGATCCCGAGCAGGTCGAGCGTGTTGGTAAAGTACCCGTCCATCTCTTCGTTTTTCTGGCGCAGTGCCTCTTCAGCCAGTTTACGCTGGGTAGTGTCCCGGATATTACACTGGATGACCTTCTTGTTGTTGACGGTGTAGACGTTACTGATGAACTCAACCGCTATCTTCCGCCCGTCCGCGGTTTCGAGCGGCATATCCTCGTACCGGATATACTCTTTCCGCTGCAGTTCCCCGAAATTGTCTTTGTTGGCAACAATGTCCTTGAAAAGTCCGATCTCCCATATCTTCTTACCCAAAAACTCGTCGCGGGAGAAGCCCAGCATGTTGATCAAAAAGGGGTTCACTTCAACGATCTGACCGGTGTCAGCATCAAGGATGAGAATGCCGTCCTGGGCAGTCTCAAACAACCGGCGGTAGCGGATCTCCGATGCAATTTTTGCCTCTTCAGCCAGTTTGCGTTCAGTAATATTCCGGATATTGCACTGGATGACCTTCTTGGTGTTCACGGTGTAGACGTTGCTGACAAATTCCACGGCAATATGTCGCCCGTCCGCGGTTTCGAGCGGCATATCCTCGTACCGCATGAACTCCTTCCGCTGCAATTCTTCAAAATTGTCTTTATTGGCTACAATATCCTTGAAAAGCCCGATCTCCCAGAGTTTCTTTCCGAGGAACTGTTCACGGGAGAAGCCCAGCATGTTGATGAGGAAAGGATTTACCTCAACAATCTGCCCGGAATCGGCATCGAGAATGAGAATGCCGTCCTGGGCAGTCTCAAACAGCCGGCGGTAGCGGATCTCTGATGCAATTTTTGCCTCTTCGGCCAGTTTGCGGTCCGTATTGTCCCGGATATTGCACTGGATGACTTTCTTGTTGTTCACCATGTAGACATTACTGATGAACTCAACCGCTATCTTCCGCCCGTCCGCAGTTTCAAGCGGGAGATCTTCATACCGGATGTATTCCTTCCTCTGCAGTTCCCCGAAATTGTCTTTGTTAGCTACGATATCCTTGAATAGCCCGATCTCCCAGATTTTCTTCCCAAGGAACTGTTCACGGGAGAAGCCCAGCATGTTGATGAGGAACGGATTTACCTCAACGATCTGACCGGAATCGGCATCGAGGATGAGAATACCATCCTGGGCCGTCTCAAACAGCCGGCGGTACCGGATCTCGGACGCCATTTGCGCATCTTCCGCAAGCTTACGCTTGGTAATATCCCGGATGTTGCACTGGATGACTTTCGTATTGTTCACCGTGTAGACGTTGCTGACGAACTCTACTGCAATATGCCTCCCATCGGCAGTTTCAAGCGGGAGATCTTCATACCGGATATACTCCTTTCGCTGTAATTCTTCGAAATTGTCTTTGTTGGCTACGATATCCTTGAAGAGGCCGATCTCCCATATTTTCTTTCCGAGGAACTGTTCACGGGAGAAGCCCAGCATAGTAATTGAAAATGGATTTACCTCGACAATCTGCCCGGAATCTGCATCGAGAATAAGAATGCCGTCCTGGGCCGTCTCAAACAGCCGGCGGTACCGGATCTCTGATGCAATTTTGGCCTCTTCAGCCAGTTTGCGATCGGTACTGTCCCGGATATTGCACTGGATGACTTTTGTATTGTTCACCGTGTAGACATTGCTGATGAACTCAACGGCTATCTTCCGCCCGTCCGCGGTTTCAAGCGGCATATCCTCATACCGGATGTACTCCTTCCTCTGCAATTCCCCAAAATTGTCTTTGTTGGCTACGATATCCTTGAACAGTCCGATCTCCCAGATTTTCTTGCCCAGGAACTGTTCACGGGAGAAGCCCAGCATGTTGATGAGGAAAGGATTTACCTCAACAATCTGCCCGGAATCGGCATCGAGAATGAGAATACCATCCTGAGCCGTCTCGAACAGCCGGCGGTACCGCATCTCTGAAGCTCTCATCGCTTCCTCAGCCAGTTTACGCCAGGTGATGTCATGGGCGATAGTGGACACACCAATCAGATGGTTATGTACGTCCCGGATCTGGGATGCAGTCAGGGCAACGTTGATCAGTCCGCCATCTTTCTTCCTGCGCTGGGTTTCATAACGGACGACCGGTTCGTTTTTCCGGATACGGTCAAGAATCAAATCGGTATCGTCAGATTGATCCGGTGGCACCAGCAGGGATATCCTCTTACCAACGATCTCTTCCGCAGAATACCCGTATATCCGTGCAGCCCCAGCGTTCCAGCTCGTGATGGTCCCGTCAAGTGTTTTTCCGATGATCGCATCCTCCGAGTACTCAACGATTGCAGCAAGACGTGCCCGTTCCTCTTCAGCCAGTTTGCGTTCGGTAATATCCCGGATGTTACACTGGATGACCTTCTTCTCGTTTACCGTATAGACGTTGCTGACAAATTCTACGGCAATATGACGCCCATCCGCGGTTTCGAGCGGCATATCTTCATACCGGATGTATTCCTTCCGCTGCAATTCCCCGAAATTGTCTTTGTTGGCAACAATGTCCTTGAAAAGGCCAATCTCCCAGATTTTTTTTCCCATGAACTGTTCACGGGAGAAGCCCAGCATATGGATCAAAAACGGGTTCGCATCCACGATCTGGCCCGTGTCGGCATCAAGGATGAGTATGCCATCCTGAGCAGCCTCAAAGAGCCGCCGATACCGCATTTCAGAATCATGCAACTCTTCTTCAGCCCTCTTATGATCTTCAGTAATGCTTTTTGCTTGCGTCATGTTTCACCCGCCAGGGCCTCCTCGATGAGACCCTCCTTGTTCTTTGACAGATGTTCAGGGATCTTCACGATTGCTTTTACCAGCAGGTCTCCCCGACGGTCTGAATTCAGGTAGGGCATCCCCTGCTCCCTGAGCCGGAAGAGGGTGTGGCTCTGGGTTCCTTTGGGGATCTTCAGCAATGCGGTTCCCGAAATTGCAGGAACGCTGATCTCACTACCCAGGAGTGCGGTTTTCAGGCTGACGATGGTGGTATTGTATAAATCGGCACCCTGTCGTTCGAAGCGTTCATGCTTTTTTACATGGACAACAACATAGAGATCGCCCGAAGGCCCGCGGTTCTCACCGGGCTCTCCTTCCCCGGCAATTCTCAGGAACTGCCCGTCTTCAACGCCTCGGGGGATGGTCACGTCGATTGTCCGGGTTTTCTGTAATGTTCCCTTCCCATGACAGGTCCCGCAGGGTTTCTCAATTCTCTTCCCACTCCCGCCACAGTCCGGGCACGGGGCGATGCTCGTCAGGTTGCGGTTTCCCACCTGCTGGGGACGCCGGATCTCTCCGGTCCCTTTGCAGGTGGGGCAATCCCGCAGGTACCCGGGTTCTGCGCCTGACCCATGGCAGGTTCCGCATGCGGAAAAATGCGGGACTGCCACGGTATTTTTCGTACCATTGAAGGCATCGTTCAGGGTGATCTCGATGTCATACCGGAGATCGGCCCCGGCTCTCTGTTTTGCCTTACGGGATCCGCCGGAGAATGCATCAAAGATGTCCCCCAGCCCGAAGTCCCGGAACAGATCCTCATAATTGGCGGTCCTGGACGGGGGTTGTTCGCCGGGTTTAAACTCTGCATGTCCCACCCGGTCGTACTGCACTTTTTTCTGCGGGTCGCTCAAGACCTGGTAGGCCTCATTGGCCTCCTTGAATTTCTCCTCGGCATCCTTGCTCCCCTTGTTGAGATCCGGATGATATCTCCGGGCAAGGTGCCGGAATGCCTTTTTTAAGTCGTCCTGCGACGCATCTTTTTTTACGCCCAGGATTTCATAGTAATCCCCTTTTGCCATGGTGTAAACGGAACTGGATCAGGCCTCTTCCTTGACCTTGAAATCCGCGTCAACAACTTTCTCCCCGCCGGGACCGCTTGCTTCCTGTCGTGGTTCTTCCGTGCCGGGTCCGGAGCCAGAAGTTCCCGCCTGCTGATGGGCCTCCTTCTCTGAAGCGGCCCGGTATGCGGCAGATCCGGCCTCGCCCAGCACGGTCTGGAGTTTTTCAGTCTCGGCCTTGATCAGCGCACTGTCCTTGCCTTCCAGTGCTGCCTTCACCGCAACAACGGCGGCATTCACCTTGTCAATGAGTTCGGTACTTATTTTTCCCGCAAGATCGGTTTTTGTCTTTTCCGCGGTATAGACGAGGGTGTCTGCGATATTTCTGGCCTCAACGTCTTCTTTGCGTTTCTTGTCTTCTTCCTCGAACTGCTTTGCTTCATTCACCATTTTTTTGACATCATTCTCTGCAAGTTTCGTCGAGGCCGTGATGGTCATCTTCTGCTCTTTGCCGGTCCCGATATCCTTTGCCGATACATTCAGGATGCCTGATGCATCGATATCAAAGGTAACGTCGATCTGGGGAATTCCCCGGGGCGCCGGGGGAAGCCCGACGAGATTGAACTGTCCGAGGCTGACGTTATCAACTGCCATGGGACGTTCACCCTGGAGCACATGAATCGTAACGGACGTCTGGTAATCGGCTGCCGTTGAGAAGGTCTGGCTCTTTTTTGTGGGAATGGTTGTGTTCCTTTCGATCAGCGGGGTCCTCACACCGCCCAGCGTCTCGATACCCAGCGTTAGCGGTGTCACATCGAGGAGCACCATATCCGTGATCTCGCCACCCAGGATTGCACCCTGGATCGCGGCTCCGATAGCAACGCATTCCATAGGGTCGATTCCCCGTTCCGCGTTCTTACCGATATGATCCTCAATAAATTTCTGGACTACAGGCATCCTTGTCGGTCCTCCGACAAGGATCACTTTCTGGATATCATTCTTGGTCAGTTTTGCATCTTTCAAAGCGGTTTCAAAGGGGGTGATACACCGTTTGATGATCGGCTCCACCAGCTGTTCGAGTTTTGCCCGGCTCAGTTTTAAGGAGAGATGTTTTGGACCTGCCTGCGTTGCGGAGACATACGGGAGATTGATCTCGGTCTCTATGACCGTGGACAACTCGATCTTCGCCTTTTCGCCGGCTTCCTTTACCCGGTTGATCGCCATTTTGTCATTTCGTATGTCGATACCCTCAAGTTTCTGGAATTCGGCGGCAATCCATTCATAAATCGCATTGTCCATATCGGTGCCGCCCAGCTGGGTATCACCGGAGGTTGCAAGGACCGAGAAGGTTCCTCCGCCGAACTCCATGATGGTTACATCGAGAGTACCGCCACCGAGATCGAAGACCAGGATTTTGTATTCCCCGCTCCGGTCCAGGCCATAGGCCATCGACGCCGCAGTCGGCTCATTCACGAGCCGGACTACATCGAGACCCGCAATCTTCCCGGCATCCTTGGTTGCCGTCCGCTGGTTGTCATTGAAATAGGCAGGAACGGTGATCACCGCTTTTGTCACCGGCTCTCCGAGGAATGATTCAGCATCCCGCTTTATCTTCTGGAGGACATATGCCGAGATCTGTTGGGGCGTGTATTCCTTACCGAAAATTTTGTAACTGTGATCGGTTCCCATCTTTCGTTTTGCGGCAACTACGGTTCCTTCCGGGTTGCTTACTGCCTGCCTGCGAGCCGGTTCTCCTACAAGGAGTTGTCCGTCGGGTGTGAATGCAACATAGGAGGGAAACATTTTTCCGGCAACCGTTGCACCTTCTGCGGAAGGAATGATGGTCGGTTTCCCACCCAGCATCACCGCCGCCTCACTGTTGGATGTCCCCAGGTCAATTCCGATGATCTTCTCTTTACCCATTGATCTCACCTTCGCTTTCTGTGATATGTTCTGCAATCTTTACTCGTGAGGGCCGAATGACCTTCGTTCTCAGCTGGTATCCTCTGCCAATATCTTCCAGGATCGTGTTCGCCTCTTCATTGCTTCTCTCCTTACAGATTACCTCGTGGAACTGCGGATCGAATTTTTTCCCCACGCCCTCGATGGATTGCAACCCGTAACTTTTGAGGATCTTTACCATCTTTTTCTGGATCATCTGCATCCCACCCCGGTTTTGTTCCATCTCAAGGGATGGCAGTGCCTGTTCGAAATCATCCAGGATCACCAGGAGATCCTTTATCAGGTTCTCGTTTGCGAGCGCGATGATCGCGTCTTTCTCTTTCTCAGACCATTTGCGGTAATTGTCAAAATCCGCCTGGAGGTATTTCAGCCGGTTGAGCCGCTCTTCTGCAAGCCGGGTCTGGTTTTCAAGTTCCCCTCTCAGTTCTTCTCCGTCGTCTGTCATCGTCCCCTCATCGTTACCCTCATTCTCGTCAGTTGCCATGGGGACAATCACAATAATTCCGGATAAATTCACAAAAAAAACAAGCCGGGTTATCGCAGCGGCCACACCCGGTTGCGGGGCATGTTGATCCAAAGCGGCGAAATACCGCGTCACTCGGCGTATGAATCTCTTCGCCTACCTTCCGGTACGAATCCCAGATACGGGAAATCTCCTCTCCCGCCTGGAACAGCCCGGTGGAATTATCAAAGACAGGGATTGTCCTCACCTGTCGTGGATATTGAAGAGGTTTTTTTATAGGATCTCTGTCAGAAAGCAGATTTTGAAACAAAATTTGCAATGAAATGCCGGATATTTTTAAAAACAGACGCATCTCTCACAAGGCGAGAGTGGTGGATCAGGATTTAGTTCTTTTCCAGGATCAGTTCAAGGATCCCATCGGAAAACCGTTTTTTGCTGAATCGTACTTCACAGGGAATTGTGATCACTTTCTTATATTGTTTCACGGTGTTCATTGCATGAATCGTAACCGAGGTTGACTGGTTTTCCAGATCGATCTTGATCCTCTCCTCAGATACGTCGGGCAGTTCTGTCAGGATGCGGAGAAATTTCCCTTCATCAATCACCTTTGTAACGGGTTCGACTGTTGGGATTGCCCCGGTATCGTGAGAATTTCCGTTTTTCATCTGTCTCTTCCTCTTTTTATTAAAAATCCCTGTGTTTTCCGGATATGTTTTACGTCAGTTATTTCATCGGTCTCAACGGTCACATACCAAAAACGATCGGATGAAATTGTTTTTCCGATCGCTGGTATTTTCCCGTTATTGGATTTCTGCAGTGCAGGGCTTGTATCGTTTGTGAACCTGTATAGGTGGTCCACGTGTCTGATGGGGCTTGTGCAATAATTTACTTCAGAGGGATAATATTTGTGGGTGACAGCAGAAAAAGCCCGGTATCCCCATACGGGGCCTCTTCTGCCACCTCCACACCGGTGGCATTGTGCTGGTTTCTCGTGTTTTCGCATCCGCAAGGTCACATGAGGTATTCCTCTTCTCAAAGATGACAAATCACCTCCACCCGGGTATTATTCTGCCCGGTGTCTACCTTATTATGAAAGAAGATAAAGCCGACCGGATTTTACAAATCTTGTTATGTTTTTGATAAAAAGCGGGGATTGATGCATGCACAAGAGGGACCGGCTGCATCTGCCAAGAGAAGATGCAAATCCACCATCACGTTCGTTCATGGGGATCTTACAGTACTTCACTACATTTGAGTCCGGACTAAAAATCGTAAGATCTAACCAGGTCGCGGGCGCCGGACAGGGCCACGGTATGGCAAAAAAACCAGCTGAATACTAATACATCATCAGGAAACGGTGCGATCCGGTACCTGCGGACCATCATCTCGGTCCTGCCCGGGAATATCCGAATGTCTCATCAATGGATTTTCCTGACCCTGAGTTCTCCGTGGTCCCGGAACGATTGACGAAGATGTGTTCCGGTTCTTCGAAGTTTCGGGTGATTGGAATCTGATGCGAGGTGCTGACTATCCACTATGTACGGGAGATTTTGGAGACGTACCGGGTTCGTACAATGTGTTTGGATTAAGGTATTGTCCAGAGCCAATTTTTTTTAGCAGACTCTGCAAAAAAATTTTCAATCGCGATCATGAGGTGTTAGTTGATGAGGCTACAATCGGATAATTATGCTACAATATGCATGTACATGCTACAAAATTTTTGGTTTTCCGGCGTGAGATGGTTTGCCGATCAACCAGACCCTGCCTGAAAAAATTTGAGCGGGGGGTGAGGGGGTGGTTGAAATTTTTTTGCCGGAGATCGATTGCGATGCTGATAATGGTGGAACTTCACTCAAGGTTTTTTGGCAGGAATGTACACTACCAGGATTCATGGAGGAATACTTAGTGAAGTACCGGGTCTGATATTTCACACGCAATTATTTTTTATCACTATTCCCCGGGTTGATCTCACTTCTCCCACCCATGATATGCTCGAACACCTGCTTGAAGTCGTCGAGTTTCTGGCTGATATGTTTTCTTCCTTTTTCTGTGGTATAATACAATTTGGATTTTCCTGAAACCCGGATCTCCAGGTGCCCGTCCTCCATCAGATCGTGGAGGAGCGTGTAGACCCGTGCCTGCGGGATAAACACCTTGTACCGGTTATGGATCTCGTGGACGATATCATACCCGGATATCGGCTTGTCGAGGAGGGACAAAACCACCGGCTCCAGTGATTTTTTTACCACATCATCGACGGTTGACTGGGGCACGACGGATACCGTCCCGGAGGGAAATGTCTGGTGGGCAAACGAGAGCGTGGTCTCTTTTCCCGTAGATACAATGATCTTGGGAATACCCTCTGCCAGGGTCTTTATCAGGGTATGATCAATTTTGCCGATATTGATGGCAATGATCCCGGATATGTGGGTCTTTGACTCCTTTTTAGTGAAAAGCAGGTTTCGGATGGCAAGGATATCCTCGAACTCCTCGGTTTCAGAGAAATCAAGCAGGATCTGCAGGGAGTCCATGGTGCCTTCATACAACAGGGAGTCCGTACACTTTTCAAGGACCGGTAAGAGGGTATGAACTTCATGTCTTTTTATCCGGTACGTGTACAGTTCCTTCTTCTGGATCTCCTTGAGGAAGTGTTTCTGGAGAATGGACTGGGAATAGGCAAACAGGTTGCGGCCACCCTTTTTTATCCCCTCTTCCAGTGCAAATTTGAAGATCGGGTCTTTTACCACCTGGTCGGTGTAGAGGAAGAGGACGATGTCGGTGAAGATATCTTTTAACAGTACGGATTTTATTTCGGGCAGATCGAGATAGGCAAGACCGTCAGGTCCCTGGGTGCCGGCGTCCGTGCCGGATGCGATTTTATCCGGTGCAGGTTTTTGTGCTTTCTGCTCATCCTGTTCTGTGGCTTTACGGAACAGTGCCACTTCAATGGCGGCTTTTATCTCCAGCTCATTGAAGGGTTTTACAATATAGCCATAGGGCCGGACGCTCTTTGCTTTTTCAATGATGGTATCGTCAGCATACGAGGTGACAAAAACCACCGGAATATCCAGTTCCGTAGTGATTACCTTTGCTGCTTCAATACCATTCATCTTCCCCGGCATCACGATATCCATCAGCACAAGATCGGGCCGGACACTCCGCGCCTTCTCGATCGCTTCTTCACCGGACGCCGCCATACCTGCAACCATATATCCCATTGCACTCAGGCGTTCTTCCAGCTGCATCGTGATGATTGCTTCATCATCAACCACAAGTATTTTTGACATAATTATGCTCCCCCCCCCTTGGGGATAATTGGAAATTCCATCCTGATCTCTGTACCCTTCTCACTCTTCATCGTGAGCGTTCCCCGGAGCTGGTGCTGCACAAGTGTCCTGATCAGTTTGAGACCCAGACTCTTGGAACGGCTGATATCCAGATCCGGGGGTAAGCCAATCCCGTCATCCTGGACCCGGATACTGATCCGGCCGTTCTCCTGTGCTGCGGAGATCTCAATCTTACCCTGCTTTCGCCCTTTGAAGGCATGTTTATACGCGTTCGAGAGAAGTTCATTGACAACGAGTGCGCAGGGCAGGGCCTGGTCCACCGGGAGAAATATTTTTTCCGGGGAGATCTCGCAGTGGATCTCGTGCCCTTTATGAGAGAAAATATTTGATAATGACGATATCTGGTCCCTGAACTGGCCGGTGATGTCAATCCTCCCGAACTGTTTGCTCTCATAGAGCCGGGTATGGATCTGCGCCATGGTCTGGATCTTCAGCATCATATCCGTAAGAATCTCATTGGTTGCCGGGTCAGAAGACCGCATCCGGGTCATATCAAGGAGGCCGGAGATCAGCTGGAGATTGTTCTTGACCCGGTGGTGGATCTCCCGGAGCAGCACTTCCTTCTCTTCTAACGAGGCCATCAGTTTTTCCTCGGCATGCTTGCGATCCGTGATGTCCCGGAAACTCCAGACCCGGCCAACCACACTGCTCCCGATTATCTGGGGTTTTGAATAGCGCTCAAAGATCTTCTTGTCATTAAATTCGATCATGTCAAAGCTTTCACGTGCCGGGCTCGTCAGGAGCTCGTCAATGCTGGCTGCAAATTCTTCCGGATTTTTGAGTTGCGGCAGGACATGATTCATCACTATCCGGTTCTCACCGGATTCCAGCACCGCCGGGGGGATATTCCACATGGTCACAAAATTCAGGTTATAACTGGTGATCTTACCCCACTGGTTGACCACATAAATACCGTCTGCGGTTGATTCAAGCGCTGCATGGAGGAGGGAGAGCGTATTTTTCAGCGTTTTATCGGCTATTGTCCGCTGCCGGATCTCTTCTTCCAGCATCACGTTCATCTTTGCATATTCAGCAGCCCGGAGTATATTGTCGGACTCAATTCTTTTCCGGTCGGTGATATCCTGTCCCTGGGCGATGATGGAGATGATCGTTCTTCCGTCAGATCCATACACAGGGGCAGAATTCCAGAGTACCGTCCTGATCTCACCAGACTTATGGAGAATCGGTATTTCCACGCTGTCCCATCTCACGCCCTCAATGGTATCCCGTATAAGATCCATGGCGTCCTTCCGGAATTTTTCAGGTAAGAGTATCCCCAGCGGTTGCCCGAGGACATCTATCGACTCCCTGTCGGTCAGATGTTCAAATGCACGGTTGAACACCGTGATGTGGAACCGGGGATCCCAGACAACGATGGGGGCATTGGCATAGGAAATAAGATTGTCAAGATATTCCTTTGTTTCACGGAGTTTATCCTCAACCTGTACCTGTTTCGTGATATCATATGCCACTTCCCCGGCGCCCACAATGGCGCCTTGTGCATCCCGTATGGGGGCATGGAGTACATGATAGATCTTCTGGTACCCGTGAGCGTCACCGAATTTTATGGTCTGGTTTACATTCTCACCCTGGATTACTTTTCTCCACTCATCCATGGCCCGCTTCTGCTCTTCCGGTATCTCTGAAAACAAGTCAACCATGCTGGTGCCTAAGGTGAGGTCCTTACCGGTAAGCCGCCTGATCTCGTCCTTATAGGTCTGGTTGAAGAAGATATACCGGAAATCCAGGTCCTGGACCGCAATAATCACGTCGGTTCCTTTCGTCACAGCCTCCAGCAGCTCGTGAGCCCGCAGAAGGTCCGCCTCATTGTGCCGCAACACGTCATCGGCCCGCTTCTGTTCGCTGATGTCGTGGCTTATGCCGATGATCGCGATGAGATTCCCATCATCATCGAACAGGGGTGAGTCGGTGACATGAACGAAAAATTCGTGGCCGTCCCGGTGACGGACCCGGTATTCCCCGGACCACATCTCTCCCCGGTCAACCTGCGCAATGATCTGCTGTGCTTCCTTTTTTGATAGTTCCGGAACGGTCAGGTCAACCGTGCTTTTGCCGATCGCCTCTTCCGGTTTCCAGCCGTAGGTCCGGGTCGCGCCCTCGTTCCAGAATATGATCTTATGATCGATGTCGACCGCAATGACCGCGTCCCCGACCGCATCGAGCAGGCGTGACTGGAACCGGAGCCTTTCTTCGTCTTTCTTCCGGTCGGTGATGACAACACTGATCTTCGTATCCTCACCTGAGGAGAGTGCACTCATGGAGATGAGAACGGGGAGGGACGATGATCCCTGGCGGATCCGGATCCGGGCCCGGCAGGCCTTCTTCACGATCCCCTTTACCGCCTTGTTGATCTCTGTCTGAAATTCCGGGCAGACATGATCGAAGATAGCTGTGCCGAGCACCTTGTCGGATGGCAGCTGCACCATGTCGGCAAACCGCGTGTTGGTGAAGAGGATCATCCCGGCCCGGGAGAGGGTGAGCGCCCCTTCACGGATATTATCGATCAGTGCCCGGTACGGGTGATCGGATCCTTCCAGGGTGTAGACCCGTTTGACATCGCCTTTCGAGACAATGATGGCGTCCACTTCACCGCAACGGATGGCTTCGAGTGTCTCTTCGAGCTCGCGAACCTTCCCGTGCAGTTCCTCAATTTCTTTTTTGAGGGCAGCGTTTTCCCGGGTCATGCCGGTCCTCCGGCGGTGTTTTGTGTCATGGGCCTGTCGATGTTGGGACCAGATCGAGTCCGATGAGCACTTTCTCCTTACGGCTCATGTCGCCAATAACCCTCCGTAAGGGAAGGGGCAGATTCTTGATCAGGGTCGGAGCCGCGAGCACGAGGTCAACCAGGTTCCTCGTATGGTCCTGGTAGATATCGATCACTTCAAGTTCGTACCTTCCTTTCAGGTACTCTTCGCAGAGCTTCTTCACGTTCTCGACTGCGATCTGTGACCGGGGGTTGTTGCCGGCAATATAGAGCCGGAGCACGTAGTTGTCGGTCTTCCGCTTCAGGAGTGCCGCCTCATACTCGGCGGTCACATCGCCTTGTACCTTCTTCATTGCAGCAGCCTTCATATCACATCACCTTCCGGAGGTCCAGACCCACCAGCACTTTCTCGGTGTTGGAAAGGTTCCCGATGATCTTCTTGACCGGAGTCGGGAGCTTCCGGATCAGGGTGGGGACGGCGATGATCTGGTGATCCTTTGCAAGCTGCGGGTGTTTCTGGAGATCGATGACCTCGATCGTATACTTGTTTCCGATGTGGTCATCGCAGATCTTCTTGAGATTTTCAAACGCGGTCAGGGAATTCGAAGTCTGGCCTGCAACGTACAACCGCAGGATCCATGCGTCGGCCGCCGACTCTTGGGGCTTTACCTTTTTATTCTCTTTTTGTTGGGACCTGGGTATTGTTGACACGATATTCACCTCATCTTACCGCTCATACCGGTTCAGCGGTCGACCTGCCGCTGGGTCGCGATCTCCTTTGTGGTCCTGGCTTCCGTCTTCTCACGGGAGATGTCCTGTCCGATGAGAATCTGCATATCCACTTCTTCGCGGGCGTAC
>Ga0265296_1000619_pt1 | contig 50510 bp, 59 predicted proteins | sample MunlanPumphouse1_FD_189073 | JGI IMG/M metagenome (GOLD analysis project Ga0265296, IMG submission 189073) | Groundwater microbial communities from a municipal landfill in Southern Ontario, Canada - Pumphouse #1 | ecosystem: Environmental > Aquatic > Deep subsurface > Groundwater | place... | reverse complement strand
CCTTTTCTTAAATCTTTTTAATATCTCTAAATTTGCATCTTTTTTCTGCACCATTTTAAAATTTCTCCAGCATAAGAGACGGCTTTTTCCGTACTTTCTTTATCCGAAATTATATTTATTCCCGCAAGAGGATATCTTGAAGAAGTATAAAAGGGTGTTAGCAACGCAGCTTTTTTTAGAAGTTCTTCCGGAAGATTGACTAATCTCCCAAGCGTAGAAAGATCGTGAATTTTAACCAACTCATTTGAATTAAATATATGAACTGCTTTCGGAGCTTTTTCTGCAGACTGCTGACACCAAAAAGCAGAGGCATAATAATCTTTACTTGCTAAACTATTTGTAGCAGTTTTAAAATCCGCTTCTGCCAGCATTAACCATTCTTTTTCTTCCATCGTGTAAATAAGAAGAACAAACTTATAAATTCTTCGCTAAATTTATTTTTTATTTTTTGACAAATATTTTTTTATTGTATAATTCGACGGATTTTTGTATCTTAATTCTTCTGGAGTTGGTATAATTCCTATTCCCTTGTAATAATCCTTGTCAAAGTTTGGCGGGGGAACAACTTTATTTCTATAACTCCAGATTAACTGGCTTTTTACATAACCTTGTTTTAATGAAACTTCATTTTTTTCGTTCCATTCACTTATTCTTTTTTCAAGCTCATCTTTTTCCATCCCTATACTTCTAAAGAAATTTAACAAGATAAATAACGCTCTTTTTTTTCCGTCGGAAATTCCCTCAAGAATTTTTTTAATTGTTGGAGGAAAATATTCTTCAGAAAGATTTTCCAATTTAACCGGCTTGAAAGTGAATTCTCTTTTTTCGGTTTGCTCATCTGGATTTTGCTGTTTATTCCAATCAAGAGCCTGGACTAAAAGTTCCTTTGCCTCGCCTTCTTTTGAATCCGGCATGAAATTCTTTACTTTTAATTTCATCGGGTCTGCATCTTTTGGCTGAAAATTTTGAATTTCTTCTAAAGAAAGAACCGCGCTTGCCAATGCCGTCTTTTCGTGCAAAGAATAAGGCATTCTAAATAAATGACGGGGAGAAACGAGAATTATGTCCGGCATAACTTTTTCGGAGACTGTAAAATCTTTTACGTATTTGCTTGGTCTTTCTATATCGGAAATCTTCTCTATTAATCTTTGTTTGGTTTTCTCAGTTAAATATTGTGTGATTATACGCGGATATTTTGGGAACATGTCGGAAGTTTTAACTCCATTTATTTCTTTAGGAAAAGCTTTCCATGGAATTAAAATATGAAATCCTTTGCTTCCCGAAAATTTTATTCCAATATTTTTTATTCCGTGAAATTTTAATATTTCAATTATAATTTGTGCAGAAATCTTGCTGTAATCTAAATATTTGCTGTCAATGTCTATAAGCAAATCCCAGCCGATTCTTAATTCACTAAGTTGTTTTTCATTCAAACTTGTTGACACGGCTAATGGATCCTGCCAAAGTTCTTCGCTACAATGAAAAGAAGTCGCTCCTTTTTTAGCCATCTGAAAAATATCTGTAGGATATTGCAGAGAATCCGGCCGTTTTCCAAAACCTTCAAAATAACGAGGAGAAATTTCCCTGTTTTTTGAAAAATCGTAAATTGCTTTTTGGATGTCTGGACGAGAATAGTATAAGTGCGTGATTTGCCTTATTCTATTTTCTTTAATAGACAATTCTTTTTTTGGGAATTCCTCATTTGGCATATTTAGATAAATGGGGGGGGAGTTTATAGGGTTTATTATGAATAGTTAATATTTAGAAAATTGAACATATCTCTTATTTTATTATAACTATTTCCCCATTTTGCATAAGCATTCCATCCCTGAAAAATATCAAAGAATTTTTCGTAAGAGATTTTTCCTTCAGTAAATAATAAAATTTTTCGTTTCATATTATTTACATTTCTTTTCCTTAACAACTTAAAATAATAAAAAGTTCTAAAGCCAACAAAATCAATCCCCCTTGAAAGAGAAATTATTTTTGATTTTTCTGGATGCAATTCTATCCTTAAATTTTCAATAAGAAAAATATTTATCACCCCCCCCCCCAGCTTAGCAGTTCTTTTCGAGAAGAATTTAACAAAATAAAATCATCGACATAACGAATATAGTATTTTGCTTTTAATTGATGTTTTACAAAATAATCCAATTCATTAAGATAGATATTAGCAAAAAATTGTGAAGTTAAATTTCCGAGGGGCATACCTTTATTATTACTTTCAAAATTTTTTAAAATTAGAGTTATCAACCAAATAATTTTTTCATCTTTTACTTTCCTTGAAATTATTTTTATTAAAATCTCGTGATTAACTTCTTGAAAGTAATGTTTAATATCTGCCTTGAAACAAAATGCTTTTGAATGAAGATTATTAGTAACTCTTCTCTGAAACTTCTCGAATCTCTTTATTGCAAATAAATTTCCCTTGCCTTTTCTATTTGCACAAGAATCATAAATAAAAGTCTTATCAAAAATTGGCTCTAAAATATTTACAATGGCATGATGAACAATTCTATCTCTGAAATCAGATTTGGATATTTTGCGGGTTTTTGGGTCTCGCAAAATAAATGTTACCAATGGCTTTGGTTTGTAAGTTTGAGATTTTAATTCGTTGTGAAGAAGTTTTAAATTGTAAGCAATATTTTCTTCAAAATATTTAACATAATACTTTTTTGTTTTTCCTTTTCTTGCTTTTTTCCAGGCAAGAATTAAATTTTTTAATGAGATAATTTCTTCATAGATATTTTCTTCATCCATTTTAAAAAACCTAGCCAGCTGAACCATTCTACCATTATCGTTGGAATTAACCAAGTTCCTGTTGTTCGAGTTCAAGTCAAGATTCCTGTTAAGATAAACCCTCGACAATGATTCTAGCCACATTATCCAGTCAGAAACAAAAATATTTCTGAATGCCCTGAAAATTTAGTAAGAATTTTCTTGGATTCCAGAAGAAAATCTTCTTCTGTCACTGAAGTTTCTCGCAAGAAACTTCTGTATTTCATGACTTAAAATAAATTTAAATGACGTGCTAATAATTTGGCGTGTGGCCCAGCAACATTTTTTCAAATGCGGCTAGGAATAGTAAAAAGAAAAAGTTAGTTATAAATTTATTCTTTCAAAATAGCTTCTGCTCTTTGATATCTTTCATTTATCTCTGCTAATTGTAAATCTCTTTGCTTTTGTAATTTCTTTAGTTTATTTTGAACCAAATTTTTCGGCGAAGTGCCTTCGGCACTTACAACAACCACCCTACCAACATCGTAGGAACCAACCAAGCCCCTGCCGCCCGAGTACAAGTCAAGAATCCTGACAAGATAAACCCTCGACAAACCATTATCTCTTGCATACCATGTTCTATTTCCATTTTGATTAAATAAAGGCAATCCTAATTCATCAACATCTGAAAAAGTTTTTCCATTGTATCTTCCTTCAAGTCTTTCATCTTGAATAACTTTAAAATCTGGTTTCTTAGCTAATGTTAATCCATATCCAGTTTCATCATCTGAGTTTAAAACAAAAGTAAAACCCTCTACCATAAATGGACCTTTAATGCTTCCTGATTCTTCTTCAGCCAATTCATAAAGTGTTTTTAGTAAAGAATTATTTTTATTATAATTAGAATCTGTTTTAGATCTTGCAATTAAAGTTCTTGAATCAACATAGTGTTTATTTTTTGCAAAAGTCATAACTTCTGGCAAACTTAAATCTCTTAAATTACAAGTTCTCATTCCATAATTCTCAAGAACATCATTTAATCCAGCAACAACAAAAGGAGTTGAACCCAGAATTTCTTTTTCGTTAGCGTTGTATTTAATTCCAACTCTCAAATGTTCTGGAACTTTATCGTAAAGTTCTTTAGCACTTGCTCCTCTAATTGGTGCTACTAAAACTTTTGGAATCTGCCAGTCTAAATTTAATGATTTATTTGTCATCTTAATTTTCATAGAAAAAGGATATTTATAAACTTTTCTATTCTGTTACTTCATAAGAGAAGTAACAATAAATATTATTTTTACAAATTAAAATTCTATGAACTCAAGACAATAATACTTAAAAACAAACAGATTATTCTTAGATTATGTTGGTAAGATTAAATAACCCTATTTTGTTAACAAAAGCTGTTGAGATAATTTCTGAACTCGTAACTGAAGTCAGGATAAAAATTAATGAATTTGGGCTTTCAATAACGGCGATTGATCCTGCGAATGTTGCAATGGTAAATTTTAAACTCCCAAAAAGTGCGTTCTCTGAGTTCAATATTGGCGTTAGCGAAGGTGTTTTAGGAGTTAATTTAGATAATTTAAAACAGATTTTAAAAAGATGCGGCAGCGGAAGTTCTCTTGTTTTAGAAAGAAAGGAAAATTTACTCAGCATTGTTATTCATGATAGAATAGAAAGAAATTTTACATTAAATTTAATAGAAGTTGAATCCGAGGAAAAAGAACTGCCTTCATTAGAATTCGCCGCAAGAGTTGAGTTGAATTCTGTTGATTTGATTGCTTCAGTTGAAGATTGCGCTGTTGTTTCTGATGCCTGCTCTTTTATTGTTGACGACGGAAAATTTGTAATTTATGCTCGCGGTTTGAATTCTGCAAGGTCGGAATTTTCTGGTGACGAGGCAAATATTCAAGCAGAAAACTGCAAAGCAAGATATTCTTTGGAATATTTGCAAAAATTTCTCAAAGGTTCAAAACTTTCTGAAAAAACAATTCTGCAATTTGCAAGCGACCATCCATTGAGAGTTGATATTAAGCCAGGAAATATGGAATTAAGTTTTATTCTTGCCCCGAGAGTGGAAACCGAAGATTAGCGATTTAAGTAATAAATTATCGAAAGAAATATTGGTCTGAGTAGAATATTTAAAAAATAAAATATTGTGCTATTGATAATCCTTGAAGAGTTAAATAAGCAGTTCCTTCCAGGAATTTGCGAGTCTTGGATTTTTCTTTTTCTTGAGATTCCTTGTCTTGAATTTGTTTTTCAATTCTTGGCTGATAATCATGAGAATATTGTCTTGGAGGATTTATTGCGCATGCGGAAGATAAACTATAGTGAAAGACATAAATAATTTTCCAAAATAGTATATCTTTCCCTCAATAGTCAAGCGCAACTAGAGAATTATAAGCGTCCTTGACTATAAGCAAAGTGCTGAACGTGATTGCTTGAACTAGTTTAGATTTTCTCATAAATTTGTCAATTATTAATTGTATTAAAATTTTTCTGTTTTGATTCAAAAAGTTTATATATGCTTATTCATTCTAAATTTAATATTAATATAAATATGTGATATAATATGAAATTACATAATAAAAACAAGGAAATTTTAGAATTCTTAAAGAAAAATAAAGTGATAACTTCCTCTGAATTAGCAAACTACCTTAGTATTTCTTGGAATACTGCTGATAAATATTTATTAGAATTAGCTTTTGAAAGGAAGATTGATAGAATTAAAAAGAAAGGTGTAAATTTATGGATGTTAAAATGAAGAAGATAAAAAATAAAGCACAGATAACAATCTTTGTTATTATTGCAATAATCATCGTTGCTGTGATTGCTTTATTTTTTCTATTTAGATCCGGATTAATTCCTGGAATTGGCGGAACTGAAGAAAAAAATCCAAGAATAGCATTTCAGGATTGTTTGGAAGATAAAATATTAGAAACAACAGATTTAATTTCAAAACAAGGCGGTTATATTAATCCGATTTTATACAGAGAATTAGACGGAGAAAAAATTTCTTATTTATGTTACAATCAGAATTATTATCTATCTTGTATAAATCAAGAGCCAATGCTAATTCAGCATATTAAGGAAGAAATAAAAAATAATATAGATGCAAAAGTCAGGAATTGTTTTGATCAATTTAAAACAAGTTTAGAAAAAACTGGCTACAATGTTGATGCAAATTATAGAGATTTCAGCGTTCAATTAGTTCCTGAAAAAGTTATTGTTGATATCGATGCAGAAATAACAACGACGAGGAATGAACAAACTTCAAGCCAAAAGGATTTTGTAATTATATTCCCGTCGAGGATTTATGAATTGGCTGTTGTTGTGCAGGAAATTACAAGCCAGGAAGCAAGATTTTGCAATTTTGAGCAATTAGGATATATGCTACTTTATCCGCAATTTAATATTGATAAATTCAGGACAGGAGAGGGAGACACAATTTATACTATTGAAGACAGAAAAACAAAAGAGAAATTTAAATTTGCTGTAAGGAGTTGCGTAATTCCTCCGGGATTTTAATTGAAAATGAAAAAAGAAAATGTGAAAAAAAGTGTGAGTATGATTTTAATTGTATTATTTCAAATTTTTATATTGGTTAATATGACTAGTGCGGAGAGTTATTTAATCCATCAAACTGATAAAGAAATCGAGAAAGCATTATCGGAAAACAAAGAAAAAGAAGATTTAGTTGGTTTGGGAATTAATTTATTAATCGGAGTTTTTTCAATAAAGCAAATAGGAATTGTTTCTGCCGTCGGAGAACAAACCAACCAACTTACTGAAGAATATAATGCAACAACTTATGCTGTAGCTGGAAGAACAATAGAAGATATTAATTGGAACTGCTGTCTTAAAGCAAAGAACGGCGCAATTTGTCAAGATGTAGCATCAACAATAGCAAGTGATGTCTGCGACGGGACTTATCTTCCAACAAAATGTGAAGAAGTTACTGAATGCAAAATAGGATGTTGTTTTGATAACGAACAAGGGCTGTGCACAACAAAATCACCGAAGGCAAAATGTGAAATTAATCGAGGAAATTGGTTTGATAACGAAGCTTGTTTAATTGATGAATGCCAGAAAGGTTGTTGTGTGCTTGGAAGTGATGTTGAATTCGTTACAGAAAAAAGATGCGGGTTTTTATCATCGGTAAATGGCTTCCAAAAAGATTTCAGAGATTATCAAACAGAATTGGAATGCCTGATATTAAAAGAAACTCAAAAAACCGGTGCCTGTATTATTAACAGCGCGTGCAGTATTAAAGTTGAAATTGACTGCAAAACAAAAGGGGGAAATTTTTATGAAGATAAATTATGTTCTGCTCCGTCGTTGGAAACAAACTGCACGAAACAAAAATCTTTCAGATGCACCGAAGGAAAAGATGGAGTTTATTGGTTTGATTCGTGCGGAAATAGAGAAAATATTTATTCTTCTGATAAAGACGCAAGCTGGAGTAATGGAAACTTATTAAGCAAAAACGAATCCTGCAATCCAAATTCATCGAATATAAACTCAAATTCTTGCGGGAATTGTAATTATTTTTTAGGAAGCAAATGCGCATCTAATAATGGAAATGCGAGATGTATAAATTTGAATTGCCTTGCATCTACAGAAACAGGAAATAAAGAAAGAAAAAATGGTGAAAGTTGGTGTGTTTATGATTCTTTTATTGGCGAAGGGAAAGATACTGTCGGAAGCAGGCACTGGAAAAGAATGTGCATCGACGGGGAAGTAAAAGTTGAGCCGTGCGCGGATTATAGGGGGCAAATTTGCGTGCAAGCAGATACGGATTTAGGAAACAATGAAAAAATTTCCACTGCCACCTGTGTTATTAATCGTGCTTTGGAATGTGTGAATGCAAATAATAAAGATCCGAAAAAAACAGAAAAAAATTGCAAAGAGAACCCACAATGCCAACTAACAAAAGTTGATGTTAGTTCAACATTTAAATTTTCTGTATGCACTGCAAAATATCCTGCCGGATTTGATTTGTCAGAAGATAATCAGAGAGGAAATGAGGCAGCAAAACAATTATGTTCTATGGCTACTCAAGAATGCACCGTTCTTTATGAAAAAAAAGCAACATTCCCGGCACCAGGGGCAAAATGGGTTTGTGTTTCGAATTGTGAATGCTTAACAAAAAAATTTGCAGAAGAAATGAATAATTTATGTATTGCTATGGGTGACTGCGGTAATTATGTAAATTTTGTAGGAGATGGAACAGATAATTCAAAAATTAAAATGAAAGGCTCTGCTCCTGACGGTAAAAAAGCAGAACCAGTTTCATGGAAAGATTATATAAAATATGCAAAGCCCGTAGACGGACAAAAAGCAGAGCCTGATTCTTTAGAATATACTATGAAAAGATTAGGATTTAGCAGTGGAAATACTGGAGCAAGTGATTATTCGGGTGCCGGACAAATGATTAGTCTTATGGGAACTATTGTGGGCTCTACCGGAACGATATTAACAGCAACAGCAGCTATACAATTAGCAGGTGGATTAAATATTAATGCCATTAGTGCATTTGTGAGTTTGAGTACTGGCGGAGCTACTATAGCGCCTGGCGCTGCGGGTTCAACTCTTGCTGGCGTAGGTGCAGGGTTTTCTGCTGCTGCAATTGGAGCAGGAATTGGAGCTCTCGTCGGAGGAATGATTGCAAAATGGATGGGATTAAGCGGACAGGGAGCAATGTTAATGACTTTAGGTGGAGCAATTGTCGGTGCAGGGGTAGGAATGGTTGTGGGTGTTATGTATTTTGGATTAGCAAATTTTTGGAATCCTGTTGGATGGATTTTAATAATTGTTGGATTGGTTTTAATGATTGCAGTTGCAATTCTTGGAATTGGAAAAACAAAAAAAGTTGTTGTGCAATTCAAATGTTTGCCGTGGGAAGCTCCAACAGGAGCAGCAAATTGTGAAAAATGCAATGAAAATCCTTTAAAACCTTGTTCTGAATATAGATGCTCGTCGCTGGGGCAAGCATGCAAATTAGAAAATAAAGATACAACAAATCCGATTTGCGTCGCTGATAAAAACGACGGAACTCCTCCGATAATCTCAATTGGAGAAATAATTGATGGATACAAGTTCATAGAAAAATCTAATGATGAATTTGAAGTAACACAAGAAAACGGCGAATGTGTACCAGAATTTACAACAGTTCCTTTCTCTCTTAAAACAAATGAATATGCACAGTGTAAATGGGATTATAAGAAAACTAACAATTATGAAAATATGGGAGAATCTTTTGCCGAGGAGAATTCATATACAAAAAATCACACGAATGCTTTTATGACACCGAGTCTAAGTTCTTTGGAAGCAGAATATAATATTTCTATTTCTGGAGATGTAAGAGAACAATTTGCAAATCCAATAATGTATGTAAGATGTCAGGATGGTTTTGGAAATTATAATAAAAAAGAATTTTTGATAAAATTTTGCGTTAAATCAGGACCAGACCTTACTCAACCAGTTATTCAAGCAACCACACCAGTTAACAAAGCAATATTGAGATATGGAACAACTGAAATTCCTTTCATAGTTTATGTCAATGAACCAGCAGAATGTAAATTTGATTACGAAGATAAAAATTATTCTGATATGACAAACAATATGAATTGCATGACTAGTTTGGAAGATGTAGGAATTCTCGGGTGGCCTTGTTTTGCAAATTTAACAGGATTAAACCAAGATGAAAATAAAGTTTATATAAAATGCAAAGACCAGCCATGGCTGATAGGAACACAAAATGAATCAAACAGAAATGTAAACACAAATAGTTTCATTTATACGCTTTACTCATCGAGAACTCAATTAAAAATTGATTCAATTTCTCCTCGCGGAGCAATTTTCGGGGGATTTGAGCCAGTGTCTGTTGATTTGAAAGTTGAAACTTCTGGAGGAATAAACAACGGCGTTTCTGTATGTTCTTATAGTTTCTCCGACGAAGGAACTATAATTACTTTCTTTGATAGTAATTCGAATTCGCACGAGCAAACATTCAGCACAATAATGTCGGGAGACTATAAAATAAAGATAATGTGTAAAGACGATGCTGGAAACGAAGCATTTGACAATACAAATTTCAGTGTCAATATTGATTCTTCCCCACCGGTTGTTGTTCGCGCATATAATTCAGGAGGGCAGTTAACTATTATTACAAATGAAGAAGGAAAATGCTATTATGATTTTGAAAGATGCAATTTTAATATTGCGAATGCGACTTCGATGACTACGGGCTTGTCAAAAATTCATACGGCAGAATGGAAACTTGGAAAAACCTATTATATTAAATGCGAAGATAAATGGAATAATATAAATCCTATGTGTGCAATTAAAATTATGCCAACTATGTTCAGTTGAATAAAATTAAATTTATAAAAGGGAATATCGTAGAATAAATAGGAGAAAAGAGATGAAAGATAAAAAAGGACAGGTTACTATTTTCATAATAATTGCGTTGTTAATTGTTGGTTTTGCAGTTTTAATTTATATTTTTTATCCAAAGATAAGTGTGGCTTTTGGTTTTGGAGTCGGAAGCCCGCAAGAATATCTAGCGACGTGCATTGAAGATAATTTTAACGAAAATGTTTTAACTGTTTCTTCTCAAGGTGGAAGTTTGAATCCAGAGAATTATTTCCTATATAAGAGAGACAAAATTGAATATCTGTGCTATACCGAAGATTATTATAAAACTTGCGTTATGCAAAAACCATTATTAAAAAGTTCTGTTGAAACTGAAATTAAAAAAGGAATTAAAGATAAAGTTAATGAATGTGTTGGAAAGTTGAAAACTAATTATGAAAGAAAAGGATATTCTGTTTCCATATCCGAAGGAGATTTCGGTGTTGAATTGCTTCCTAAAAGAGTTGTTGTTAATCTTGACCAGCAAATTACATTAAGAAAAGGAGAAGATGTTCAAAGTTTCGGAGGAGATAAAAAGAAATTAAGTGTTGTGTTTAATAATAATCTTTATGAGCTAACAAGCATTGCTTCGAGCGTTTTAAATTCAGAGGCAACTTATGGCGACGCTGAGACAACAATTTACATGGATTTTTATCATGATTTGAAGGTTGAAAAATACAAACAAACCGACGGAACAAAAGTTTATATCTTGACAGACAGAAATGATGGAAATAAATTTCAATTTGCGACGAGGAGCGTTGCTTGGCCTCCAGGATATGGATTTAATGTTTAAGGAAAAATGAAATCAAAAACAAAACAAATACTAGATTCGATTTTATGGATATTAGGAATCGTAGCAATAGCATTATTAATATGGGGGATAATTAAAATTTTATTTAATGGAGGATGAATTATTAACATGGATAGGAAATTTGTTGAACTTTATTATATTAATTTATCTAACCCTGAGTGTAGTAAATACTACGTGTTTCGACATATCACAAATTTCAATAGCAGCATTTGGGTTAATGGTTTCGATATTAATTCATTTAAGAAATTTAGTGAAAGAAAAAAATGATTAACAAAAAAGTAGTTGTATTCCTTGGAATGATTTTTTTAATTGTATTTTTAATTTCAAATATTTCGGCTGCTGAACAGAGTTATTGTTGCGAGAAAACAAAAACAAGTGCATGGTGCATTAATTCTGCTCTTGACAATTGTGAAACTTCGGGTGGATTAAGAACGGCGCCGACTTCTTGCGAGTCGACGAGTTATTGCAAAATTGGAACTTGTTATGATAAACTCGAAGGAACTTGCATGAAAAATACTCCGCAAAGAGTTTGCCAGGAATCTGGAGGAATTTGGCAACAAGGACAACCAGAAAATTCGCCTCAATGCCAATTGGGTTGTTGTCTCGTCGGTGATCAGGCTGCTTTTGTAACACAAGTAAGATGCAACAGATTATCTTCTATTTATGGTTTGGAAATTAATTTTAGAAAAGATATTTCAAACGAGTTAAATTGCATTGCTTCTGCAACTTCTGACGTGAAAGGGGCATGCGTTTTTGAAAAAAATTATCAAAGAACCTGCAAATTTATGACTAAAAGAGAATGTTCCCAAACAAGCGAGGGAAATTCAAGCGGGGAATTTCATGAAAGGTATTTATGCTCTGCACCTGATTTGAACACAACTTGCGGGCCAAGCGAAAAGACAATTTGCATCGACGGAAAAGATGAAGTTTATTTTACAGACACCTGCGGAAATTTAGCAAATATTTACGATTCTAATTGGAAAACAACAAAGCCAGATTATTGGAGCAAAATTTATGACAAGACAAAAAGTTGCGGTTATGGAGAAAGTAATTCAAATTCAAATGTTTGTGGAAATTGTGATTATTATCGCGGAAGCACTTGTAAAAAATCAGGTGTAAAAAATATTTGCAAGGATTTGAGCTGTGAATGGAAAGGGGAAAAATATCAGCATGGAGAAACTTGGTGTGCTCAGTCAGATGGAACAAGCAATATAATTAGTTTTGAAGAGGCAAAAACAGATGCTGTGAAAGAAAATCTTCCCGGAAGCAGATATTTTAGACTCGTGTGTTATAATAGTGAAGTAACAATTGAACCTTGTGCAGATTTTAGGCAGGAAGTTTGCACGCAATCAGAATTGAATGAGTTTGCGACGGCAGTATGCAGAGTTAACAGATGGCAGGATTGTTATTCGCAAGATAATCAGAAAGATTGTGAGAATGAATTTAGAAGAGATTGCCAGTGGATGAAAGGAGTAAAATTGAATCAACCGAATGCAGGAGCAAGTGGAAGCACATCAACAGCGTCGTCAACAATGGCCTTTACACAAAAAAATACTTCGAGCACAATAACTGGAGCAGTTATATCTGGAGAAAATAATGAAGAAGTTATGTTAAGTCCAAGTTCAAAAGGAAGTTGTGTTCCAAAATATTCTCCTGGCTTTAATTTCTGGGAAGCAAATTCAGAATCGGATTCAGTTTGTTCGCAGGCAAGTGTTCAATGCACTGTGCAATGGGAAGAAGGATTAATGGGAAAACCAACCTGTGTTTCTGGGTGTGAATGCATTGTAGCGGGATGGGAAGCACAAATGAACAAAGCGTGTGTTGCATTAGGAGATTGTGGAGCAAAAACAAATTATATTGGAGTTGAGGGTTATAATGATGAAAAGGCATTTTATTCAAAGAAAGAGGTAGAGGAGAAAAAGTAGTGTTATTATATAATGATAACATTTAAATATAAGAAAAGAATTAGAAGATGATGAGACACTTAGGACAAAAATTAAAACAAGTTGGAGTGGTTGCTGGTTTAGTTGGATGCAGTTTAGGAATGAATGGGTGCCAAACAGTAACAAAAACGAATACATTGTATGGAAATCCAATTCGTAAGCAAGAGGTTACAGAAGGAAAAGAAATCGGCAAAAAGTATTTAATTAGTAATTTAACAAATCTTAAAGGAAGATTAGATATTCAAGTATCAGAACAAAAAACAAGAATGGATAATATCATAACATATGATATAGTCCCTATTACTTACGAAACTGCTGAAGTAAAGAAAAGAGCAAAGGGAAGTATGATTCCTGTTGGGACAATGGCATATTTTGGACAAAATTTAATTTTTTTTGGAGTTCCTTTAGGAATTGATAGCATAATTCTTCTTAGCGGAAATCCGGAAAAAACTATATTTAATTCTTGGATAATGGGAGGAAAGCCCGAATTTTATTATATTGATGAATCATCAAAAAAAATTGTTTCAACAGAAAAATCCGAAGAAAAGAGAAAGGGACAAACATTAAAAAAACATACTCCTATTAGTTCGTCTCGTGCTTCAAATATTCCTGTAAGAGTTTATGCTGAAAATTCAGTATTACAAAATAATGCTAATGAATTAATAAAAAACACAGATGCAGAAGGCAGAGTTGTTTTCCAAATAAATGAAAAATCTGGAAAAATAAAAGTTGAAACGCTTGCAAAAGATGGAGAAAATGATAGAATTGAATTAAAATAAGAAAATGAGAAATTTAATAACAAAAATCAAAGAGAAAGGGAAGAAAGCTTTATTTGTTGGCGGGTTAGGATTAAGTTCAATATGGCTTGCTGGAAATACTGGTTGCCAAACAATAAATCCTCAAGGACAGGCATTTCTTCAGGGATTAGGACAAACAATGGTTTATACTTATGCAACAGAATCAATAAAAAGAGAAGTGAATCCAAATCAAATTAATGTCTATGTTCCTGAACAAAATCAACAACCACAACAAAATCAAAGAGAAGAGAATATTGCCAGATCTCTTGGTCCCTCAAATGGAAAAATCCATAATACTTGGATAGATCACAATAAAATTGAGGAAGGAGAAAAGGGGATGAGAATTCATGCAGAGTTTTCAGTATATAATAACAAAGGATGGGAAACCCAAATAGCAGCATATATGTCAAGAACTGGATTTTTTTCTAATAAAAAATTAAAAGATAAAGATGGGAGATACGCTGCTACTGATGGTCAAGTATCCGCAAGGAGTGAATTATTGCGTCCTAACTTCGAGAATACATTATATCATGATGTATCCTTTTTTTTCCCATATTCTCAATTTGATTTAAATGAAAGTGGAAAATATAATATACAAATTCAAATCGAGTTAAAAGACTTATCGAGAGGGAAAAATATAGCTTTAGATAATAATTTTATTAATATTGTATATACAAAATAAAAAAAGTGCAATAAAAAAACAAACAAAATGAAAAAAACAATAAGTAAAATATTGCTTGGAGGATTGCTCGGAGCAAGTGCTTTAACATTTAATGGATGCCAAGGATTAGCAACAGCAATTTATCAAGACACTCCTTTCGGAGAGATTGATATGGCGAGACAGAGAGCGAGAGCACCTCAAGTGAATGTTTATGAAAATCAAGGGGGAAATGATTCTTGGCAAGGAACCCCGATTGTAAATCAATATAATACTCCGGATGGAGATATGGTTTTTATTATTGATGCTAACAAAGTTGGAAGGGAAGTTCAGTGGTCTGAAATAGATAATTATGTTGATACAACCAAATATATTAGATTAGAAGGGAAAAATATTAGTGAAGGTAAAGCAAGAATAATTTATATTAAAAGATAAAACAAAAAATATGGTGATGAACAAAAGAGGAACACTTGCGATAACGCAAATATTAATTCTTATAATTGGAATTGTTGCATTTAGTTGGGAAATTAATTTAGTTAGTGGTGCAGATCAGGCGGCACAACAGATGTATGGTGGTGTAACTCAAACAATAACAGAAACAGATATTACCGCTTCGAATATTCCTACTAATGGAATAACTAATTATTTGGATGAAACTGGAAAGACTAGTGGGGGAATTACTAATTATTTTGATAATAATGCACAAGCTTCTGCCGGAACAACCCCTGCTGCGGGTGCTGTTCCAGGCAAAGTAACTGCGGGAACGCCCACAACATACTTTGGAATTTTTAAAGCTACATCCGGTGGTGCTTGGTCTGGTCTTCTTAATGGTTTACAATGGGCTGCGGCGGTTGGAGCGATAGTTGGAATAATCACGATGTTTTTGCCGGAAAAATATAAAGGAATTGGTATGGCAGCGACGTATGGATTAACTGCTGCTGCGGCAACTTATGGATTTTTATCAGAATTTAGTTACACAAAAACAAACTGGGGAACTGGATGGAATGTTGGAATAAGTGCAGCGATTGGAATCGGTATCTTTCTATTAATGTATAAAACAGAGAAAACAGAAATCATAAGTTTCCAATGCAAATCATGGGATGCGCCGACGAAAGGAAGTGATTGTGAAAAATGCAACAAGCAAGAATTACCATGCAGTGAATATCAATGTCGAAGTTTAGGACAGGCATGTGCGTTAGTCAATGCTGAAGCGGATGGAGAACAGATGTGCGTGTGGCAAGATATTCGAGATGCAAATCCTCCTGAAATGAAAGCATGGAAAGAAGCATTACTCGAGGGTTACCAATACAAGGATCCAGAAAAACCAATTTCTCCTCCTGACAGAGGAACAAAAATATTTTATAAAAAATCAGCAAATGGCTGTGTGCCCGCTTTCACTCCCTTGAGTTTTGGAATTGAAACGAACGAGCCTGCAAAATGCAAATTAGATTATACAAGAAAGAAAACATTTGATGAAATGCAATTTTTCTTTGGAGGAAGTTCTACTTTCAAATATAACCACACTCAAATTATGTCTCTTCCAGGACCAAGCGCGTCGGAGAATGTAACAATACAGAATGATGGAACCTTCCAAATTTATACAAGATGCATGGATGCAAATGGAAATGCAAATACTGCAACATTTGTTTTCCAATTCTGCGTCGACAAAGGGCCAGACATGACACCACCTATAATTGTTACAACAAACTTATTGAATAATATGCCGGTTTCATTTGGAACAAATTCAACAGATATAGAAGTTTACACGAACGAACCAGCTACGTGTAAATGGACTCACGAGAAGGACAAAGATTATGATAAAATGGAGAATACAATGCAATGTTCCTCTTCTGTTTTTGAAATGAATGCTCAAATGCTTTACACTTGCAAGACAAAATTAACTGGATTAGAAAATATGAAAGAAAATGTATTTTATTTCAAGTGCAAGGACCAACCACTTGCAGTAGAAGGAGATAGAAATGTGATGGCGGAAGGATATAAATTCACATTAATAGGAACACAGCCATTAGTTATCGACGAGGTTAAGCCAACAAATCAAACAATTAAAGGCTCGACAGATTCAATAAAAGTTACATTAGAAGCCAAAACTTCTGCAGGGTTTAATCGAGGAGAATCAACCTGTTATTATAGTGTAACCGGAGAAGATGACAATTATCAAATGTTCTTTTATGATACTAGCAATAATATGAATTATCAGCATAAACAAGATTTATATTTAGTTGCTGGAAATTATGAATATTACATAAAGTGCATGGATTTGGGAGGAAATTACGATATTGAAAAAATTAAATTTTCTGTAGAAACAGATACAACTCCACCAATGGTTGTGAGAGCATATCATATTGAAACATATTTGGAGATAATTACAAATGAGAATGCAGAATGTGTTTATGATATAAAAGATTGCAGTTACGATTTTGACAAAGGAACACCGATAAACAGAGTTGATGAAGATAATGTGCATTATTTAGATTGGAATAGCGAAAAAACTTATTATATTAAATGCAAAGATGAATTTGGAAATATGCCTGCTCCTAATCAATGCAGTATAGTTGTAAGAGCGTTTGAGAGTTTGAAGGGGAAAGAAATTTAAATCATCTCGTAAAACTTTTTAAGAATATTCTCGTAACCTTCCTCATCCATAATTTTCCAAGCATCTAAATATTCTCTATCTCTTTCTGCCCTCTTAAATTCCCTGTTTAATCTCTTTTTATTAAATAATTTTAACATTATTTTTTTATAAATTGCAAATAAGATTATATGGTTCTGTGTTGTTAAAGATTTATCATTATATTTTCTTCTAAGATATTTAATATATTTTGAAACTTGATTTTTATTTTGAGTTAAGATTTGATGAATCAATTCATGAATCAAAAGATCAATAAAATCATTTTTATTCTTAAAAACTTTTATTGTTAGAGGATCTGAAATTGATCTTCCAGCACCAATAATATAACATATAATTTGTTTTCTTCTCCATTTTAACTTTGATGAATTTGAAATTTCTTTAAGAATTTTCTCTCCTTCTTTCTCCCATAATTTAGAAATTATCTTGGTATAATTGGCAATCTTCTTTTGTGAAAGAAATTCGATTTTTGATTTTCCTTTTTTTAAAACTAAATAATCTTTCCAAATATTATCATAAATCCAAGAATACTTAAAAATTATCTTTAGCGACATAATTAAATAAAAAATTCCATCTTAATAAAACTTTATAATCCCCCCTTTCTTTTATTTTATATGAACGTAAAAAAGGTAACTCACGCCTTGAACTGGAGTGGCAGAAATATTTTGCCCAATTCAAAACGTTCGCAAATGGCGATGTCATTCGGAATGATTTTCTCGATTATTTTAATCATAATCTTCCTCGTGTTTGCGTTTTATGGAATAAAAAAATTTCTAGATTTGCAAAAAGAAGTTCAGATTAAAAGTTTTATCAATGATTTGCAGAATGATGTTGAGAGAATGCAGAAAAGTTTTGAAGGAAGCCAAGGAAGAAATTATACAGTTCCGAATAAAATAGAAAAGGTTTGTTTTGTCAATGAGAATAAAAATTTTCTATTATTAGGAAAAAAATATTCCGATGTCAGAGAACTCAAGGGAATAAATATTGAAAAAATGCTCGGCAATGAAGAAGAATACTGCATTCAAAATACCGATGGAAAAATAAGACTTAAATTAGAAATTAATCATGGCGAAACTTTAGTTACAATTAAAAGAATATAAAAATGTTAAAAAAGGGTTATCTGGAATTTTCATTTGCATGGTTGTTTGCATTGATTGCTGGAGCATTCATTTTATTTCTTGCGGTTTATTTTTCTATTAATCTAATTAAACAAGGACAGACAGAACAAGACGCACAGACAGGAAAAAATATTGGTGTGTTGCTTAATCCATTGGAAATTGGATTTCAAAGTGGAATTTCCACAACCTTTGATTTTCCCGTTGACACGCGAATTTATGCTTCCTGCAGTTCGAATGGAAATTTTGGAAAGCAATATATAAGAGTTTCTCAAAAAAGTTTTGGAAAATGGACGGAAACAAATATTAAGGTTCCCTTTGAAAATAAATATATTTTTGCTAAAATTCCTGCTGAAGGAAAAAAATTTGTCGTCTTTTCAAAGCCATTTGAGATGCCTTTCAAGATTGCAGATTTAATTTATTTAATTCCATTGGAAGAAAAATATTGCTTCAAGAATTCTCCAGAAAGTATTGCAAATGAAGTAGAGGCATTAAATAAAGGTAATTTTTTTGTTGAAAACTGTACAGAGAATATGATTCAAATTTGTTTTTCTTCAGAATCTGATTGTGATGTTATAGTAAATTATGAAGAAAGAAATTTTGATGAAGGAAGCGGTTATGTTGAAAAAAATAATTCAAGATTATATTTCGATGGTGATGCATTAATGTATTCTGCGATATTTTCTGATAAAGAAATTTATGAATGTAATCTAAAGAGAATTATGAAAAGACTTGAAAATCTTGCCTTGATTTACAATGACAAGGCAGATATTGTTTCTGGAAAATGTGACACAAACCTAAAACCAGATTTAACTGCATTAATAATTATGGTAAAAAACTTTGGCAGTTCTTCAGATTTAACAATAATTAAAATGAGTTCCGATAGTGTTAAGGAAAAAAACGATGATAATCAAAAGTGCAAGTTGTGGTAAGAAAGCGCAACTGAAGATTCAGCAAATGGCATTCATGTTAATGGCTATTACATTGTTTTTTGCTTTGGTTGGATTATTTGTGCTAGCGTTTAAATCTTCTGGAATAAAAGAAGATGCGATGATTCTTGAAGAAGAAAATGCCATTGGATTGGCAGAGAAATTAGCAAATTCCCCGGAATTTTCGTGCGGAAATTCTTTTGGAACAATCAAAATGAACTGCATTGATGCAGATAAAGTAATGGCATTAAAGCAGAACATAAATAAATTTGAAGGGCTCTGGGGAAAAGGAATAACAAATATAAAAATAATAAAAATATATCCGGAAGAGGACGCACGTGAACAAGTTCCCGGCGCCACGAAATCGGGAAAACAAGATTTCGTCGGAATAAAAGAATGTAATGCGGGAAATTATCCAAATTGCAATAAGATTGTCTTGAAAGAAGGTTCTGAGGGTTTTTCGGCAAGCAGTATTGTAAATTTATGCAGAAAAGATTCTTTTGAAGGAGAATCCTATGACCGGTGTGAAATTGCGAGATTATTGATAAATTATAAAGATTGGAGAGAAAATGGATAAAAGAACTAAAGGGCAAGAGGAAATGATTGGATTTGCTTTGATAATCGTTATTGTTGCAGTTATTTTATTGATTTTCCTTGGATTTTCATTGAATAAACAACCAAAAGAGAATCTTCAAAGTAACGAAGTTGAAAGTTTTTTGAACGCAATTTTGAGTTATACAACCGAATGCAGAGATGAAAGAAATTTCGAATTTCTTCCGATTAGGAAACTTATAATTGATTGTTCTCAGGGACTTTCGTGCTATGATGGAAGCAATACTTGTGAAACCTTGGAAAATGACTTAAAGAAGATTAGTGAAAAAAGCTGGGATTTGACAAGGTATAATGGATACGAAATGAAGATATTGAGCCAAGATGAAACCCTAATTCCAATAATAAGTCAAGGAAATCTGACTGGAAATAGTAAAGGATATTTGGAAGAGGTGAATAATATTGTTGTTCTCTTTAAAGTTTATTACTAAATTTTAAGATTAATTATAATATTATCTGTTACTATCTTTGGTTTATGTCTTGTTCGGTTTTTTGTTTTTTCTTTGGTTAATTCAATAAATCCAAATCTTTCTAAAAGTTTGATATCATCATTTACTGATTTGAAACCCCTGCCCAATTTTTTAGATAAATCGTAGATTGATTTTGGCTCTTGTGTTTTAATAACATTTAATATCCTTGCTTTTTCGTTACTTAATAGCTGCCTCAATGCCAACAATCCCGAAAAATCATAATCTTCTTTGGATGTTCCCTGTTTTTTAAAAATAGAAAAAGTTCCCTTCGATTCAGTAATGGTTATCTCTCTTGTTTTTGTCTTTGTCATTTGAATAATCGTATATGTTACATATATCTATTAAATTTTATAATATATTATAATAATATACTATATGTTAATAAATGTTTTGTCTATAACCAAAAATATATAGTAACTATAATATAGTAATCACATAAGTTTTATAAATAAAACCTACAAAATAGTGAAATTAAGTTCTAAATATACAAATATTAACAATAAGATTTTTAAACTAAGTTAAATTTTGCTAGATACACCTAAGAGGTGTTCTATAGGGAATTAACCCCTATCTCAAGGAAATGGTTTCCCTATACCGTTGAATTGAGAGAAGCGGTTGTCATAGACAACATGTTTATACAAATGAAAGGAGGTTAAAAAAATGAGGTTTAATTATAAAAAAATAAGCGCAGTATTGACTAGTGCTTTATTAACTGGTATGACTATGGGCGTTGCTGCTGCTGCAGCTTTCCCAAATGATTTCACAACTCAACTTCCGGGAGTGGTTTACGGTGCTAGTGCTGATCCAATGGATTCAACACAAGCAACTGCAATTTCAAACTATTTAGCTAACAAAGTTCCATCAACTGGAACAGATGTTACTGGAGGAGATTCTGTTAAATTAGAAAAATCATCTACAAAGTTCCAATTAAGTTATAGTGTTAAAGATGTTGTAGGAACTTCTATAACAAGTAGCAGTCCTGGAAATGGAATGCCAACACTTTTAGCTGATGGAGAATACACAGACAATGATAATGATGAGTTTAGCTACACACAACAAATTGATTTAGCAAACTGGACATTAAGCATATTTGATGATAATGACTATAAAACAGACACACCTGCATTGGGAGTTAAAGTTGCCGGTGGTTCGCAAGTATTAAATTATACTTTAGAATTCACAGACAAACCATATTGGAGTGATTTAACGACAAGTGATATACCTTTACTTGGGAAAAAATACTATGTTTTAAGTTTGACGGAGAATACAACACTGAATTTGCTTGATTCTGCTTCAGACACTACTCTTAGCGAAGGAGAAACAAAAACAATCACAGTTAGTGGAAAAACTTATGAAGTTGGAATCGATTTCATAGGAAGTTCTACTGTTAAGTTAGATATTAATGGCGAAATTACTAACACGCTTTCAGCTGCAGAAACTCAAAGATTGAGTGATGGAGCATATGTTGGTATTAAATCTATTAATACGCAAGATTATGCTGGTGGTATTAAGAGAGTAGAATTTGCTATTGGTAAAGGAAAACTTAAATTAGTTGGTGGTTCAGATATTCAGTTGAATGATAACACAGTAACTGGATTGAAAGCTATATTTACTAATGATGGTGATGGAACTGATGACCAAATTTCAAAAGTAACTTTGAAATGGACTAGTGATGGAGATAGTTTCATTGCTGATGGAAGTTCACCTGTTATGCCTGGATTTGAAGGAATCAAATTATCTTTTGCAGGGATGGTTTATCCCGCTAAGGAAAAAATAATTGTTAGTTCTTCAAGTTCTACAGCAATAAGATTGGATAAATTCCCATTAAAAGACAGCACTGAAGACATAGATTTAGTATATGTATCAAATTCCTCGGCTATTGGTTGTTTTAATATAACTGATTCGGGTATTGGTAAGGACAGAGAGAGTCAATTAGCAACTTCTGCGATTAATACACTTATGTTCAATGATACAAAACATGATACATTCATTGCATCATGGAGTGATGGACAAGATGCTGAATCTTACTTGATGAAATTTAGTGGATTTACGCAAGATAGTGGAGTTGAAAAAGTGAATGTTCAGTATAAGAAGGATGGTGTATGGACAAATGCAAAAGAAAAAGCAAAAGCAGCCGATACTGTTACGATAGGAAATATGGAGTTTACTCTTACTTTCGTTAACTCTACTCATCTTACTGATAAGTGGGCAAATATTACTGCCGTAGGAAATACAAATTTCTCTACACTTTATTCAAAAGAAGGTGCGAAATTTTACTTGCCTTGGTGTGATAATAATGTTACGGCTGTTTCAACAGGTTTTTCTAATTTCGGTCCTTGGAGTCAACCTACACAGGGTACAACTGCAAATTCAACATGGAGATTTAGAATGCAGGAAGAAGATAAGGATGAAAACATTGGTTCAGGAAGCACTGTTAATCTGACAATGGCATTCAATTCTGCTTCAACGCCAGAAGTTCATGTATCTGCTCTTCAATATTCTCATCCAACTAGAGTGAATACAGATTCTGGAACTGCTGCGGAGATTGGTTCAACTGATAGATTCTTGAATTATGTATACTCACCTCTTGCAACAGAGATAATCTGGGATAAGAGTGGAGACCAATACAAAGCAGAATTAGAATATCATGGTAGTGAGTCTTACGGACAACTTTATTTGAGTGATACAAGTGCTGCAATAGGAAATGTTGGTAATATGGTTTTCAAAGATAGTGAACAGGCTTCTTGGAAAGAGAAGAATGTAATCATTGTCGGAGGATCATGTATTAACACTGCTGCTGCTACTGTATTAGGTGTTGCACAAGGAACTTGTTCATCTGCGTGGGAGAGTGCTACTGGCATTGGTGCTGGAAAGTACTTAATCCAAAGTGTAGCTGACAAATTCACTACAGGAAAGATTGCGCTTGTTGTTGCTGGTTACGAAAAAGCTGACACAGCTGCTGCTGCTAGTAAGTTGATTAATCAACCCGCAAGCATCGACACAACTGCAGGTAACAAATACGTTGGAGTTGTAGGTGTAGAAGGTTCATCAACTATAAGCAAGATAGCTTAAGTCAAAAAATTTAATTTATTTTTTTCTTTCTTTTTCTTTTTTTTCTTAAGATAAGACGGGAGTCTCGTTGAATGGCTAAGAGTATAGATAAAGCGATTTAAGTTTGTGATTATATATTGACTAAATATTGTGAGCTGAATTAGAATTATTATTTGAGGTTAATATAATAAGAAAAGTTTTTATACCAAAATTAGATAGTAAAAACATGAGAAAAATAAGAAATTTTTTGCCTCTCAAAAATAGGAAATTTTCAAGATGAGAAAAATAATTTCCAAAGAAGAATTTCAAAAAAAGAAAAAAAGAAATCAATTAATTGTAGGGTTGATTTTAATTGGGGTTATGATTTTTGGAACTTTGGGATATGCATTTGAGGGAAGAGAAAATGAAGAAAGCAAATCTAACAAAATTAATTATAATGGTTTTGAATTTGTAAATCAGAATGATTATTGGACGACAAAAATAGGAGAATTAGAATTTATTTTCAAATTTAATCCAGAGCAAGTTGACAAAATAGAAGGAAATTTTAATAGTTTAAATAAATATTCTCAAAAACCAATGTATATTTATTCAGAAAATGAGATGGCTAGTTTTGAAATTGTAAGAAATATGGGTTCGGATGTTCAAAGAATTCAAAAAGCTTGTTTTGAAGAAAAAGATTGTGGAGAAAATTTACCTTTGAAAACTTGCAAAGATAATTTTATTATTATAAAAGAAAGTGAAACAAAAAAAGTAGAACAAAAAGAAAATTGTGTATTTATCGAAGGAAATAAAGAAGATTTAATAAAATTAAGTGATGAATTCTTATTTAAGATATTAGGAATTAATTAATTTTTGTCTATACGGAAATCAAAAAAATTTCTGCTTCAAGACTCTAAAAAAACATAAATAGTTTCTAACAATAAAATTTATAAATTAAGAAAAAGAAAGAAAGAATATGGAAGATATGAAAAAAGAGAAAAAGAGCAAAAAGAAACCTAAAAAAGAAGTGAAAAAAATAGAAGAATCTGGAGAAATAAAAACTGAAGAAGTTTGCAATGTTTTTGAAGTGGAAAAAAGCGGAGAAGAAAGTAGGAAATTTTCTACCCCATTCAAACTAGGAAAATTTGAAGGTAAGAAAAACAAGGAAGTTTTTCATCTCTCCAAATTAGGAAAATTTGAAGGTAAGAAAAACAAGGAAGTTTTTCATCTCTCCAAATTAGGAAAATTTGAAGGTAAAGAAAAAATTGTTGAAAGTTGCGGAGATGTTGAAGAGAAACCTGCAAGTGAGAAACAAGTTAAAGAACAAAATAAAATATTAAGAAATATTCTGATAGGAATTGGAATATTTGTTTTGTTTTTTGTGATTGGGTTTTATTTCACAAATTCTGTAAAAAACTTTGAGTATAATAATATTAAATTTGATATAATTAAAGAAAAGAAAATTAATTTTTATCATACCTCATTCCCAATGACTTACAAAAGTGGAGAGAAAGCAATTTACAATGTTTTTCTTAGAAAAGATCCTAGGAAAATAGGAGAAATTCCCTTTGAAGGAGAATTATATCTTTCGGAAATGCTTGTTTTAAATTCTTCAGAGAACTTTAATTGTGATGGAAATGGTGTTGTTGCAATTGCAAACTTTCAGCAAATTTTAAACGCTCTTGGAACAAATGTAATTAATGATCCGAAAGCAAATTGCGATGAGTATGGCAGATATATTTTTATAAATTTACAAAAAGGAAATAAAACAGAAATAAAAAATATCGGCAAAAAATGTTATAATTTTAACATAAATAAATGTGAGGTGCTTGACGTAACAGAAAGATTTTTGCTTGAAGCACTGAAAAGTGTAAACAATTAATTATCTGTTTTTTCGTATTATATTCTTAACAACACCAATAAGAATTGGAATTAAAGAAAGAAAGATAATAAACAAAATAGTAAGAGTAAAATTTTTCTGGACGAAGGGTATGTTACCGAAAAAATATCCTGCAAAAAGAAAAAGAGAAACCCACAAAATTCCTCCGATTATGTTGTAAAATAAAAATTTAGAATATTTCATTTTTCCAGCGCCAGCGACAAATGGGGCAAAGGTTCTGATTAAAGGAATAAATCTTGCGAGAATTATTGTTTTACCTCCGTGTTTCTCATAAAAACTTTTCGTTTTGTAAAAATATTCTCTACTTACTAATTTTTTTTCAAAAAATTTCAAACCTAAATATTTTCCAATATAATAATTAAAGGTATCTCCTAATATTGCTGCAAGACATAAAATCACAAATAAAACTAAAACATTCAGCGCTTTTGCTCCTGCAGCGGTTCCTACCGCAAATATTAATGAATCTCCGGGAAGAAAAGGAGTTATTACTAAACCGGTTTCTAAAAAAATTATAATGAATAAGAAAAAATATACAAGATTTCCATAAGTTCCAATCAGGGGCAATAGATTCTTGTCTATCTCCATAAAGAAATTCCAAATAAAGTTAATTATACCCGGATTCATTTTAGTTTAAATAAGATTTTTTATAAATATATTTTAAATCTGAATAAAAAGGAATTTCCTTTATCTTGTAAATCTTAACTTGGAAAAACCAAATTCCTACTACGAAGATCGTGCTTAAAAAATACCAAAATAATTTATGAGTCAGATCAAAAAAAGCGAAATTTGAATTCAGAAGCAAAACTAAAATAAAAATCCTAAATACATTTAATAATAAAAAAGATATAAAAGAATAAAAAATCATCTTTATTCTTTTTTCAATCTTTATTTTAGGCGTTGATAAATTTAAAATAAGCAAAAGATAATATGCCGCGCCGGCGATACATGCATTAATTATCTGCACTGGTGGAAAATTCGGAAAATATAAAATATTCCCGTATAAAGAAACATCAAAAAAAATCCTGAGAAAAAAATAAACTGGATAAATTGTAAGCGGGCTGAATAGGAAATAAAATAAAAACAAATTTGGAAGTCCAACCAATAATAAAAACAAATATCTTGTTACAATATCGACAAATTGTTTTTTATCCTCTTTTTTCATTTTTTAAATTTCCTGTTTAAAAACCTCAAAGTTCAATGAACTTTGATGGCACTCAGAAATTTTCAATTTCTGATGAGGTAAATATTTTCTCAATCTTTTCATTTAATTCAAAGCAAAAGAATGTTTAAATAATTTGAGTCTTACGTTCATAATCGCCTTTAATTAATTTTGTAAAGAAATCATCTTTTTGAGAAGATTCTCTTATTAGGTCTCTAACCTCTTCGTATATAACATTAAACAAAAAAGGCAAGCAAATTATCGGTTCTACAACATATTTCCTAAATCTTGGTAAATCATCAAATGGTTCAAATCCAGATTCAAGTTTTGAGGATGATATTTTCATTTTAAAAAGAAGAATCAAGGATTTTTATTTATAACTTTCTGCTGTGGCAGATGTTTGTCTTTGATTATGTTGTGGGATTTTGTTTTCGTAAATAAATATCTGATCATAAGTTGTTCTAACAATTATGTCCAAATCTTCGTCGCCATCAAAATCATAGGCTCTCGTTTCTTCTATTCTCCCTTGATTTCTAATTCTGTTTATCACTTCACCAAATTTATCAAAAGAGTATGGGATAGGTGTGGGTGTTGGTTGTGGAGCTGGAGTTGATATTACTTTGGGGGCTGAATTTGCCTCTGTTCTTACTTCAGCTCTTGCATTTGATTGATAAGCAGGATTATCACAAGAAGCAATAGCTAAAGGTAAACTTAATAGCACTAAATTTCTTAGAGGTATTTTCATTTTCTTGATTACTTTACTCCCGGTTTTTTCCAGGTTATTGGTAAAGAGGATGTAGTTCCATGACTATTATAAAATTGAAATTTAATTTCTTCATTATTTGATTTATATGTTACAGCATAAGCGCCCCAAGTGCCTACAGGAGAAATACTAATTATATCTTTAAAATCATTTGGCAGTTGATATTCTAAAGAATTTTTTCTTTCAACTCTTTGTTCTGTTCGTTGTTTTACTGATTGAGATTGGTCTTTTGATCCTAAGTTTAATCCTAAATAAAAACCTAACAATCCTGCAATCATTACAGATCCTATCATATTATATTTAAAAGAATTCATTTTTAACTTCTAGCAATTCTTATTGCTACGATTATAATAATTATTACTAAGATTACATTAAGAACACCAATCCCCCATAAATACCAATTACCTTCGTTAATTATTCCGCCAGTTATTCCGCCTAATCCGGTTGGAGCAGTAATTGTAACTTGAACTGGTTGAGTTATTATTGTTTTTCCATCTGAAGAAACTTCTATGTTAAAAGATTGTTCTCCTAAAACATTTTTATTTATATTCAATGTAATTAAAACATCTTTTGACGCTCCAGAAGCAATTGCGACTGTGCTTTGGTCTAGTGTTGCTGAAGAAGCAAATGAATTATATCCCGCCACATTAATATTGAATGTTTCTAAACTCTCTCCGGCGTTTGTAATTGTTGCTTTAACAGTCAATGGTTTTCCTGTTTGTCCTCCAGATTCCAATGATGCTAAAACTGTAACTTGCGGCTGTGTTGAACACGAACCAGAAATCGATAATGGAAGTTCAAATTTAGACATATCATCTTCGCTGTTTTGATAAACATCATTGTCTGCATCATAAACCCATAATTTAACAGGATAAGTTTTTTCTTGTGCATCTTTAGGAAGATTAATTTTTAAATCTAAAGATTCTTTATCAAAAGAATCTATACTTCCTATATCAACTAATTGATTTATTTTTAATTCGTCAATGAATATTCTTACAGAAATGTCATCTTGATCGTCCACACCGATATTCCAAACGTCTGCCGTGATTTCAACTTCCGAACCGCATGATGCCGGATCTGGCAAGAATTTAATATTATCAAGGACTACAAAATTATCGTCCATTCTTATTTCAATGTCTTGTGAATCAGAAGAACAAATATCTTTATCCGTTCCTGAATCAAGGTTTTCGTTTCCTGTTGCAGAAACATATAAAATATAATCTTCTGTGTCTACATCTAAATCATTAGTGTCTAGCTGAAAAGAAATTGTTATCGTTTCTTCATCACCATCTTCTAAATCTTTAATATTTTCATCACCATCTGTAATTAAATCTCCTGCTTTATTGTAAAGCGCCCAGTCTAATTGCCCATCTTGAAATTCATCTTTGCTGCCGCCGTTGTATTCTACTACAAAATCTATGTCAACATTATCAAAAGAATACCAATAATCTTCGTCGCTTCCAAAACCTGATTTAGTATTTATACTATCTATAGTTATATCTACATTGCTACTTGTTTCTTCTGAACAGAATTGATTATTTTCTACGACAATATTAATTGTTTCTGTGTCGCTGTCTCCTGAAATATTAAAAGAACCAGAAACAGATGATAAGAAATTTAATTTATTGATATCAAAACCAATTGCGGGAGTTATTGTTAATGCCCCGGAGGAAGTTGAATTAATTGTTGTAGGATTTAAAACAACATTAAATGTGAATGTTTGAGTTCCAGTACCAATCGTAATTTGACTTGGGTAAGTTAAAGTTATAGAACTTAAGTTAGTAGTAGATACGGTTAATGATTTTAAAGTTGAATCTGTAAAAGTTAAACTATTTTGAGAAACCCCAATACTCGCACTAGCAAAACCTACCAGAAACACAAATGTTAAAAGTCCTGCAACGAACAAAAGGGATTTTTTGTCTTTCATTTTGTAATCATTTTGCAGTTACGATGGTTTATAAATATTTCTGTATTTGAGAATATGTTTTAAATGAAGGTTTTGAAAAGTTTTATATATTATTTATCTATCTATAGTTAGATAAAAATGATTAAATCAAAAGAGAATGATATAGGTGCTCGTGCTTTTTTAATTGGAGTTATTCTGGCAATCGTGATTGGCGTTGCAAGTTCGACTTTGATTCGAATTCAAGTAATAGCAGATTATAACGATGCAATTTATGCCGTATTAATAATTTTAGGAATTATTGTTGGATTTATGAACGTTACAGGAAAAGATTCACAAACTTTTATGATTGCCGGCGCAGTTTTAGTGATTGTGAGCAAGTTTGGAATGGACAGCATAAGCGGTTCTTTGATTGGAATTGGAATTAGTGATATATTTTCTTCAACATTCAGAGCTCTGTTAGTTTTATTTGTGCCTGCGACAATTATTGTAGCACTGAAAACAGTTTTTTCTATTGCGAGAGTTTAAAGACTCGTGGGGGCGTTAATCCTTAGGATTAAGTTAGCTACATAAACCGAATAACTAACGAGGTTTATGGTTCACTGCTCTTACGGGAAGTGAACTATAAAATTTAATTTAAAGATAAATTCCCTCAAGATTTTTAATTGCTAGAATTATGCGCATCTACCATCAACACAAGAATTTCCTCTTCCGCAAGTAGTTCTTATTTCATAGTATGTATTCCCTTCACACCAACCCTCTCTTAAAACATCTCCACTTACTTTTGGATGCGATTCACATGTGTCTGGTGATTCATACCTATTGCTTTCTCCAGGTTCATCTCTTTCATAACTGGCATATCCTTTGACATAAATATCCTTACCATCAGTATCTGAACAAGATAAAACTGGATAAGAATTTTCAGAAACTATTCTTGGAGAAAAGAAATATTTATATCCAAAAAATCCTCCAACAATTAAAACCACTACAATAATTAAAGTAATAATTATTCCTTTCATGATACATATTAGAATAACCTATTTAAAAAGTTATCTTTTAGAAATTATTAAGGAAAAAGTTGGGAAGTTAATCCTAAGGTTAAATATCTTGGGGGTAATCGAACCTTAGGTTCAAGTCTCCAAAGTCTTATCGACGCTGATGACTGGGGAGCACTTAACTGCTCATTTTTGCAGAGTTTAACTTCATCTAAATTTAACTGCCAACTTTTTTAGTGCTTTTTAGTCGGCGTCGATAAAAATTCTAATTTTAGCGGGAGAACCTTAACCTAAGGTTTAAGATATCGTGGGGGCGTTTATCTCAAGAATTAAATTATTTTCTCCAAATTAACCACATTCGCATTCATATCTAATCTCGGGCAGGCAGTATTAACCCAAGATTGAATTTGTGGGAAGTTTTCGAATTCTGAAGAATTTATTTCATTGCCTATAAATAAATAGGAATTTTTTGTTTTTTGTTGATTTTTAAATTGTATTGCTTTTTTTAGATTTTCTTGCCCAGGTTTTGTTGAAACTAAAATCCCAATTTTATTTGCGTTTAAAAATTTAAGATAAGAAGATTTTCTCTTTTTTTCCAAATTTTGTATTTCTTGCTCAGATATTTGAATAAGATTATTATTATCTAATAGATAAATAGGAAGACGGGTTTCTAATCTTAAAGAAACTGCGTGGAATTTTCCATCGCTTATTAATAATATTGCTTGTGTATTTTTTGGAACTTGTGGCTTAGAACAGCCGAGAATTTGTGTAAATTTTGTTATATTATGACTCTTTGAGAAAATTTCTTTAATCTCCTTCGCTATTTCTTCATATTGAACAGAATAAGCAATTGCTATGTTTTTTGGAAGTTTTTTAGAAATTCCCAAAATATTTGATTTGTTTAATTTTAATTTGGATTTTGTTGGGATGAATAAGATTTTCATAATTAAGAGAGAAAAAGATTATTTTTAAATTGCTCTACTCCTGATTCCATTTTGTGATTTATCTTTTAGATTAGTCAAAATGAAATCCTCACATTTTATTCGGAATGGTTAATTAAATAGTATTGGCACTTCGTGAGATTTACTTTAACTACAAAATAAAAGAAACCCGCTGGCGCTAAAAATTCCTTTGGAATTTTGGCGACTTCAAAAGGCGATACTTTTGAAGTTTTCTTTTGAACTTCTTCAAACTGCGGAACGGCGATATGGAAAACATGAAAATCAAGAATTTTCATTCTTACAAAACAAGAGATTTTGTAAGCAAAGAATTTTTCCATCCTTCCGAAACAAGAAGTTTCGAAAGTTTCTAAATGCCTCCGGTGAAATCGCTATTTCTCCGTCGGAAATTGTTAATACATTATAATTCCAGTCAAACGAATAATATGATAAATATCTATTATGAACCATGCCCAATGAGTATAAAATTAATTTATTCTCTTCAGAAAACCATAAATCTCGATTATTCCCACCTATTTTTCTTTTCTTCCTTTACTGGTGTTGCTTCTTTATGGATTTTTGCAAAACTTGGAGTTACAATTACTGTGTTTTCTCCAAAACCAGCTATGCTGCCTTCTAACGCATCTGTTGTTTTCTTTATTTTAGAAATTGCCCTTTTCAATTCAATAGAATCTTTTTGTCTTAAGACCTTGATATCAATTATTCCTATAGTATATCCTTCTCTTAATGCATTTAAAATCTCTGTAACCTCGTCGTAACTCTTTAGAACAAAAAGTTTCACCAAAACCTTGTTTTCCTTCTCTTCTTTTCCGCCAACGTCCAGTTCCAAATACTCGTTTTCAGAAACATCACCGAATGAACCAGAAAATGCTTTTTTTATTTTATCGAATACCATATTAAAATCATATTGGGATTGTTTATAAATATTTCGGGGATTTTTTGTATATTTATTTTTCCCCCTTGCTCATTATTTCCTCCCTAATTTTTTCCATTTTTTCTGTCAATAAACTCTCTTGTCTCTCAAAATTTTTTGTTCGAAGTTCAAGAAGTTTCTTTTTGTTCTCCAATTCCCCTTTTATCTTTTTCTTTTCTGTTTGAATCATTATTTGTCCAATTAATTTGAAGACCTCGTCGCCGGATTCTTCAATTTCTTTTAATGCTGATTGTGTTTCAAGAAGTTCCATTTGAAAAGCTTGTTTTTGAAGAAGCAAATTCTGAAGATTCTGTTCTATAATTTGCATTTCTTGAAAGTTATCTTTAGATTCCATTTTAATCAGTCTTTATTTTCTTCGCTTTTGTCCTCGGTTTGTAGAAAATTTTACTTCCGCAGTGTGGACAGACGAATCTTTTTTCAAGGTTTGCACTAGTCAGTTTCTTCTCGCATTTAAAACATTTGTATGTTGGCATTTTATATAAGTATTTTCTAGATAATAAGTATTTGAAGCAAATTTTTTATTGCATTTCTTGCATTTCCAAATTCCTTTTGATAATCTTTTAGCTATTCCGTCACAGAAAGGACATTTTTGTTTTTTTCTTTGCTTGATTTCGACTTGAACAAGTTTTGCTCTGCTGGTTTTTCCATATCTTGCTCCAAATCTTCCCGCGGATTTTGATTTTTTTAATTTTGATGTCATTTTAATTATTAATAGATTAGAAAGTTCATTTTAAAATGTTTTGCTTTAAACAAAATGGGGATGCCCGGATTTGAACCGGGGTCGACAGGTATTCAGGAAGGTTCTTGAGATATTATGCAAACATAGTTTGCCTCAAGACTTCCTTCACCCAAACCTGTAAGCCTACCAGACTAGCCGACATCCCCTTGCATAGCTTTTAGTGGTTTTATCTCTTTAATAAATTTTACTACTTCATCTTTTCTATAAAGACAAAAATTATTCTTATTTGCTTTTGCAAAAGAATAACCAAGATTATTTGTTATTTCTTTAAAATCTTTTAATAATTGTCTATTAAAATTTGTAAACTTAATATATTTTTGTTTTTCTCTTTTACAAGTATAAATGCATCCGCCGGTATCAATCAATCCTTTTATACAATTTCTTATATAGATTTTATTTTGTTTTATCCAATCTGGAATTCCTAAATTATTTTTTATTTTATCTCCTCTTTTAAGTCCACTTTTTATCAACTCTTCTACTGCATAAAGATTGTTACAATATAAATAACCATTATTTGTTTTTTCATAAATTTTTCTTTTTAACTCTATTCCAAATATATCTAAAAATAAATTTGCAACGTAATCCATATAATATTTGTTTCTTTTATCGAAGGCAATTCTAATTCTGTTATTCCAAATATTTCCATCTCCAAGCATTATTCCGATAAACTCTGCAAGTTTTTCATCTTGTCTAATTTTCTTAATTGGTTTAGTAAATGCTTTACTACCAAGATTTTTGCCATAGTCTAAATAAATAATTTTCAAATTAAATTTTTTATTAAATAAATTTTCTATTTTTTGTAAATGATCATGATGAATTGTTTTATTTTTGTAAATAATATTTCTACTTTCAAATTCCAATTCTTTATTTAAATTTCTTAAACTTTCTTTATGCTCGTTTAAAGCATCAACTAATCTTTTATTTATTATATATCTTCTCATTATTAAGCCTCTAGACTACACCAGTCAATCAAGGTTAATCAATTTTATTATTAAAAATAGAAAATTATTTCTTTTCTTTCGGAGCCTTTTCTTTCACCGGCTCTTCTTTCTTTTCTGTTGTGGCCGTTGCCTTGCTCTCTTCTGCAGCTGCTTTTGCAACCTCTTCAGCTTTTTTCAACGCTTCCTGTTTGCCTTTAACATCTGAAAAATATTTTTCTAATTCTATTTTTTTTTCTGGTGAAGTTTTTGTTTTGCCTTCTTTAATTTCCTTATCATATTTCCCAGCATCGATTTCTTGTTCAATCTCCTTCGCTGATTTATTTTCTATTAAAATTCCCAAGGTCACACAAGTTCCTACAATTGTTTTAACTGCGGATTTTAAATCATTACAAAGTAAATTTGGAGATTTTTGTTTTGCAACAGAAATTATTTGCTCAATGGACGCGTTTGCAACCTGCGTCTTTTTTTGCGCTCCAGAACCTTTTTCAATTCCTATTTCTTTTTTTAATAATTCTGAAACTGGCGGCGAGAAAACTTTAACAATAAATTCTTTCGTTGAAATATTAATATCTAATTCAATTGGAACTTTAATACCTTTGAAATCTTTTGTAGCGTCGTTTACTTTTGAAATTATCTGCCCGATGTTCAAACCTAGCGGGCCAATTTGCTGACTTAAAGTCGGCCCCGGCTGCATGCTTCCTCCTTCAACTAAAAGTTTAATATGACTCATTTTTTATCTCCTGACATCGCTCGGTTATTGATAAATTCATTTTATCCTCCGCGAAATCACTCATCCTCCATATCTTCTCTTCGTATTACTTTAACATTATCAATTTTAATTGTTACTGGCAGCGTTACTGCTGCTGCAAGCAATGTTACAACTACCTCTTCTTTTTGTTTATCTATTCTTATAACCTTCGCTTTTTCTTTTTTAAATGGTTCTGAAATTATTTCAACAATATCCCCTTCTTTTATAGAAATTGTCGTCGCTGATGGTTCTATCATTCCTTTTATCTCATCGTAAGAAATTGTTTTTCCAATAATTCCTTTAACATAAGGCAAATTGAAAACTGCTTCTTCTGCACTTTCTCTATCTTCTGCTTCTAAAATTATGTAGCCTCTTAAACCGTGCGGCCTAGAAACAGAAAAAACATTTAGGCTTTTTTTCTGCACTTTCTCGGCTATCATGTCGACGGCTCTTTCTTCTTTGTTTGTTGTAACTTTGATAATAAAAATCATATTCAGCTCCATCTACTCCTTAATATCTTAAGAAGAAGATTTAATTAGTTAAATATTTGGGTTTATAAATTTTCCTAAATAAAAAGTTTTATAATTAGAGACACCAAAAAACCTACAGCGCCTAATGCGACAATTCCAATTGCAGAAACTTTTGCAGTAAGCTCAAATTCTTTTCTCGTCGGTTTTTTTAAAACAAACCAAACACGCCGACATTTAACAAAAAATGATTTTGTTGATTCTAACAATTTTGATACCATGAAGGAAATAGAAAGAAAGAGCTTAAAAATCTTTTGCAAGATTTTTGGGCCACAAAATCTAGGCCGCGCCTTCGCGCAGACAGCGTTGAAGATTTTGTTGGTTTTTAAATTTTGAGATTAATTATTCAAAGAACTCAATTCCTAATTCTTCCTCGATTTCCCTGTGTTTGATATTTTCCATGGTTTCTCCATGACCAAAAATCTGACTGCTTTTTACACCGGTAACAATTAATAAAACTCTTATTGATTTTTCCATGTCGTCGGAGATTTGTGCCCCCCAAATTAATTTTGCGTCTGGAGAAAGCTGGCTTCCAACACTTTCAATTATTGATTTGCATTCGTCGAGAGACATATCAGGTCCTCCGACAATATTTACTAAAGCCCCTGTTGCTCCAGAAATATCCGCATCTAAAAGAGGATTTTGAATTGCTTTTTCAACTGCCTCTAGCGCACGATTCTGGCTGTCTGATTCTCCCATTCCAATTAAAGAAACTCCACCATTAACCATAACTGCTTTTATATCTGCAAAATCCAGATTAACTAATCCAGTAATTGTTACTAATTCTGTTGTTCCTTTTACTGCGTTCGTTAAAATCTCGTCGGCAATTTTGAAAGCCGTATGCAAAGGCAAGTCCGGCGCAAGTTCTAAAAGTTTATCATTGGGTATTACAATTAAAGTATCTACCATAGATTCCATTCTCTCTAAACCTTCCATTGCATTTTCAATTCTTTTTTTTCCTTCAATCGTAAAAGGCAAAGTTACAACGCCAATTGTTAATGCTCCCTGCTTTTTTGCCAATCCTGCAATAAATGGGGCAGCGCCGGTTCCTGTTCCACCACCCATACCGCATGTAATAAATACCATATCACTTCCCGCAAGTTTCTTTTTTATTTCTGATTCTGATTCTTTTGCGGCTTCCTCACCAACTTTCGGATTGCTTCCTGCTCCTAATCCTTGTGTTAATTCTCTTCCGATAAGAATTTTCTGATCCGCATTTGCATATAATAAATCCTGCGCGTCGGTATTTACTGCAATTAATTCTCCACCCTTAATTCCTATTTCACGCATTCTTGATAAAGAATTATTTCCTCCACCGCCAACCCCAACAACTTTTATTTTTGCAGATTGTTTTTTAAGAAGCTCTTCTAGTTCTCTATCAATTTCCTTTAGGTCGGAAGCACTTCCTTGATATACCTCTTCCATTTCAGAAAAAAACCACCCTTATTTATAAGTATTATTGTGATTTATTTTGTCCTTCAGAAGTAATGCTCCTTAAATCCTCTTCGGATTTTGTAATTTCTTCTACGTGCAGATTAAGATTTAAAACTTCTTTAAATTTATCCTTGAAAAGTTCAATAAATTGTTTCATCTGGTTTTCAATTTTAATAAATAAATCGTCGTTTCTTATCTCGAATATCAAGTCTCTCTTAAATAAAAAGTCTATAAATGATTTTGTTTTTTCATTTATATCTTCAATTTTTCTTAATACTTTTATATCATAAATTATCTTTTTTCCTGCTAAGGGATGATTGAAATCCACCATTATTCTTCCACCAGAAACTGAAAGAATTTTTCCAATTCTTCCGTCGAAATTGAACATTACTCCCGGAATAGGATTTATTTTTTGTTGTATAAAAATTTTCATTGGCATTAGTTGAACAAGCTGGCTTTGTCTGAATCCGAAGGCATTTTCTGGAGAAAGTTCTATTTTGTAAATTTTTCCTAATTCTCCTTTTTCCAGGAGAAAATCTTCAACACCCTTCAAAAACATGCCTTGCCCTAATGCGAACGCGAAAGGCCTTGCCTGATTTTTATTGTAATTGGGATTCAATTTTTCAAGAACTTCTTTTACATTTGAATCAAAAATATCTCCTTCGAAATTTTTTCCGGTAAATTCAATTTCAATGAAATCGTTTTTTTGCAATGCCATATTATTTTTGCTGACTAAAACTTTATAAATGTATTTTTTTTATTTGTTCTATGGTTTTGAAGATAATTAATGCGACGGAAATAAAATCCGGTACAAATATTATTGTTGATGGAACTCCTTGCACTGTAAAAAGTATTGATATTTCTAAAACTGGAAAACACGGGCATGCTAAATGCAGGATAGAAGCTATTGGTATAACTAACGGACAGAAAAAAGTTTTTGTTGTTCCGGGACACGAAAGATTGGAAGTTCCGCTTGTGGATAAAAGAAAGGGACAAATACTTTCAAAATCCGACGGAAAAGCTAATTTAATGGATTTAGAAAGTTTCGAGAGTTTCGATGTTGCTGTTCCAGAACAAGAAGTTTTCGACGCATTAATAGAGGGAGAAAACTGCGAGTATTGGGATGTTGAAGGAGAGAAGATTGTTAAACGTAAACTTTAACAATTTTAGTACCATTCTGCTTTTAAAGGAAAAACAAAAGCAGAAGGGGAGAAGATAGTTAAGAGAAAATTGTAAAAATGGATGAAAAAGAAAACGAAACAAAATATTTGGGAAGAAAAAAAGATGGAGGATTAGTAGATTCAGATGTTTATGAAGTAACGTCATCGAGAGGAACAAGAATAGTTGAAGTTAAAAGTATAACAGAATTAATGAGACAATATAATAAACCAAAAAGATAAATTCACAAACTTTTAAAAACTAATTTCTTTAATGATATTTATAACTAAATGTAAAATTAATAAACATGGCTAAAATTCCAGAAGCACAAAACAGATTATTCAAAAATATTTTTGTCTGCAAAAAGTGCCAGAGCAAAATTAGAGCAGAGCCATTGAAAATTCTCGAGGGAAAAATAAGATGCAGAAAATGTGGCGGAAAGGCATTTCGTCCCCTGAAGAAAAAATAAAATTTTTTCAGCAATTTAAATTTGTAAAAATAGATGCAACAAATTAAAATTAAAGAAAAAGTAAATTAAATATTCAAATTGAAAAAAGAGCATAATGGTTAATTTTATTGCAGTGGATTTGGTCTTGTTATTTTTATTCAGTTTATTCTTAGGCATATTTCTTTACACCAATAGGAAAAATCTCGGAACGGAAGGGGGGTTGATTTTATATCGGGCACAGTGGGGAGTCAAATTAATTAATTATATCGGGAAAAAGTATAAAAAAACTCTAAAATTTTTAAGTTATGTTTCTGTTGTGTTGGGTTATGTTTTGATGATTGGGATTTTGACTTTAATTTTTCAGACAGTTTATCTTTATCTCACAACTCCAATTGCAAAAGTTATAAGGGCACCGCCAATAGTTCCATTAATTCCTTATTTTCCTCAACTATTTGGATTAGAAAGTTTTTTTCCTCCTTTTTATTTTACATATTTTATCGTGGCTATAATTATCGTAGCTACATTGCATGAATTCTCGCACGGTATTTTTGCAAGAAGGTATGGAATTAAAATAAAATCAACGGGTTTTGCATTCTTAAAATATTTTCCAGCAATTTTCGGTGCTTTCGTCGAGCAAGATGACAAACAAATGAATAAGAAAAAAAAGTTCGAGCAGATGGCCGTCCTTTCTGCAGGTGTTTTTGCAAACCTAATTGTAACCTTATTGTTCTTTTTATTATTCATCGGATTTTTTAATTTAGCATTTACTCCGGCGGGAGTGAGTTTTGACAGCTATTCTTATTCTGCCGTAAGTCTTTCAAGTATCGTCGCTGTTAATGGACAAACAATTACAAACGCAAATTATGAAAATGTTTTAAGCTTGTTAAATGAAACTAGATTGAATAAAATACAAACCACTGAGGAAAAATATGTTTCGACAAAAGAATTTTTTGTTAGCCAAAATGAAACAAACGGAAAAATTATTTTATACGAAGATACCCCTGCTGTAAATGCCGATCTCGGAGGAATTATTCAAGAAATCAATGGTATTAAAATAACGAGCGTTGAAAAATTAAGTGAAGAACTAATGAAATATAATCCAGGAGATAAAATAAAGATAAAGAGTATAAAATCTGGCGGGGTTGCCGAGGACGAAATTATCTTAGCGAAAAATCCAAGCAATGGAAAAGCTTTTTTAGGAATTGGATTTATAGAAAAAACAAACAAGGGGGTTATTTCTAAAGTTTATGTGTTTATTTCCGGCTTCAAAAAGGAAAATGTTTATTACGAATCAAAATATGAATTCAGCGTATTTGTCTATGATTTAATTTGGTGGATAATCATCATTAATCTTCTCGTTGCTTTATTCAATATGCTTCCATTTGGATTCCTAGACGGAGGAAAGTTCTTTTATCTAACTATTCTTGGAATTACCAAATCAAAAAGAATTGCAGAAAAATCTTTCTCATGGATAACATATTTCTTGTTTTTCCTTTTAATCGTCCTAATGGTTAAGTGGGCGTTTGGTTTTTTCTAAGTTTTTCCGTCGGAGAGAATAAATTTTTTTCTTCTCTTAGAAAGGTATTTAAACTTTCTAAACTTGGAATATATAATCAAAAAGAGGTAAACCAAAATGGCTAAAAAGAAAGCTAAGAAGAAAAAAAAGTAAGTTGAATGTTCTTTTTTTTAATTTTTATTTTAAATTTATTTGAAAAGGTTTAAATTCTTATTCTCTTTTTTATTTTTATGATTCCCGACAACATTCAGAAGATTCTTAAAAAACAGCATTATTTCCTCGTCGGTGGTCACTCTGCAGTGCAAATTTGTAGATGGACCAAAAAGTCAATTCGAGCTGAAGGAGTTTGTTACAAGGAAAAATTTTATGGAATAAAAAGCCATCTGTGTTGCCAGATGACGCCCACGGTAGTCTTGTGTCCAAATAAATGCCTGCATTGCTGGCGCGCTATTGAATACACTCTGGGAAATAAATTAAACGGAAAAATAAATTCTCCGTCGGAAATTATTGATGGGTGCATCAAAGCCCAAAGAAAATTATTAATTGGCTTTAAAATTGACAAGAATTCAGGAAAGAAACAATTAAGCAAAGCAGACATGAAAAAATATCTTGAAGCACAAGAACCAATGCAATTTGCAATTTCTCTTTCAGGAGAACCGACAATATACCCTTATATTGGAGATTTAATTCAAGAGCTTCGTCGACGCGGAAAAACAAGTTTTCTTGTTACAAATGGGCTTTATCCTGAAAAAATTAAGGAGATAGCAAAGAAAAAACAATTGCCGACGCAACTTTATGTTTCTGTAAATGCTCCTAATGAAGAAATTTACAAAAAAATTCATAGAAGTTCTATGAAAAACGCGTGGAAAAAACTAAACGAGAGTTTGGAATTTTTTCCAAAACTCCGAGGGAAAACACGAACTATTTTCAGAATGAATCTTATTAAAGATTTGAATATGGATGAATCGCACATTAAAGAATACGCCGAATTAATCGGTAAAGCGAAACCCTTGTTTGTTGAAGTAAAAGGATATATGAGCATTGGTTTCGCGAGGGAAAGATTAGGTTATGAAAAAATGCCGACAGATAATGAAATGAAAAAATTTGTTGAAAAATTATCAACAGCAACGGGATTGAAGATTTTAGATTCACATGAATTTTCAAGAGTTTGGGTTTTGGGGAAGGAGAAGGGGAGATTGAAGATACAGAAAATATGAAATTTTCTGTCTCATTCAAAATAGGAAATTTTGAAGATTAAAGAAAGGGGAGATTTGATGAAAAAGAAGAATATATCATCATGAATAAATCTGAATATCCTGGTAACATTCCCCCCACATCTTCATTACGAGGAACAGAATCAACTAATTTAAAAAAATCTAAAGCAAGAAGATATTCTATTTGTTTTTTATTTCCGAATTCTAATTTATTCTTTTCAAAAAAAGATTTTACTTGGTGCTCTGTTACTTTCTCTCCTGAGGGCAATGTAATTTCATCTTCAATATATGATCTTGGTATGTCCTCATCTCCATCAGAAGCAACACCAACCTCCCATTCAAGCCCTTTTATTTTAAAATCAATTAATCTTTTTTTTAAGTCATCCAAGGCAATCATAAATCAATAACTCCTTCTTTTGTTAATGCAGCGAATCGTATTCCGACGGGCAAATTTATCAAAGCGGAAATCAACGCCATGTGTTCTTTTCCGTCGCCACTTGCAATTGAAAGGGCAACTTCTGTTCCGTTTATTTTCCCCTTAAGTTTTTGCATAAGTTCGTCACGAAGCTCTTTTATCTTTTTGCTTAAATCTATTTTTATGAATTCAAATTGTTTTTCGTGTTTGAAATCTTTTGCAAAATCATCTCCAATTACAATTATCTTATCCCATTCCCCGTATTTCATTAATCCAGAAACCTGCGCCCATGTTCCTTTTCCTGATGATAATAATGCTACAAGTTCCATTTTAGTTTCTATAACTCATGAACCTCTTTCCTTTATTTAAATATCCCCAACGAAGACTTGGGTTGCCCAATTTCTCCGTTCGTCTTTCACTTAATTTGTTGATATGATATCCCTTGTCGGTTTTGCAAAAAGGATTTCCTTCTTCATCTAGTTCAAAAATATCCTTGGTTTGCCCTCTTGTGAAAAAAACACCGGATTCACTAACGCAAATTATCGATCGTTTTTCAACAATTGAAGAATCTTCAACACATTTCTCTGCTAAATAAAATCCCATTCAATAAAAAATTATTATTTATTTATAAGGATTGTTGTAATCTTGATTAATCTAAAAAACGATGCTCTATTACATCTTAAGAATATTAATTAGAAGAAGCTCGTTTTTGGATGCTCAAGATTCAAAATCCTCAAGAATCTTGACATCATTAAATTTATAAATGACTATTTTCTTGTGTGCTTACCGATTGAACCATATCGTTGCGAAATAGATTCTATGTTCGTGGCGCGTAATATGGGAGGTAAAAAAATTAGTGGGGAAAATTGAAATGGAACTTAAAGAACAGATTGAAAAAGCATTAGCCGAATTAAGAAAGGAAAAAGAAAGAAAGTTTGATCAAACTGCAGATTTAATTGTGAATCTACAAAAATTTGATATCAAAAAGACAAATGTTAACATCGCTGTTAATATTCCCCACAAGATTAAAGATAAAAAAATCTGCGGTTTTCTTGAGGCAAAAAATAAAAACGTGGATACAATAATTAAGGAAGATTTCAAAAAATATAACGATAAAAAATCTTTAAAAAAATTGGTTGATAATTATGATTTCTTTATTGCTCAATCTTCTGTTATGCCTGCTGTTGCTACAACTTTTGGTAGAGTTTTGGGACCTGCAGGAAAAATGCCTTCACCACAATTAGGAATTATAGTTAATGCCGACGATAAAATAATAAATGAACTTAAGGAAAGGGTAAACAACAGCGTTAAGGTAAAAATAAAAGAAGCATCAATAAAGATTCCAATTGGAAAGATGAGCATGAAAGATGGAGATATTGCTGAAAATGTCGTCGCTGTTTACAATTCTGTTCTAAAAGAACTTCCAAGAAACAAGGAAAATATAAAGAATATTGAAATAAAATTCACCATGACTAAACCAATTAAGATAAAAATTAGGTAAAAATGACAGAAAATAAGAAAATAAAGACGCATGTTTCCGAAGCCAAAAAGAAAGTAGTTAAGGAACTTATAGATTTGATTAAAAACAAAAAGACAATTTTAATTGCATCTATAAAAAATCTTCCAGCTTCGCAATTCCAAGAAATAAGCAAAAAAGTAAGGGGAAAGGCGATTGTAAAAGTTCCTAGAAAAAATTTAATTTTTAGGGCAATTGATAATTCTGAAGATTCCGTCAAACAACTCAGGGAATATATCCAAAGCGATGTTGCATTTTTATTTTCCGACGAAGATTCGTTTGAATTGGCATCCTTTTTGATTGAAAATAAAAGTCCTGCAAAAGCCAAGGCTGGACAAGAAGCTCCTGAAGATATAACTATTCAACCCGGACCTACAAGTTTAGTTCCCGGACCAGCAATTTCAGAACTCGGTGCTTTGGGAATTCAAATTCAAATTGACAAGGGAAAAATAAATATCAAAGAACCTAAAGTTATTGTCAAGAAAGGAGAAAAAATTTCCCGCGGTGCTGCAGATTTAATGTCAAAACTAGATATAAAACCATTTTCAAACGGATTTGTCCCGTTGTGCGCATTTGACTTGAAAGAAAAAAAATTATATTTGAATATTAATATCGACAAAGAAGGAACATTAAAGATATTAAGAGAATCTTATGGAAAATCCCTGGCATTTGCTGTGGAGATTGGCTATCCTACGAAAGAAACGATTAGTTTTATGATTGGAAAAGCTGGAATGTATGCAAAGGCATTGGAAAAATTATATCAAACTCCCGAAAATAAATCTGGAGAAATGGAGAAATAAATAATGGAATACATATACGGAGCTTTGTTACTGCACAAGGCAGGCAAGGCTGTTAACGACGAGAATTTGCATAAAGTTATTGCTGCAACCGGTTCCCATGTAGATGAATCAAAGGTAAAAACTTTGATTGCGAGTTTGAAAGGTGTTGACATCGACAAGGAACTTGAATCAGCGAGTTTAGCTGTTGCTGCTCCTTCTTCTGGAAGTTCTAAGGCAGAAGAAAAGAAGGAAGAAGTCAAAGAAGAAAAGAAAGAAGCTGCGGCTGAAGGTTTGAGTGCATTATTTGGATAAGTTATTTTTTATTTTAATCTGAATAAACTCAAACCTAAACTTTTTCTAGTTAGAACTGGAACATTAGTTTTATAACCTTTCAAAATTTTTCTCTAACCTATGACATGGAGTTTATATGAAAAAGAGAAATTCTTAGAACCACTAAAATTTTCCAACGGGAAAACTCAGGAAGATGTCGTCGTGGAAGTTTTAAAAGAAATTGAGAATGGAAGCAAAGTAATATTCATCCACGGCGTCTGTGGAACTGGAAAAAGTGCAATTGCGTTGAACATTGCAAAGAAGATAGGTAAAACATCCATTGTTGTGCCTGGAAAAAATCTGCAAGCACAGTATAAAAAAGATTATGAATCGGAAAAATATTTATTAAAAGATTCCGGAGAAAAATTAAAAATAAGCGTCATAACAGGGAGAAACAATCACAGATGCAAATTTTTAGAAGATAAGGAAATTATTATTCCAAAATTTAAAAGAGAAGTGAATTCAAAATTAAATGATATTTTTGAATTTACAAAAGAAGAATTGGAACAAAGAAGAAAAGAAGATTTATCTGCAGATAGATATGATTTGCCATGCAAGATAGAAATCAAGGAAAAGAATTCCAACAAAATAAGAGAATATTTAAAAAATAATAAAAAGGTAAATCCAAGCAATATAGGGACTATGAAAGATGTTAGGAGAATTTCTATAGCCTCTGTTTGCCCTTACTGGAGTCCAGTTATTCCCAAAAAGTATGAATTAAAAAATTTTGAAGCGGAAAAGAGAATTTACGATGGACTTGGAGAACAGAAATTTATTTTTTATCAAAGAATGCCGGGGTGCAAATTCTATGAGCAGTTTAATTCTTACCTAGACTCAGATGTTATTGTTTTTAATTCCTTGAAATATAAATTAGAATCTGGAATGGAAAGAAAACCATTGACAGAAGTAGAGATAATTGATGAATGTGATGAGTTTTTAGATAGTTTTTCTAATCAAAGAACAATAAATATTGATCGGTTGCAAAATTCGCTGAATCAAATTTGGAGCAACGAAGAATTTGTTGAGAAAGTTGCGGCGGAGTTAAATATCATAATAAAGAATATTCATCATGATAAAAAAATTGAAGCCGCTATCTACTCCAATATGATTCTCCCCTTAAAAGAAACCAAAGTTTATGATTTGTTAAAAACCTTTTTAGATAATGAGGAATTTTTAGATGATATTGACGACGAAAGTTATCTCTTTGATGTCGCAGAAACCGCGAGGATGTTTAATGAATATCTCAACGAAACATTTTTAACTTTTAGCAAGAGAGATAACAATTTACATGTTAGTTTGGTTACCACTAATCTTGAAAAAAAATTTAAGGAATTGATTGATAAAAATAAAATAATCGTTCTCATGTCTGGAACCCTACATTCTGGGGAAGTTTTGAGGAAAATTTTTGGACTAAATGATTATAAAATTATAGAAGCAGAAACTATACACCCAGGGCATATTGAAGTTGTTAGAACGGGATTGGAAATGGATTGTAAGTATGATAATTTTTGTAATGGAAAAAACAGCAGAGAAAAATATTTGGAGGCGCTAAACAAATGTCTTGAGATTGCCAAAAAACCTATTTTAGTTCATGTCAATAGTTTTGCTGATTTGCCTAGCGAAAAAGAATTGCAAGAATTAAAAATAAATAGGATAATCACAATGGAAAAGTTAAAGGAAATTCAGAGAGAAGATAAAACTGGAAAAGTAGTTGAAAGATTTAAAAAAGGAGAGATAGATATTCTTTTCTCAACAAGAGCCTCGAGGGGGATGGACTTTCCTGGAACACAATGCAACAGCATTATATTTACAAAATATCCAAATCCAAATGTCAAGGATGCTTTTTGGAAAATCCTTAAACAAACTCGCCCAGAACATTATTGGAATTTTTACAAGGACAAAGCAAAGAGAGAATTATTACAAAAAGTTTATCGTGGCTTAAGATTCAAAGAGGATCATATTTATTTGTTAAGTCCAGACGAAAGGGTGCTGAAGGTTTTTGAGAAAATATAAATGAAGACGCCAAAAGATGTACAACTTGTTTAAATCCTAAAAATATAAAAACTGCATTACTTTATTAAGAATGAGATTGAAGATGGCGAATAAAAAGAGATTAAAAAATAATAAGCAAAGAGGAATGGTAAGAAGAAAAAGAAACGATAAAGGGAAAAAAATTTAAAGATAAAATAATTCTGTTGCATATATTAAATTTATTGAATAAATAAGAAGTATAAAACGCCCCCGCCATTAATTTAACTTAAGGTTAATGTTAGTTATTTCAAATCTTTCCTTACTTTTAATATTTCTTGTTTTAATTTTGGAATATCTTGCTTAATGATATCCCAAATAATATCTAAATCAACTTTAAAATAATGATGAGTTATTCTATCTCTTGTTCCTGCAATTTCCTTCCAAGGAATATTAGGATATTTATTTGTAATATTTTGGGGAAGATTTTTGACAGCTTCTCCAATTATCTCTAAACTTCTAATAACTGCATTTTGTTTTTCTTTATTTTTAAGAAAATCCTTTTTATTTATACCCTTAATAAAAGATTCTATGTCAACTATATTTTCAATGATGTGATCTAAAAAGACCGAAGAATCCTTAATCATATTATTCTCACCTCGCTTTTTAAAATATTTTCTTTTATGTAAGGACTAAGATATTTATATGTAACCAAATCAACTTTTTTTCCTAACTTATCCTCAAGCTCAAACTGAATTCTCACAAAACCAAAACCCATTCCTTTTGGGGGTTCAATTAAGATATCTATATCGCTGTCTTTCTTCTGTTCCCCTTTTGCATAACTACCAAAAATTCCTGCTTTTTTTATTTTATTTTTCTTTAATATTCTCTTTATCTTTGGAATAATTTTATTAAGGGTGGTTAATTTTTTCTTCTCGCTCAAAATGTTATCTGCTTCTTTTTCTTTTTGATGTAATATCTCATCAGATAAATTAACTCCTAAATATATTCTTTCTTTCTTAAACTTTTTACCTTCTCTTATGCTTTTAACTCTGTAGAAATATTTCTTTCTATTTTTTTGTTTTATCTCAGTATATGCCATGATTGTTACACGGGCACATTATTTATAAATATTTCGTGTGGACGTAAGAATATGGGAGCCCCGCCGAGTAGTGCGGAAGTAGGAGAATTAACTACCAGTAAGATTGTCAGATATCACTTCTTTCCAAGTTATTTCCTTTAGTTTTTTATCATCTTCGCAAATTGAAGAGTCCCGCATAAGTAATTGTTTAGACCTTTCGAATTGTCGTCCTGAATTGTGAATTTCTATTTTTGTTTCCATTCTGAGTTTATCAACATTTTTTTATTTTTATATTCTCAGGACGTTTACTAAAAAGTAAGGGGTTTATAGAATTAATAAAAACGCCCCGCCATACTCGCCCCCAGATTTTTTAATTTTGTTCTGAAGTTTCTAAAAAATCTAAAGACTCGATCGAACCTAACTAAAAAATATTTCTGAATTTTGTTAAGAATTCCTGCGGAATTAATTTGTCTTCGACAAATAAAACGCCCCCGCCAGGAGTCGAACCTGGGTGCCCATAGGGCCCTGCTTTCTTGTTCCCTTCGCGATTTTCGTCGGAGGCAATTTAAAAACTTCAAAAGTATCGTCTTTTGAAGTCTCAGAAAATTTCTATTTTCTGAGAATCGCCACACAGCGTCGGAAAGGAGAGACTGTGAAGGAGAACTATTGGTTCTTCTTGTCTCAAGGCAGGTGCAATACCGTTATGCGACGGAGGCTTGTTCGTATGTGACTTCCGTCGGAAGCAACTGAAGAAGTCGCCACACAGCTTCGAAAAGGAGAGACTGTGAAGGAGGACCTTGGTCCTTCTCATATACGACGGAGGCTTATTTATTGTTGATTAAATCAGATTAAAAAGATTTCTATTTAATTGATTCTAAAGAATATTTCTTCAAAAACAAAATGTTTATAAATAATCTTTTCTTAATGTATTTATGAAAAAGGGGTTGACAGTTGCGTTGATTTTCGTTGGTGTTATTGTATTAGCTGTAATTCTATTTAATGCTACTAAATTTACAGGAAATGCAGCGCTTACTCCTAATGCTAATTACGGGCCTATAGAAGACACAGGCAAAGCATACCATAGTTGTTCTTATATAACGGACAACGATGGATGGGATGTTACTAAAACTAGATCTGTCAAGTATTTTGATAGATTGTCTGGAATGAACAAGGAAGCAGTTGATTACTGCGACACCAATACAAAAGTTAGAGAGTATAATTGTCAAAGTGGATATATGGTATACAGACCGGTAATTTGTCCATCAAAAATGGTTTGTAAAGAAGGCTCTTGTGTTTATGCGTGAGTTTGATAAATTAATTTTTCCTTAAATTAAAATCCCAATAATTTTTTCCACCAGGGTTTTTTTGTATAAACTTTTATTGGTTTGTTTTCTTCGTCGAGAAGTTCATATTTAATTTTTGGTTTTTCTTTCAATACTGGCGCTGTTTTAGAAAGTTCTTTGTGTGCTTCCTCATTCGCTCTGTCAATTTCAACTCGAGAATATCCCTGCTTAATTAACGCCCATTTTAATGTTTCGGAAGAATAACCCTTGGAAATATTTTTCTTGAAATATTCTATGAGCTGATTTCTTGTAGAACTTGCCATGAATAAACCACGCAATAAGAGTTTAAAAGAATTATCTTATCTGGAAAACGGTTTCTTTTTTGTAGAAATTTTCTGCTTGCTTCAATCTTGCTCTGGAATTTGAGTAAATTGTAATTATTTTTTCTCCGCGTTTAATTTTATCACCTACACAAAAATGAATGTAAATCCCAGAAGACTTTTCTGCAGGACATCCAGCAATTCTTGCCAATAAATTTATTTTCTTGTTATCTATTTCCAAAATTTTTCCGGATTTTTTTGTAATTATCTCTCTTTTGAATTTTGCCAGTTTCAATTTATCCCAATTTAAGGAACCTTCTTGTGCCTTAATTATTTCCTTGAATTTTTCAAGTGCTTTTCCAGAATATAATATTTCCTCCGCCAATTTGATTCCCCTTCCTTTTTTTGCTTTACCAGTCATTTCCAAGATCTCTGCGGCAAGATATAAAGATTTTTCCTCGAGCGGTTTAGGTCCTTGTTGTCTATTCAAAACTTTTATTACATCAATCATCTCTAAAACCGGGCCGACCCCATTTCCAAGTGGACCCTTAGATTCTATCAAAACAACCTTCATTTTCTTTCTAAAATATTTTCCAAGATATTCGAATTTCTTCTTTAAATTTAATGCTTTTTTTCTATTTACCTTGGCTGTTTTTCCATATGGAATATGAATTAAAATATAATTACTACCCATTGCAAGTTTTTTTGACATAATGCTCGCGAGCAGCTGAGCTTCGGGATCAATTCCAAGCAATTTTTCTATTTGAATTAATTTGGAATCTGCCGTGACCATTTCCAATCCACCACCCCAAACAATGCACGCATTTGTTTTTCTTATAATTTCCTTAAGTTCTTTCATTGAAAATTCGACTCTTGCTAAAGTTTCCATTACATCTGCTGTTCCTGCCGGAGTTGTTATTGCCCTCGAGGAAGTCTTCGGAAATATCAATCCTGCGAACGCACAAATAGAAACAACTATCGGGGTTGTTCTCCCGGGAATTCCCCCTATGGAATGTTTATCTACAACAAATTTATTTTTAAAAGATAATTTATTTCCATTATTCAACATTGCCTTTATTAAAAAAATTGTTTCTTCCATGCTCGTTCCTTGTTTATACATTGCTGAAATAAAAAGTGCGATTTCTGCTTCAGAAAGGGAATTGCTCACTATATCTTTTATTATCTCATTAATTTCTTCATAAGAGAGAGATTTATTGTTTAGTTTTTTCTTAATATAATCTAAACTTTTAGGAGAATCAGCAATGCTGACTTCAACTTTTTGTTTGTTTTTTAAATTCATAATTTTCTTTAATTCCGAAGATACTGCTATTTCATTTTTTCCAACTACTCCTTCTATTATATCTACGATTGTTGAAAGTTCTTTTGAATTTGTTTTAATAGAAACTCTTTCCTGAGTATGAATTCCAATTTCTTCTGCAGTGAATTTATTCAGCATTACTACGGGAACTCCTGCGGACCATTTCAAAAATTTGACTCTAAGTTTCATTTTATCTCTTTTTAAAATTAAAGAAAAAATTGTTTTTATATTTAACTAGTTATTAATTAGAAGCAGAAAAAAGCCCCTTAATATTTTTACTTCTATAAAATTCTAAGATGACTAAAAGATAAGAAAGGATTAGCGGACCCAAGATAATTCCCAAAATACCGAAGATAAATAGACCGCCAATCATTCCAGTTAAAATTATTGATGAATGTATTTTTGTTCTTCTTGAAACAATTGCTGGCCGTAAAATATTATCGACTGTTGAAGCTACTAAACCAAACACTAAAACACCCATCGCTGAAAAAGTATTTCCTGCTATTAATAAATATATCACTACAGGAACCCAAACTAAAAATGGCCCTAAAAGTGGAAGAATTGAAATTAACATTGCTGCCAAGCTAAGTAAGAGAGAATTAGGAACACCGAATATAAAAAATCCAATACCTGCAATTAAACCCTGAAAAATACCTACAACAACCTGCCCATAAATAACTGAAGAAGTAATTCCTTTCGAATAATAGAATAATTTATTCTCAACTTCTTTCGAAAATGGAAGCAGACTTTTTATATATTCTATGAGCTCATCCTTATCTCGAAGAACAAAAAATAAAGTAAAAAGCACAACAAAAGTTTTCATAAGCAGAGTTGGAAAATTAAGAACTAAACTAGCGAAGGAATCAACAAGATAGTTTGTTATTTTTTTTATAAAGGATTGAATTATGCTTGCAACCTCTGCAGAAAATTGATCCGACGCAAAAAAAGAAGGGAAAAAGTTTTTAAGAGGGGCTATAAAATCAATTTGTTGAGCTGTAAGATAAAGTTTCATT
>Ga0265296_1000617_pt1 | contig 50560 bp, 49 predicted proteins | sample MunlanPumphouse1_FD_189073 | JGI IMG/M metagenome (GOLD analysis project Ga0265296, IMG submission 189073) | Groundwater microbial communities from a municipal landfill in Southern Ontario, Canada - Pumphouse #1 | ecosystem: Environmental > Aquatic > Deep subsurface > Groundwater | place... | reverse complement strand
CAGGCAGGTATTGCGCAGTGGGCACCCCGGCAGGATGCCGGGGTAGCCGCGACACGGCCATGGATGGCCGATCGCGGCGGGCCCACGGAGCAATGCCTGACTGCGGGCATGCCGAGCCTAGGCGAGGTGCCGAGTGGTGGGGCAAGAGCGTTTTGCTTACTTTTGCGCTGTTCAAAAGTGAGCCGCCGTAAGGGCGGAACCCATGGCCGCCGTTACCGCAGCAATGGATATGCCCCCTACATCAGCGCAAAACCCAGAGCCCAGAAGTATCAGAGAGTTGTGTAGATACTCATGGCCATCGCGGGCAAGCCAGCTCCCACATTTGTTTTGCGGTGTTACTCAGTAATTAGAACGCGCCCATATAGTCGCGCTTGCCCACTTCCACACCGTTGTGACGCAGCAACGCGTAGGCGGTGGTGACGTGGAAGAAGAACTGCGGCAGGCCATAGGTCAGCAGGTAGGACTGGCCGCTGAAGCGCTTCTCTTTAGGGGTGCCCGGACGGGTGACGATCTCGATGCCTTCTTTGCCATCGATCTGCGCCGGGGTGATGGTGTCGATGAACGCCAGCACCTTGGCGATCAGCGCTTGCAGGTCAGCGAAGGTGACTTCGTTGTCTTCGTATTTCGGCACTTCAATCTCGGCCAGACGCGCGGAAACGCCCTTGGCAAAATCCACGGCGATCTGCACCTGGCGCACCAGCGGGAACATGTCCGGGAACAGGCGCGCTTGCAGCAAGGCGTTTGGGTCGATGTTCTTGGCGGTGGCGTGGGCCTCGGCCTTGTTCAGCACATCGCTCAAAGCGTTGAGCATTTGCTTGAAGACCGGAAGGGAAGCGGCGTACAGGGAAATAGTCATGACAGTCTCGACAATGGTGGCAGGGTTTTAACAGCCGCGATTATAGACATGAGCGCTGCTTGTCTTTTATTTTTTCGGGATTAGGCTAGTGGGTTCACTGCATAGGGAAAGCGCGATGACCGCCGAGCACGACACCTCCTCCTCCTCCGAGCCGCGCCTCAACAGCACGGAAATCCGTGTTCTGGGCTGCCTGATCGAAAAGCAGGCCACCAACCCGGAAACCTACCCGCTGACCCTCAATGCCCTGGTCCTGGCCTGCAACCAGAAAACCAGCCGGGAACCTGTGATGAACCTCAGCCAGGGCCAGGTTGGCCAGAGCCTGCGGGCCCTGGAAGGCCAGGGGTTTACCAAACTGGTGATGGGCAGCCGTGCCGACCGCTGGGAACACCGGGTGGACAAGGCCCTGGAACTGGTGCCGGCGCAGGTGATTCTTACTGGCCTGTTGTTCCTGCGTGGCCCGCAGACGGTCAATGAATTGCTGACCCGCAGCGGGCGCATGCATGACTTTGAAGATGCCGAGCAGGTGGTACACCAACTCGAACGCCTGATCGCTCGCGACCTTGCCGTGCTGGTCCCCAAGCAGGCCGGCCAGCGTGAGGATCGCTACACCCACTCCCTGGGTGACCCGGCGGATATCGAGGCGATCCTGGCCGCCCGTGGCAGCCCGGTGGAGCGCAGCAGCGCTGGCAGCGGGGTTTCTCTGGAGCGCATCGAGGAGCTGGAGGCGCGGATTGCGGCGCTGGAAGAGCGCCTCTCACGCCTCGAATAACCGCCCCTTTGTAGGAGCCGGCTTGCCGGCGATAAGGCCCTTGCCGCCATCGCCGGCAAGCCGGCTCCTACAAGGCCTGCCTTAGCCCTGTCGGGCAAACGCTACGGCTTTCTGGAACTGCTCATCCGTCGGGCGGATGCCGGTGTACAGCACGAACTGCTCCAGTGCCTGGATCGCGATCACTTCCAGGCCGGTAATCACCCGCTTGCCCTGGGCCCGGCCACGCACGATCAGCGGCGTTTCGGCGGGGATCGCCACCACATCGAATACAGTCTCTGCCGCATCAATGGCGTCGGCCTCGAATGCCAGGTCCTCGGCCTGGGCGCCGCCGGTCATGCCGATGGGCGTTACGTTGACCAGCATCTGCGGCCGCGCGTTACCCAATGTCGCCTGCCACTCATACCCCAGGTTGTGCGCCAGGGCCCGGCCTGCTCCTTCGTTACGGGCAACGATCAGGCCATTGGCGTAGCCACCATCACGCAGGGCACTGGCCACGGCCTTGGCCATGCCGCCACTGCCGTGCAGGGCAAAGGTCGAGTCCTTGGGCACCGCGTGCTTTTGCAGCAGTTGCTCGATGGCGATGTAATCAGTGTTGTAGGCCTTGAGGTGGCCAGCGGTATTGACGATGGTGTTGATTGAGGCGATGGCGCGGGCCGAGTCGTCGAGTTCGTCCACCAGTTCGATACAGGCTTCCTTGAACGGCATCGACACCCCACAGCCACGAATGCCCAAGGCGCGGATCCCGGCTACAGCGCCGTTCAAGTCCTGGCTGCTGAAAGCCTTGTAGTAAAAATTCAGCCCCAACTGCTCATACAAATGGTTATGAAAGCGCAGGCCGAAATTACCCGGGCGGGCCGACAACGACATGCACAACTGGGTGTCCTTGTTGGGGTTCATCAGCATCGGTAACTCCTCTTCAAGTAAGCAAATCGGTACAGACCTTACACAACCTTTACCTAGCTGCAGTGCTGTTTTGCTGAAATACGTTGTCTTAAAAGTATCCCCGCGACAATCCTTGAGTCTATTGATTGCAGACCACAAGCGCAGGGGCCAACCGAGGAAAGACCATGATGCGTAAAATCCCCAGGATCGCCTTGCTGATCGGTGCACTCGCTGTAGCCGGCCAAGCCTCCGCCCATGGTGGTGGTTGGGGTGGCCCGGCCGTTTTGGGTGCGGTTGTCGGCGCAGCCGTGGTGGGCTCAGTGATCGCCAGCCATGATCGGCCGGTGTATGTGCAGCAACAACCTGTGTACTACCAGCCGCAGCCGGTGTATGCCGCCCCGCCACCGGTCTATTACCAGCCACCACCGGTGTACGTGCAGCAGCCGGTTTATTACCGCCCGGCGCCGGTGTATTACGGGCCACCACGCGGCTACTACGGCCCGCCCCGAGGCTATTACGGGCGCGGCTGGTAAGCCCGGTATACAAAGCCCCGCATTCCAGGCGGGGCTTTTTTGTGGGTGCAGGGTCTGAATAAATCTCGCCGGGGTCGTTATGGAGACATCGCCGACCGTTAAATCCGACATTATTAAGGCCAAAGTGTACTTGCCCAACCGGGGGGCGCGCTGTCATGTTTGTGTCACGCGGCACTCTCACTATCGAAACGGTCCCCCATAACAGGTCATAACAACAAGGACGCCCCAGCATGCCCACACAAAACCCGCACCGCACCGCCGGCCTCTGCACTTCCAGCAAGGTCTACAGCGCCTTGACTGAACTCAAGCACCTTGAAGGCCACCGCAGCGCCAAGTTTCTCTCGTTGCTGGCAGAAAACCTGGTCCACAAGGGCCTGCTCAATGAACAAGAAGTGCTGCACATGCTGGACCAGGTGGTGGACTGAGCCCTGTCGGCGCAGCCTCGATGGCAGTGATGTTGACTATCGAGCAGGGTGATTTTCCCTCGCCGCTCGGCCGCCGTAAGGTGAACTCCATCAGCAATGGAGGTACATATGCCCACTATCCAGATCATGTCCGTCGTTGGCAGTGCCGTCCCCGGCCCCCTGCGCAAACTGGGTTTGCTCGCCTGTTGGTACCTGGTACGCGACGGTGAAGCCATCAGCGGGCCCCTGGCCTCGTTGCCCGACGCCCAGGCCCTGTCCCGCAAGATGGCCCACTGCTTCTCAGCCTAGGGCAATGGCAGCCGCACCCGGGGTTTGGTCTCGACAAACAGCGCCCAGCTGGAGATAAACAGTGCGGCGATCAATGGGCCGATGACAAAGCCATTGAGGCCGAACACCGACAGCCCGCCCAGGGTCGAGATCAGGATCAGGTAATCCGGCATCTTGGTGTCCTTGCCCACCAGGATCGGGCGCAGCACATTGTCCACCAGGCCAATCACAAATACCCCGAACAAGGCCAGCACCACTCCTTGCCAGATTGAACCGCTGAGCAGGAAGTACGCAGCCACCGGCCCCCACACAATCCCCGCCCCCACCGCAGGCAGCAACGACAGGAACGCCATCAATACCGCCCAGAGCAACGCGCTGGGAATGTCCAGGAACCAGAAGATCAGGCCACCCAATGCGCCCTGACTCACCGCCACCAGCACATTGCCTTTGACGGTCGCGCGCACCACGCGGTTGAATTTCAGTTGCAGGCGACGCTTCTGCGGCTCGGCCAGCGGCACCGCCGTGCGCACTTTGCGCACCAGTTCGGGACCGTCGCGCAGCAGGAAGAACAGCAAGTACAGCATAATGAAAAAGCTCACCAGGAAATCAAAGGTGCCCTGGCCGAAGCTGAACGCCTGGCTGGCGAAGAACTGGCTGCCCTGCATCGCGCCCTTGACGATTTTCTCGCGCAGGCCCTCCAGGTTGCCCATGCCGAAGCGGTCCAGCAGGTGCTGGAAGTACGGCGGCAGGAAGTTCTTGAATTGTTCGATGTAGCCCGCCACATCCAACTTGCCACTCTCGACGTTCTTGTACAGCGTCGCCCCCTCCTGCACCAGCAAGGCGCTGGTGATGATCACCGGTAAAATCGCGATCACCAGGCACACCATCAAGGTGCACAGCGACGTGAGGTTGCGATTCCAGCCAAACTTGAGCTGCAGGCGCCGCTGCATGGGCGCAAAAATGATCCCGAGGATGATCGCCCAGAACACCGCGCCATAGAACGGCAACAGGATCCAGAAGAAGCCGACAGTCACCACGACCAGCAGCAACAGCAGGGTTTTGAATTGCAGATTCGTTTGGTTCATGTCCGATCCGTACCAGAAAAACGCCGGGCGCCCAGCGCGCCCTGTTGCTTAGTCCACCGCGCATCCGGCGAGTGCCATCTTTATTTCTACAGCGTAGACCCAGATCAATAAGCGCCCGGCCCGGCTCGGCTACCCTGCCGCCCTTTTGCGACCTGAATCCCCATGCCCCCTGTCCTCGCTCCCGAATTGCTCGCCCCCGCCGGCACCCTGAAAAACATGCGCTACGCCTTTGCCTACGGCGCCGATGCGGTCTACGCCGGCCAGCCGCGCTACAGCTTGCGGGTGCGCAACAACGAGTTCGACCACGCCAACCTGGCCCTGGGTATCGCCGAGGCCCAGGCCCAGGGCAAGCGCTTTTATGTCGTGGTCAACATCGCGCCGCACAACGCCAAGCTGAAGACCTTTCTCAAGGACCTCGAACCGGTGATCGCCATGGGCCCGGACGCGCTGATCATGTCTGACCCCGGCTTGATCATGCTGGTGCGCCGGCACTTCCCGCAGATGCCGATCCACCTGTCAGTACAGGCCAACACGGTGAACTGGGCCAGCGTCGAGTTCTGGCAACAGCAAGGCATCTGCCGGATCATCCTGTCGCGGGAACTGTCCCTGGAAGAAATCGCCGAAATCCGCCAGCAAGTGCCGGCCATGGAGTTGGAAGTGTTTGTGCATGGCGCACTGTGCATGGCCTATTCCGGGCGCTGCCTGTTGTCGGGGTATATGAACAAGCGCGATGCCAACCAGGGCACCTGCACCAACGCCTGCCGCTGGAAGTACCAGGCCAGCCCCGCCGTCGAAAACAGCGTGGGCGATATCGTCCAGCAGTATCAGCCCGAACCGACCCTGGGCCTTGGCGCGCCCACCGACCAGGTGTTCCTGCTCCAGGAGGCCAACCGCCCCGATGAGCAGATGCCGGCCTTCGAGGACGAGCACGGCACCTACATCATGAACGCCAAGGACCTGCGGGCGGTGCAGCACGTCGAGCGCCTGACGCAGATGGGCGTGCACTCGCTGAAGATCGAGGGCCGCACCAAATCCCACTTCTATGTGGCACGCACCACCCAGGTGTACCGCCAGGCCATTGATGACGCCGTGGCCGGGCGCGCGTTCGACCGTGGCTTGATGACCAACCTCGAATCCCTGGCCCAGCGCGGCTACACCGAAGGCTTCCTGCGCCGCCATGTGCATGACGAATACCAGAACTACCAGAACGGTAGCTCGGTCTCCGAGCGCCAGCAGTTTGTCGGCGAGTTGACCGGCGAGCGGCGCGGGGAACTGGCCGAGGTCAAGGTGAAGAACCGCTTTGCGCTGGGCAACCATCTGGAGTTGATGACCCCGGCGGGGAATTTCCATTTTGACTTGGGGAGGATGCATAACGCCAAGGGCGAGGCGATCGAGGTGGCGCCTGGGGATGGGCATACGGTGTATGTGCCGGTGCCGTTGGAGATGGATATCGGGTTTGGGTTGTTGATGCGGGATGTGTAGCAGGCTTTAAAGATAGCGCTCTGTGGCGAGCGGGCTTGTCGGAACGCCGCATCGCCCGCGCTGGGCTGCGAAGCAGCCCCAAAACCGGCTGCTAGGGAGTATTTGATACGCCGCATTCGGCTCACTGGGGCTGCTTCGCAGCCCAGCGCGGGGCAAGCCCGCTCGCCACAAGGGAGTTCGTCAGTGTCTACCGATGCCGCGATGAGGCCAGAACAAGCACCGCAATTGCCAGGTCAGATCCTGAACTGCCCCACCAACTGCCCCAATCGCTGCCCCAGATCCGCCAGGCTGCGTGAAGTCTGCGCGCCCTGCTGGGTTTCGTCCGCCACACTGTCCACCGCCACCGCAATCTGATGCACGCTGCGGTTGATCTCTTCCGCCACGGCGGTTTGCTCTTCCGCGGCGCTGGCGATCTGCGCGTTCATCGTGTTGATGGTGCCGATCAACTGCGCCATGGTATCGAGGGACGCCCCGGCCTCATTGGCCTGGGCCGAGGTGCCGTCGCCGGCATCGCTGGAGCGGCGCATGGATTCCACCGCCGCCTCGGTGCCCTTTTGCAGGCGGTCGATCATGCCCTGGATTTCCTGGGTGCTTTGCTGGGTGCGGCTGGCCAGTGCGCGCACTTCATCGGCCACCACCGCAAAGCCACGTCCGGCTTCACCGGCGCGGGCCGCTTCGATGGCGGCGTTGAGGGCCAGCAGGTTGGTCTGCTCGGCAATCGAGCGGATCACCCCGAGCACACTGACAATCGACGATACGTCCTGTTGCAGGCTGTCCAGAGACACGCCGCTGCTGCGGATGTCATTCACCAGTGCATGAATCTGCGCGATGCTGCCATCCACCACGCGTTTGGCGGCCTGGCCTTCGGCGTCGGTCTGCTGCGCCGCCACCGCGGCGCCCTGGGCACTGCGCGCCACTTCATGGGCGGCAGACGACATTTCGTTGATCGCCGTAGCCACCTGGTCAGTCTCCTGGCGCTGGCGCTCCATCGCCTGTTCCGAACGGTGGGCCTGCTCGGATACCTGGCTGACCAGGCCGGTCAGTTGCGAAGTCATGTCGGTGATCTGGCGCACCAAGCCATGGATTTTGTCGACAAAGCGGTTGAACGAACCCGCCAGTTCACCCAACTCGTCCTGGCTGGTGATTGCCAGGCGGCGGGTCAAATCACCCTCGCCGGCGGCGATGTCGTCGAGGTTGGCCTTCATCAGGTGCAAGGGGCGCAGGATGGTATTGGCCAGCACCATGCCCACTGCCGCAATCAGCAACAGAAGGACCACGGCGATACCGACGATGCTCAACAACACCCCTTCCATACGTTCGTTGACCTTGGCTTCCACCTCACTGACCAGGGCGTCGATACCGTCAAGGTTGACCGACGTACCGATCACCATGTCCCACTTGGGCAAGTATTCGGTGTAGCCAAGCTTGGGCACCAGTTCGGTTTGCCCCGGCTGGGTCGAGCTGTATTGCAGGTAGTGGGTGCCGTCCTTGCCGACCTTCACCAGGTCGCGGTTGACGTAGACACCGTTGGGGTCACGGTTGTCCTTGAAGCTTTTGCCCACGCCATCGGGGCTGTTGCCCTTGAACAGGCGGATGGTCTCGGAGTCGTAGCCAAAGAAATATCCGTCCTTGCCGTAGGTGGTGTTGGACAACAGCTTGACCACCTGCGCCCGCGCCTGCGTATCGCCAGGAGCGGCGGCGTCGTACAGCGGCTTGATGGTGGTCATCGCCACTTCCACGTAACTCTGCAGGGTGGCCTTGGCATTGTTGAGCAGCCGCTCGCGGGTTTCAGCCACCTCGCTGCGCGCCTGTTCCTTGAGGATCCATACCGTGGTCAGGCTGATGACCACGGCAAACAACAACACCGGCAGTACGGCGAGGGACAGGACTTTGGCCTTCAGACTCAGACGCATGGATCTTCTCTCTTATAGGGCAACGTTAAGAGGTTAACGGCCCTGAGAGAAAAAACTGTAGGAGCGAGCTTGCTCGCGAAAGTCGTCGGCAATAACACCAGGCATCCTGGATGGACGCGGTGCCCTTGAATCCTTCGCGAGCAAGCTCGCTCCTACAGGAGAGGTCAGAGGGTCATCGCGGCAAACCAGCCGAACACCAGCAGCGGCAGATTGTAGTGCAGGAAGGTCGGGACCACGGTGTCCCAGATATGGTGGTGCTGGCCGTCGATGTTCAAACCCGAGGTCGGCCCCAGGGTGGAGTCCGACGCTGGGGAACCGGCATCGCCCAGGGCGCCAGCGGTGCCGACGATGCAGACAATGGCCAGGGGGCTGAAGCCCAGTTGCACACACAGCGGCACGAAAATCGCCGCCAGGATCGGTACCGTGGAAAACGACGAGCCAATCCCCATGGTCACCAGCAGCCCCACCAGCAACATCAACAGCGCGCCCACGCCACGGCTATGGCCGATAAACGCCGCAGAGGCCTGCACCAGTGTCTGCACCTGGCCGGTGGCCTTGAGCACTTCGGCAAACCCGGAGGACGCGATCATGATGAAGCCGATCATCGCCATCATCTTCATGCCTTCGGTGAACAGGTCATCGGTGTCGCGCCAGCGCACGATGCCCGACACCGAGAAGATCAGGAAACCCGCCAGGGCACCGATGATCATTGAGTCCAGCCACAGTTGAATGATAAACGCCGAGGCAATGGCCAGCCCGGCTACCAGCAGGGTCAGCGGGTTGTATTGCACTGCCACTTGCTCGACCCGCTCGATTTTCTCCAGGTCGTAGACGCGCTTCTTGCGGTAGCTGATAAACACCGCCACCAACAGGCCGAACACCATGCCCAGCGCCGGGATGCCCATGGCGTGGGTCACATTGACCTGGCTGATATCCACCCCACTCTTGGCGACGTTGGCCAGCAGGATCTGGTTGAGGAAGATGTTGCCAAAGCCCACCGGCAGGAACATGTACGGGGTGATCAGGCCGAAGGTCATGACACAGGCGATCAGGCGCCGGTCAATCTGCAACTTGGTCAGCACATACAGAAGAGGCGGCACCAGCAGCGGGATAAAGGCGATATGGATCGGCAGGATGTTCTGCGAGGCAATCGCCACCGCACCCAGCAGGCAGATCAGCAGCCATTTGACATGACTGCCGCCCGTCGCTTCCTGGCGATCCACCAGCAGCAGCGCCTTGTCCGCCAGGGCGTGGGCCAGGCCGGACTTGGCGATCGCCACGGCGAAAGCACCGAGCAATGCGTAAGACAGCGCCACCGTGGCGCCGCCGCCCAGGCCGCTGTTGAATGCGCTGAGCGTCGCGTCGATGCCAAGACCACCGGTCAAGCCGCCGACCAGGGCGCCGACGATGATCGCGATGACCACATGCACGCGGGACAGGCTCAGCACGAGCATGGTGCCGACCGCGGCGATTACTGCGTTAATCATGGTTACCTCAAGACAGAAACATAAAAACAACACGCGCCGGCACCCTGGCCAAATGGCGACCACGGCACACGCAGAAAAGGAGTTTTATTAGAGGGCGCGCACTTTGCAGCAGCCGACACGCCATGTCAAAGCGCGACGTCGTAAACAGAATTCAATTGATCGTATGAATAAAGAAAAAAACCGTGCGGCCGATACAACGGATCATCTCTGTCGTAACGAAGGTTAAAAGATCTCCATGTCGCTCAGGCAGCTGTCCATTCAATGGAAAATCACCCTCCTCGCCGGCCTTTGTCTGTTGGGGATCGTGACCCTGCTAGTGGGTCTTTCGCTGTATCGGATGGATCAGAGCTCACATAGGGTCCAGACCTCCAGCACGCAGATGCTCAATGTCGCGGCTCAATCGCGCATCGAAGCCCAGGGGGAAGTCCAGGCGCTGGGCATCCGCCAACAGTTTATGGACGCCTACCAGTACGGCCATGGTTTTTCGCGCCAGGTGCTGTTTTTGCGGGAACAGGCCGAGAAGCGCTTCCTTGATGCCTTTGACTTGCGTGAAGACCTGACGCGCCAAGTCAAGGCCGCGCTGCAGGCCAATCCGGACCTGCTGGGCCTTTCCCTGGTGTTCGAAGCCAATGCCCTGGATGGCAAGGATGAGTTGTTTACCGGCCAGGACGAGCTGGGCAGTAACGAGAAGGGCCGCTTCGCCCTGTACTGGTCGCAGCCGACACCCGGCAAGCTGACCTCGATGGCACTGCCGGAAAGCGACATGTCCGACACCAGTGTCGGCCCCAGCGGCGAAAAGGCCAACACCTGGTTCACCTGCCCACGCACCACCCTCAAACCGTGCGTGATCGAACCGTACTTCTATGTGATCGACGGGCAAAACGTGTTGCTCACCAGCATCGTGTTCCCCCTCACGGTCAATGGCAAAGTCATCGCCTCGCTGTCGGTGGACATCAACCTCAACAGCCTGCAGGCGGTCAGCCAGAATGCCAGCCGCAAGCTGTATGACGGCCAGACCAAGGTCAGCATCATCAGCCCGGTAGGTTTGCTCGCCGGCTACAGCCCGGATGCAAGCAAGCTCAGCCAGCGCCTGGACAGCGTCGACACCACCAGCGGCGCACAACTGATCAGTGCCATGGCCAACAGTACCCAAACCTACAGCCTGCGCACCGGCCAGCAACTCAAGGTGCTGGCGCCGTTCCAGCCAATTCCCGATGGCAAGTCCTGGGGCGTGTTGCTGGACGTACCGGAACAAGTCCTGATCGGCCCCGCCCAAGCCCTCAAGGCCGAACTGGATGCCGACAACACCAAAGGCACCTTGCTGGAACTGGGCCTGGGCTTGCTCGCCGCGATTGTCGGTTTGCTGTTGGTGTGGCTGATGGCCCGTAGCGTCACCCGGCCAATCCTCGGCGTGGCCCGCATGCTGGAGGATATCGCCAGCGGCGAAGGCGACCTGACCAGGCGCCTGGCCTACGACAAGCGCGACGAACTCGGTGAACTGGCCAGTTGGTTCAACCGTTTCCTCGACAAGCTGCAACCGATCATTGCCGAGGTCAAACGCTCGGTGCAGGACGCACGCAGCACCGCCGACCAATCGGCGGCGATTGCCAGCCAGACCAGTGCCGGCATGGACCAGCAATACCGCCAGGTCGACCAGGTGGCCACCGCCTCCCACGAAATGAGCGCCACCGCCCAGGACGTCGCACGCAGCGCTGCCCAGGCCGCACACGCCGCCCGCGATGCCGATCAGGCCACCCGCGAAGGCCTGACCGTGATCGACCGCACCACCACCAGCATCGGCCACCTCGCCGCCGATATGAGTACGGCGATGGCCCAGGTCGAAGGCCTGGCGGCCAATAGCGAGCAGATCGGTTCTGTGCTGGAAGTGATCCGCGCGATTGCCGAACAGACCAACCTGCTGGCCCTCAACGCCGCCATCGAAGCTGCCCGCGCCGGTGAGGCCGGGCGTGGTTTTGCAGTGGTCGCCGATGAAGTGCGCAACCTCGCACGGCGCACCCAGGAGTCGGTGGAAGAAACCCGCCAGGTGATCGAGCAGTTGCAAAGCGGCACCCAGGAAGTGGTGAGTTCCATGAGTAACAGCCATCGCCAGGCCCAAGGCAGTGTGGAACAGGTCGGCCAGGCAGTAACGGCATTGCGCCAGATCGGCGATGCGGTGACGGTGATCAGCGACATGAACCTGCAGATCGCCAGCGCCGCCGAGCAACAAAGCGCGGTGGCCGAGGAGATCAACAGCAATGTGGCAACGATTCGCGACGTGACCGAGTCGCTGTCGGGTCAGGCCAATGAGTCGGCCCGGGTCAGCCAGACACTCAATAGCCTGGCCAATCAGCAACAAGGCTTGATGGATCAGTTCCGGGTTTGATGACAATTTGAAATGCACTGGGTTGGGCGCTGTACGTCGCCAGCTCACAACTCCAGAGCTCCAACGCCGGCTGGCTCGCCTGTGGCGGGCCAAGCCAGGTACTCATCCAGTGGCAGTGCTGGTTGAAACACAGTTGATAATCCCCGGCCTCGGGGGTTCGCCCCAAGCGCAGGGGTTGCAACGGGGGCAGCTGACGCTGGTAATGCCAGCTGCCCTCGCGCAGTTGGGCGCCGTCCGGAATCTCCATACCGGCCCCAGAACCCTTGACCCGTGCCTCACCCAGCACCAGCCCCTCCGGGGTCACGCGGTAATCCTCTTCCCAGCGCACTTTCTCGATCGTATGCGTCCAGGCCAGGGTGAAGGCCGGCGTGGGAACCTGCGCCCACACCGTCCCCGCCAAGCCCAGGCACAAACCGATCACACCGCGGCCACCTGGGCGCGATGGGCACGCCAGCAGTGCTGCGCAATCAACAGCGCTGCCAGGACGAAGCCGATTTCATCGCTTAACGGCGTTGCCAGAATCAAACTGGCACCGGCGGCAAAGCCCACCACCCGCTCCCACCCACTGAGCCTGGTCAGCAGGTAGCCAGTGAACACCGCGCCCCAGATACCGATGGCCAGAAGCGCCTTGGCCACCACATACAGGGTCGCCAGCAGGCTGTCGCCCTGCAGCATCAACGCCGGCTCGTACACCGCCATGAACGGCACGACAAACCCGGCCACGGCGATGCGCACCGCCCACAGGCTGATTTTCAGGCCGCTTGCCCGGGCAATCGGCGCCGCCGCGAAACAGGCCAGCGCTACCGGCGGCGTGAGGTCGGCCATGATGCCGAAATAGAACACGAACATATGCGACACAATCAGCGGCACGCCCAGGTCCAACAAGGCCGGCGCGGCAATCGAGCTGGTGATGATGTAGTTGGGAATGGTCGGTATGCCCATGCCCAGCACCAGGCAGGTAAGCATGGTGAGTACCAGCGAAAGGAACAGATTGTCCTGGCCGATAGCGAGGATGTAGCCGGCAAAGGTCGAGGCCACCCCGGTCAGCGACACCACCCCGATGATCACCCCCACCAGCGCGCAGGCGATGCCCACCGGCACGGCATGGCGTGCGCCTTCAACCAGGGCATGCAGGCAGATTGTCAGGGTGTCGCGGCCACCCTTGATGAACCAGCACACCGCCACCAACAGCGCCACGACTCCAAACACCATGCCGATACCGAGCCGGAAGAAGCCCGCACACAGCACGCCCAGGACGATCCAGAAAACCAAACGCAGGGCCGTGGACGACACCCGCAGTATGATCGCCGAGCCCAGGATGACGATGGAGGTCAGTGCCAGGCCGACCATGCCGGAGAACAACGGGGTGCGTCCGGAGAACAGCAGGTAGATCAGCACGAATAACGGGATCAGCAGATACCAGCGCTGCTTCACCGCGGCCCAGGGGTTCGGGCATTCGCTCTTGGGCAAGCCGCACAGGTTGGAACGCTTGGCTTCCAGGTGAACCATCCAGAACACCGAGCCAAAGTACAACATGGCCGGAATCAACGCGGCCTTGGCCACTTCGAAGAACGGCACGTTGATCGTCTCGGCCATGATAAAAGCCACCGCACCCATGATCGGCGGCATGATCTGGCTGCCCATCGACGAGGTCGCTTCCACGCCGCCGGCAAACGCCGACTTGTAGCCAAAGCGCTTCATCAACGGGATGGTGAATTGGCCGGTGGTGACCACATTCGCCACCCCCGAACCGGTGATGGTGCCCATCAGCGCCGACGACACCACCGACACCTTGGCCGGGCCACCGAGCTTATGGCCGAACAGGCCCATGGCGAAGTCGGTGAACAGTTTGATCATCCCGGCTTGTTCGAGGAACGCGCCGAACAGGATAAACAGGAAGATGTACGTAGCCGAGACATAGGTCGGCGTGCCGTACAGCCCCTCGGTGCCAAAGGCCAGTTGGTTGACGATCTGGTCGATGGCATAGCCGCGGTGCATCAGCTCGCCCGGCAGGTACTGGCCAAACAGGCCGTAGGCCAGGAACAGCGCACAGATCAGCGGCAAGGCAATACCCATCACCCGCCGCGCGGCTTCGAACACCAGCACGATCAGCACCAGGCCGACGACCATGTCGCTGCCGGTCAGGTCGCCGGAGCGTTGAATCAGCGCGGCTTCGAAATACCACTGGTAGAACGCCGTGGCCATCCCGGCCAGCCCCAACAGCCAGGCCAGCGGTTGCCAGGGCTGGGCCTTGCCCCGCGCCGGAAAGCACAGAAATACCACCAGCAGCAGAAAGCCCACGTGCACGGCCCGCAGAATCTGGCTGGAGACCGGGTGGAAGGCTGCGGTGATGATTTGGAACACGGAAAACAACAGCGCGACATAAAACAGTGCTCGGGGCCAATCCCTGGGATTGGCGGCGAGGCTTTGGTCTTGCTCACTCATGCGGGTACTCCCACGTTACAACGTCGATAGACCAACAAAACCCGATGCGCGATGTACGAAGGTTTTATTCGCAGCCCAGGCAAGTGCGCGCAGCGGTGGGTGCTGCACACAGCACCCACCTGCCGCCTACAGGACGCCTGCCTCCGTATAGAAGCGCTCGGCGCCCGGATGCAGCGGGATCGGCAGGCCCTTGGCCGCGCCTTCCAACTGGATATCCTTGGCGGCCGAGTGGGCGTTGCCCAGGCGATCGAGGTTGTCGAACATGAGTTTGGTCATCTGGTAGGCCACGTCATCGGGCACGCCGTCATGGCTGACCAGAAGGTTGGTGATGGCCACTGTGGGTACATCGCTGGCCTGACCGTCGTAGGTGCCTGCCGGGATCGTGCCGGCCTGGTAGGCCGCGTTGTCGATCTTGGCGATGACCTCTGGGGGAATGGCAACGAAGGTGACCGGCATCGTTGCGGCCAGGTCACGGATCGCCGCCATGCCCAGGCCCGAAGACTGCAAGGTGGCGTCCAACTGGCGGTTCTTGATCAATTCGACCGACTCGGCGTAAGGCAGGAACTCGACCTTGCCCAGGTCTTCATAGCTCAGGCCAGCCGCCTTGAAGATCGCGCGGGCGTTGAGCTCGGTGCCGGACTTCGGCGCGCCGACGGAGATGCGCTTGTTTTTCAGGTCGGCCAGGGTGGTGATGCCGGACTCCTGGCTGGCAACGATCTGGATGTAGTTCGGATAGGTGCCGGCAATCGCTCGCAGTTTTTGCAACGGGGCCTTGAAGCCGGCCTCTTCGACTCCATTCCACGCATCGGCTACCGAGTCACCCAGGGCAAAGGCCAGCTCGCCGCGACCGGCTTGTAGCAGGTTGAGGTTTTCTACCGACGCCTTGGTGGCCTGCACCGAGGTCTTCGACCCTTCGATGCCATTGCTGTAGAGCTGCGACAGGCCCACGCCGATCGGGTAATACACGCCGCTGGTCCCCCCCGTCAGCACGTTGATAAATGTGGGGGCGGCGAGTGCTGCAGTACTTGTGGCAAAGGCTGCGGCAGCAGCAAACACACTGAAACGCTTGGTCATTCGCATGGGAGTCACCTTTTATCTTTCTTATTAGGTACCGAGCAAGCGAGTGCCCGGCTGGCAAGTGCTCTGACAGACACCATGCCTTGAGCGAAAAAAACGCTCGGCATGGTCAGCCAGGTGGCTGTTATAAGCGAAATGGTTGCGGCCAGGCGTTACAAGGAAAAGCCTTGTTGCAAATCCCTACAAATCGAAAACAAAGTGCCATCAGCCCTGGCGTCGGGGTAACTCGATCAGCACCTTGAGGCCGCCGAACTCACTCTCATGCAACTGCAAAGTACCACCCCACACCTCGACGATATCCCGCACGATCCCTAACCCCAGGCCATGGCCATCGGTCTGCTCATCCAGGCGAGTGCCTCGGCTGAACACCTGGCTACGCTGGGCCTCGGGAATCCCCGGCCCGTCATCCTCGACCCGCAGCTGAAAACTATGGGGCGCCTCGTCAATGCTCACGCGCACCTCGGCATCCGCCCATTTGCAGGCGTTGTCCAGCAGGTTGCCCAGCAGCTCCAGCAGGTCTTCACGGTCCCATGGCAGTTGCAGGCCGGGACGTACTTGGTAGCTCAGGTCCAGGTGCTCGCCGTGGATCATGTTCAGGGTCGCCAGCAGGCCTGGCAGTTCGCTGTCGCAGTCGAACAGTGCGCCGGGCAGGGTTTCACCGGCCAGGCGCGCGCGGTTGAGTTCGCGGTTGAGCCGTTGCTGCACCTGCTGCAACTGCTCGCGCAACAACTTGGCCAATTGCGGCTGGTCCTTGAGCTGCTCGCTGGACGCCACACTCAACAGCACTGCCAGGGGCGTCTTCAAGGCGTGGCCGAGGTTGCCCAGGGCGTTGCGCGAGCGTTTGAGGCTGTCTTCGGTATGGGCCAGCAGGTGATTGATCTGTGCCACCAGCGGCTCCAGTTCCACCGGCACCTGGGTGTCCAGTTGCGAGCGCTGGCCTTGCTGCAACTGCGCGATCTGCTCGCGGGCGGTCTCCAGCGGGCGCAGGGCCCGACGCACAGTGACCCGTTGCAGCAGCAGGATCAGCAGCAACGCCGCCATCCCCAGGACCAGGCCGACCTGGCGCATCAGGCGAAAACTCTCGCGCACCGGTGTGTAGTCCTGGGCCACGCTGATGGAAATCGCCTGGCCAAACCGTTTGTAGTCCGAGCGCAGTATCAGCAATTGCTGGCCTTCCGGGCCCAACTGCAGATTGCCCTGCAGGCCGGCCTGGGGCAGCTGCGGCAGTTCCTGGTCCCACAGGGAGCGGGAGCGCCAGTGGTTGTCGCTGAAGTCGATACGAAAATAATGCCCGGAGAACGGCCGCTGATAGGCCGGCGACAAGCGCTGTTCATCCAGTTGCACGCCACCGGGGCCACGCACCAGGGCCACCAGCAGGTTTTCACTGTCGTTGCGCAGGCCCGACTCCAGGTAGCGCTGCAAACCCATTTCGAACAGCCACAGGCTGGTTTGCGCCAGCACCAGGCCGACGATCACCATCACGCTGATCAGCCCCAGGCTCAAACGTCGCTGGATCGACCTCACGAGGGGCTGGCGCCAAAGCGATAACCCTGGCCGCGCCGGGTTTCAATCACGCTACGCCCTAGCTTGCGGCGCAGATGATTGACGTGCACTTCGAGGACGTTGGAGTCGCGCTCGGTTTCACCATCGTACAAGTGCTCGGCCAGGTGGCTTTTGGACAGGATCTGCTCGGGATGCAGCATGAAGTAGCGCAGCAGACGGAACTCGGCAGCGGTCAGTTGCACCTCGGCACCGTCGCGCATCACACATTGGCGGCCTTCATCCAGATGCAGGCCGGCGGCCTGCAGCGTCGGCTGGTTGGCCTGGCCATGGGAGCGGCGCAACAACGCCTGGATGCGCAGGTACAACTCTTCGGGGTGAAACGGTTTGCTCAGGTAATCGTCGGCTCCGGCCTTGAGCCCTTCGATGCGTTCGGCCCAGGAGTCACGGGCGGTGAGGATCAACACCGGGGTCGCCAGGGCGGCGGCGCGCCATTGGCTCAACACCTCAAGCCCCGGCAGCCCGGGCAAGCCCAGATCGAGGATGATCAGGTCATACGGCTCGCTGCGCCCCTGATACACCGCGTCACGACCGTCTGCCAGCCAATCCACGGCATACCCCTGGGCTTTGAGCCCGGCCAGCAATTCATCGGCCAGGGGCACATGGTCTTCCACCAGAAGCAGGCGCATCAGTCATCTTCCTCGTCTTTAAGCAGCGCGCCCGTGGTCGCGTCCAGTTTAATTTCCCGAACCACGCCATCGGTGGTCACCAGCTCTACTTCATAGACGTAGCGGTCGTGTTTGCTCTCAAGCTCGGCCTCCAGCAACCGGGACCCGGGATGCCGCGCCATGGCCTGCTGCAGCAATTGCTCAAGGGACAGGATCACCCCTTGCTGGCGCAGCGCCAGGGCTTCGTCCTGATTGAGGTCTCGGGCAGCCACCACCGAGCAAAAGGCCAGGAGCACCAGCGCCAGTCGACTGCCGGTGCGTAGATTTACCTTCATTACGTATCCTGATGATCCTTGAGAACTTGCCCGGTGACAGCGTCCAATTCCACGTCCCACTCGACGCCCTGGGCATCGCGCAGGTCAACCTGGTAAATGTATTTGCCGTACTCCTGCTCCAACTCGGTCTCATGCACAGTGCCACCGGGATGTTTGGCCAGGGCGGCAGCGTTGAGCTTCTCGAACGACAGGATGGTACCAGCGTCACGCAGTTTCAGCGCTTCATCCGGTCCCAGGTCCCGGGCCTGGGCCAGGCCGGTGGTGAGGGCGATGATACTGGCGGCGATAACGGCTGTGAGGTATTTCATGATGATTCTCCATTTCAGGATGTTTTGCCTACGCTCCCTACAGTACGGATCGCAACTTAACTGAAACTGAATTGCCACCATGGCAATTGTCCCACAACACCTTGCCAGGCCCCCGGGAAGATTTCCTATACTGCCCTGCTCGCCTGCACAGAGATCGGTATGACCGCCATCCACATCAAGTTTCCAGCCCTGACGCTCAAGGCTGGCCAGCGCGCCTTTGTACGCATTCGCGAACAAGGCCTGCAGCCTGCCGACGTAGGAATTTTGCCCGGCGCAGCCGGGGGCCCCAAGGCCTTGGGCATACAGGGCCTGGACCTGGCGTTGTTCGGTGACTGGCTGGCACGCGCGCCCCGCGAGCGCTCGCTGATCGGTGCCTCCATCGGTTCCTGGCGCTTTGCCAGCGCCTGCCTGCCAGACCCTGTACAAGGCCTGCTCGACCTTGGTCGCTTGTACAACGAGCAACGCTTTGCCAAGGGTGTGACCATGGCCGAAGTCAGCCAGAGCTGCCAGCGCATGCTCGATGACCTGTTGGCCGGGCGCGATGCGACGCTGCTGGATAACCCGCACTATCGCCTGAATATCGTGGTCGTCAAAAGCCATGGCCTGCTGGCCGACGATCACCGTGGCCGCCTGGGCCTGGGCCTGTCCTCGGTAATCGCCGACAACCTGCGTGGCCGTGCGCGGCTGTCCCGGCATTTTGAACGACTGATCATCCACGACCCGCGCCAGGCGCCGCCATTGCACCCGCTCAAGGATTTCCCTTCGCGCTTCCTCGACCTGGAACTGGGCAACCTGCGCCAGGCACTGCTGGCGTCCGGCTCGATCCCCATGGTCATGCAAGGCGTGCGCGACCTGCCGGGCGCCGGTGCCGGCACCTATCGCGATGGCGGCCTGCTGGACTACCACCTCGACCTGCCCTACCACGGCGATGACATCGTGCTGTACCCGCACTTCACCGACCGGGTCATCCCCGGCTGGTTCGATAAGGGCCTGCCGTGGCGGCGCAGCAACCCCCAGGGTTTGCAGGATGTGTTGCTATTGGCGCCCTCACGGGAGTACCTGGCTCGCCTGCCCTACGGCAAATTGCCAGATCGCAGCGACTTCAAGCGCTTTGTGGGGGATGACGCCCGACGCAATCAGTACTGGCAAACCGCTATGAGTGAAAGCCAGCGGCTGGGTGATGAGTTCCTCGAACTGGCCGATAACGGCCGATTGGGTGAGCGCCTGATTGCCCTGTGACTCGATTTGATTTCTACCCCGAACGTTTAAGGATGCAGAGGGCGCCATTAATTTTTTGGAAAAAATTATTGTAATTCGATAATTATTCATGGATTATTCGCCCCATCAACTGCGTTTGGAACGACACATGGACAACAATCTGGATTCCGTCTCCACCAACGGCCGCCTGCGCTCCATCGGAGCCTTTGCCGCGTTGCTGGCGTGGGCCGTGGCACTTGTCGAGTTCGGCTGTACCCCATTGCTCTGGATCTTCGACTATTCGAATATCCTGGACAGTCACCTGAGCACCTATGGCAGCCAGATGCCTTTGCTGTTGGCCCCGGACTATCAGCCATCGTCCCTGGCAACCGGCCTGCTTCTGGTATTGGATATGCTGCCTGCCGACCTGATGGTGGTTGCGCTGTTACTGACCGGCATTTTTTTCATGCGTCTTTCCAAAGGACAGATCTGGATCGAATCAAATATAAAGATGCTGTGGTGGATGGGACTTCTTTTTATTATCAGCCCACTGTTGGCACCTGTGATTTACACCCTCCAGGGTTTGGCCCTGGCGATTGACATGCCTTCCGGAGAGCGCGCCATCAGCATCGACATTGGTATTTCATCCACCGCTGTCTATGAAATCATCCAAGGCATATTTCTGTGTGCGTTCTCATTAATAGTGGCTGAGTCCAAGGCTATTAACGATGAAAACAAAAGCATCATATAAACCATGACGATCATTATTCGTTTGGACGTCATGATGGCGAAGAAAAAGATCCGCTCCAATCAGCTTGCAGAAGCCATTGGGATTACGGAAGCCAATCTGTCGCTATTGAAAAACGGAAAAATCAAAGGCTTTAAACTCGAAACCCTGAACAAGCTATGTATCGCTCTGGATTGCCAGCCCGGCGACTTGCTGGAATTCGAGAGTGAAGAGGCCTAGGCCTTGGACCATGCTGCCAGGCTCCTGGGCAGCGCTGTAGAACACTGATCAACTTAAAACGGATTACCCCCTATGAACCCCATAAAGCTCCTGGGCCTCTTTACTGTTGCCCTGATTACCAGCGGCTGCAGCACCGGTAGTTTCAACCCGTCCTCGTTCAAGGTTTATGAACCAGGCACGCAGTTCGGCAACCGCTACGGCTCTTCTTTCTGGTTGGACACTCCATGCCCTAAACGCGGTTGCGATAACAACAAGTTGTTCTTCCATCAAGAATCAACCATGGAAAGATACAATCATGGGTTCTGAGCGCCGAATAATGTATGGCCTTGGTTTGTTCCTGCTCCTGGCAGTGGGCCCAACAAGCGCACAAGACTTGCCCAATCTCTCGCTGCTCAAGCGGTATGGTGTTACCGAAGATCAACTGCCAGCCGCCCCTGCCGACCTGGCACTGAACATCGAGCCGACGAAAAGCCGGTTTGAAATCAAGCCCGAGCGGCCATTGATCCGGGTCGAGAAAAACGGCGACCTTGTATCTGAAACCACCGGCAACATCAGCATTGATAACGCGGCGGCCCAAGGCCAGGTGCAGTGTGCCCGTGCACTCGCAGAGTTGCAGCGGCGAGGGTCGCAGTACTCACTGCCGTGTGGGGACGGGGTCAAGGTCAGTACAACGTTGTGGTCCCAGGAATAACCACGCTTGATACACGCCACCAGGTCGGCCCTTAAAACAGGTTAGAATGCGCGCCAAGTCGGTCGCCTGGGCCCATCAAGCGCCCACCCGACACTGACAACCGCACACCGTCCTAGAAACTCCTGCCTTACAGGTCATACCGTGGAAATTTTCAAAGAGTTCACATTTGAGTCCGCCCACCGCTTGCCTCACGTCCCCGAAGGCCATAAGTGCGGGCGCCTGCATGGTCACTCCTTCAAGGTGGCCATCCATCTGAGCGGCGACCTTGACCCGCATACCGGCTGGATCCGCGACTTTTCGGAGATCAAGGCGATTTTCAAGCCGCTCTATGAGCGCCTCGACCACAACTACCTCAACGACATACCCGGCCTGGAGAACCCGACCAGCGAAGTGCTGGCCAAGTGGATCTGGAACGAGTTGAAGCCCTTGCTGCCGGAACTCAGCGCCATTCGTATCCACGAGACCTGCACCAGTGGCTGTATTTATCGCGGTGAGTAAATCCTGGAATTGATTGCAGGATCGAGCTAGCAAAATGTAAAGCGAGCTTGACACTCGACATTTGCCCTCCTAATGTAAAGCTCCCTTTACTTACGGAACGCGCGCATGCCAATCAAACGCTATTTTGTGGAATTCTTCATCGCCCTGGCCGCCTATGTGGTTGCCGTGCTTGTCAGTACCCACTTTCTGGCCGACGCCCCCGAGGGCGCTGGGAAAATCTCCCTCGCCATGGTCCCGGTCATTCCCCTCGTCGCCATGGCCTTGGCGGCGATCCGCCAATTGGGGCGAATGGATGAGATGGGCCGCAAGATTCAATTGGAGGCCCTGGGCATTGCATTTATCTGCACGGCGCTGATCACCTTCAGCTATGGCTTCCTGGAAACCGCCGGCCTGCCCCGCCTGTCGATGTTTTTTGTATGGCCCGTCATGGGCGGTATCTGGGCAATAGCCACGGTGATCGGCGCAAGGCGTTATCGATGAACAACCTGATGCGCCAATTGCGTACCGACCGAGGCTGGTCCCAGGCGGATCTGGCGGCACAACTTGAAGTGTCGCGCCAGACCGTCAACGCCATCGAAACGGGCCGCTACGACCCCAGCCTGCCGTTGGCCTTCAAAATAGCCAGGCTGTTTGAACGGCCGATCGAGGCGATTTTTGAGGCACCCTCGGCGTAAGGGTTTGCGTTCGAGGATCACAGCGATTAAAACCAGACTTCGCCGCAACTCAAGGAACCACACCATGGAATCCACCTGGCTGGCCCAGGCCAAGCGCCTGCAGGCATTGGCATCCACCGGGCTGCACTTTTGCACTGATGACTTCGAGCGCGAACGCCTGGAAGAGATCGCCCATATTGCCCACAGTATGCTTGCGCAGTTGGGACAAGTGCCTCTGGAGCGCATTACCGGCCTGGTCTCGGACTTCGCGCAGCGCTATTCAACACCGATGATCGATGTGCGTGGCGCGCTGATTGAAGACGAGCGGATCCTGCTGGTACGCGAAGCAACGGATGGCTGTTGGGCATTACCGGGGGGTTATGCGGATATCGGGTTGTCGGCTGCAGAAAACATCGTCAAGGAACTTCGCGAAGAAGCTGGCTTAAGCGTCACCGCACGCACGTTGTACAGCGTGACCCACAAAGCCAAGGGCCTCTACCGGCCCGACGTGCGTGACTTCTATAAGTTGTACTTTCTCTGCGAGCGCACCGACCAGGCCGCCCCCACGGCGGTCTTTGAAACCACCGACGTCGGCTTCTTCCGCCTCGACGAACTGCCGCCCCTGTCACGCGGCCGCACCATCGAGAGTGATCTTGAAGCAGCCTTCGCCTTTCACCGCGGCGAAATCACCCAGACCCTGTTCGACTGACACCCCGGCACGGTGATCCAATTTGTATCACCGCTGCACCGCTATCGCGCCTGACTGGGCATAACCAACAAGCAATCCCCTCTATCTGCCCCGCCCACCCCCTGAATAGTGTGCAACCTGCACAGTGTCCACCGTGCAGCCGTCACTGCCCGGCAGTTGGCACGCCGGCTGCAACGGGCCCTGGGTCACTCACAGGGGAACGGCACATGACGCAGCACGAACCGGGCAACGATTACCCTCTCAGCGAAGTACCCATGCATGCACGCAAGGGCCTTGGCTCCACGGCCATGGTGTTGCTGGGCTTCACCTTTTTTACCGCGACCATGTTCGCCGGCGGCAAACTGGGGGTGGCCTTCAGTTTTACCCAGATGCTCGGTGTCGTGGCCCTGGGTAACCTGCTGTTGGGTATCTACGCCGCAGGCCTGGGTTACATCGCCTTCAAGAGCGGCTTGAACTCGGTGCTGATGGGGCGGTTCTGCTTTGGCGAAGTGGGTAGCAAGTTGAGTGACCTGATCCTGGGTTTCACCCAGATTGGCTGGTACGCCTGGGGCACCGCCACGGCGGCCGTGGTACTGGGCAAGTATTTCGAGCTGGGCCAGGGCAGCGTGATGGCACTGATGGTGCTGTTCGGCCTGGTGTTCTGCGCCACGGCCTACGTGGGCTATCGCGGCCTGGAAATCCTCTCTTACATCGCAGTCCCGGCCATGGGCCTGCTGCTGTTGCTGTCGATGTGGGTGGCCACGGTGCACATCGGGGGGCTGGAAGGCTTGCTTGCCGTGGTACCCAGCGGTGAGTTGGATTTGTCCACGGCCATTACTCTGGTATTCGGCACCTTTGTCAGTGGCGCAACCCAGGCTACCAACTGGACGCGCTTTTCCCGCTCGGCCAAGGTGGCAGTCATGGCCAGCCTGATCGGCTTTTTTATCGGCAACGGCCTGATGGTGCTGATTGGGGCCTACGGCGCTATCGTCTATCAACAGCCGGATGTGGTGGAGGTGTTGCTGCTGCAAGGTTTCGCCATGGCTGCAATGGCCATGTTGCTGCTCAATATCTGGAGCACCCAGGACAACACCATCTATAACTTCGCCGTCGCCGGCTGCAACCTGCTGCGCACCAAACGCCGCAAGACTGTGACCCTGGTCGGCGCCGTGATCGGCACCCTGCTCGCCTTGCTGGGGATGTACGACATGCTGGTGCCCTATCTGATTTTGCTGGGCACCGTGATTCCACCGATTGGCGGGGTGATCATGGCCGATTTCTTCTATCGCTATCGCGGTCAGTACCCTCGGCTGGCGGAGGTGCGTTTGCCCGCGTTCAATTGGCCGGGGCTGATTGCCTATGGGGTGGGTACGGTGCTGGCGTTCAGTTCGCCATGGGTCGCGCCGCTGGTGGGAATTATCGCCGCGGCCGCCACCTACATCTTGCTCACCGCGGTCCTGCGGGTGCGGGTGCCCTTGGCTGACGCCCAGGCATGAGCCTGACCGTGGCGGATGTGCTGGCCCTGCCCGGGCTGGAGTCCATGACCCTGCGAGCCGGTAGCGCAGGCCTGGACAATGGCGTGCGCTGGCCTTATGTGGCCGAGAACAGCGGCATTGCAGACTGGGTGCTGGGCGGCGAACTGGTGTTCATCACCGGTATCAACCACCCGCGTGATGAGGCCAATCTCCTGCGCCTGCTGGATGAAGCCTGCGCGCGGCGTGTCGCCGGCCTGGTGATCCTGACCGGTGCGGATTACATCCAGGGGATTGCCCCTGGGTTGCTGCAAGCCGCCGACGCCGCCGGGATGCCGCTGATCGAACAACCGTACTCGCTGAAAATGGTCCTGGTGACCCAGGCCATCGGCTCGGCGCTGATCGAGTCCGAGCAGTTGGGGCGTTCACGGCATGAGGTGCTGGAACGCCTGTTGGCGGGGGACTACCAATCCCTCGACCTGCTGTTGCATCGCGCCAGCCAACTGGGCATGCCATTGGCCGGACACTGGCAAGTGGCGCAGTTACAACTGGAGGGTGGCGACGCGTTATTTGCGCAAACCGTGGCTGGGGAGGCCGAAGCACAGCTCGCTCGCCAACACGAAGGCATTACCCGCCGATTGCGCCAGTTCGCCGCCGAGCAGCCCTCACCCCTGCCCGTACTCGGCAGGGCTGGGCAATGGACCTTGCTGCTGCCGGCCACCGAAGATCACCGGCAACGCCTGGCAAATTGGCTGAGGCCGTTGAACCTGCGCCTGGCCCCGCTGAAGCTATGCATCGGCTTGAGCGCGGCAAAACATCCGCCCGCCGGCCTCGCCCAGGGCCTGGACGAAGCTCGCCAGGCGCTGGTGGTTGCCCGGCGCTTTGGCGAGCATGCCGGCGTCTGTGTCTACGATGAGCTAGGGCTGCTGAAGCTACTGAGCGCGGTACGCGATCGCGGGCTGCTCGAGCAGTTTCTCCATGAACGCCTGGGACCGCTGCTGCGCCATGACCAGCGCCACGGCCCCAGCCTGATGCCGACCCTGCAAGCCTGGTTCCTGGACAATGGTAACCTTGTGGCTGCGTCCCAGCGGTTGGCGGTCCACCGCAACACCCTGACCCACCGCGTCCAACGTATCGAGGCCCTGTGCGGGCTGTCGCTGGACAATCCCAATGACCGTCTGGACATCGGCGTCGCGCTGATGATCTGGCGGCTGTCTGCCTGATTGCTTTTTGCCCAAGAGGAACTTGCCCATGCATATCATCAACGCCCGCCTGCGCAACCGTGAAGGCCTGCATGATCTGCACCTGGAACATGGCCGGATCGCCAGTATTACGCCTCAAACTGCCACGCCGCCCATGGGCCCGGACGACCTGGATGCCGCGGGTAACCTGGTGGTACCACCTTTTGTCGAGCCGCATATCCACCTTGATGCCACCCTCACTGCCGGCGAGCCGCGCTGGAATATGAGCGGGACGCTGTTTGAAGGGATCGAGTGCTGGGGCGAACGCAAGGCCACCATCACCCATGAAGACACCAAGACCCGCGCCAAACAGACCATCCAGGCCCTGGCGGCCCATGGTATCCAGCATGTACGCACCCACGTGGACGTCACCGACCCGCAGTTGACGGCGCTCAAGGCCATGCTCGAAGTGCGCCAGGAGAGCGCACACCTGATCGACCTGCAGATCGTGGCATTTCCCCAGGAAGGCATCGAGTCCTACCGCAATGGCCGTGAATTGATGGAAGAAGCCATTCGCCTCGGCGCCGATGTGGTGGGCGGCATTCCCCATTTCGAATACACCCGCGACCAAGGGGTCAGCTCGGTCAAGTTCCTCATGGACCTGGCCGAACGCACAGGCTGCCTGGTCGACGTGCATTGCGATGAAACCGACGACCCGCACTCGCGCTTTCTCGAAGTGCTGGCCGAAGAGGCCCGCAGTCGCGACATGGGCAGCCGGGTCACCGCCAGCCACACCACGGCCATGGGCTCCTACGACAATGCCTACTGCGCAAAACTGTTCCGGCTGTTGGGGCACTCTGGCATCAGCTTTGTTTCCTGCCCCACCGAAAGCATTCACTTGCAGGGCCGCTTCGACAACTTCCCGAAACGCCGGGGCGTAACCCGGGTCAACGAACTGTTGGAGGCCGGCATGAACGTGTGCTTCGGCCAGGACTCCATCGTCGATCCCTGGTACCCACTGGGCAACGGCAATATTCTGCGGGTGCTCGAAGCCGGGCTGCATATCTGCCATATGCTCGGCTACAGCAACCTGCAAAGGGCCCTGGACCTTGTCACCGACAACAGCGCCAAAGCCATGGCCCTGGGCGATCGCTACGGCCTGGAACCGGGGCGGCCGGCCAACCTGCTGATTCTCTCGGCCGACAGCGACTACGAGGTCATTCGCAGCCAGGGCCTGGCGCTGTATTCGATCCGCAACGGCAAGGTGTTGATGAAGCGCCAGCTGGCGCAGGTGGCTTTTTTGTAAAACCCTGGGCTAAACGATCGAGTCGAGGTCCAACGGCTGGCCTTTGCCATGCTCGTCATGCAAGGCCGGCGGGATGCTTGCCACTTGCGATAGCTCACGGTTTTCCCGGTGGCTGAACCAGCGTTTGAGGCTGGCTGGCAAGTTTGCACCCTGAGCATGGCTGCCATAGACATCACGGGCTTGCAGGCGGCGCCAGCGCAAACTTTCCAGGCGCTGGCGACTGATTTGCAAGCGGTCTATTTCAGCAGCCAAGCCGTCGTAGTGCTCATGGCTACGCCCGTTCGCTGGTCGGCGACGGTGCAGTTCCAACTGTTTGTTCTGCAATTGGCGGCCCATGGTGCCCAAGGCGTCGTCGATCAGTGCGTACTCCCGCGACGTCACGAGGGCGCCGCGGTTATCCAGGGTTTGTTGCCAACGACGCAAGGTGGCCCAGGCTGCCGGCACGTAGCTGCTGACCATAAAATGCTGGCTGGCCTGGAACAGTTGCTTGAGCAGGTTATCGCGCTCGGGCATATCGCCGCTCAGGTACAAGGCGCGATTGCATCCCGCCTCCTCCAGCGACTCACACCCGGGCTTCCACAGCACCGATGAATGCGTTCCGTCCGGGAGCAGGATCGGCATGAAGTGTTGTTGCTCGCCGTGGTGCCAGTAAGGATTGCCACCGACGCGTACCAGGCCCGCCGCAAACAGCAGGCCTCCGGGCGCGGGGGCGCTGAACAACGTCACCGCGCCGGAAACCCAGAGTTTGGCCGTGGTGTTCATCCAGGGTGCCGGCACGCTGGGAACCGGGTCATTGTGGTTGACGATACGGTGATGGACCAGGTCTGCCGCGCCTCTGATAAATTCCGCGTCAGCGGCACGCGGCGCACCGTAGGTGTAGAGGAGCACGTTGTAGTCGGCATCTTTGACCCGGCGCAGTCCCTCTGCCAGCAGCAGGGCGATTGCCCCTCCCAGGCTATGGCCGCAGATCACGATACGTTGGCCGCTGTAGAACTGATCGAGGTAGCGCAGCACGAAGTCGCGCATGGCTCGATAGGCCTGATAAAAACCTTCATGGGCCTTGCCGATGCCCTCCGCGAACGGCACCTGGTGGGCGTTTGCATCACGCAGGCCATCAGCGGCACTGGCCGTACCCCGTACAGAAATCAGCACGATCTCATCGTGATGACTGATAAAGGCCTGGGTATCAGTACCCAACTCTTCATCATCGAAAAAATGCAGGTTCGCCGGATGCTCCTGCTCGCCCGCGAGCTTCGGGCTGTTTTGCGGATACAACTGGGGATCGAAGGGCAGGATCTCGAAACGCCGGGAATAGGCGACCTCTTCATACAGCGGGTAAAACCGTTGTACTTGCCCAGCGTCGACCCTCCAGGCTTGCTCATACCCCGAGAGTTTTTCGGCAAACAGATGGCCAATGCTTGGGTCCACGGGAAAACGGACCTCATCTTGTGGTTGGGTGGCCGGCTCCTGGCCAAATGGGCAGTAGCTCAAGGTCGCCATCAATGCCAGTTGGTACAGGTTCAGGGCGCAGAACCCATCCTCGGTGGACAGCATCGGGCGCAACGCCCGCAAGGGCCGGACCTCCAGTACGCTGTGCTGGTTGGGGAACAGCACCACACCCGACAATGCAGGCTGCGGTGGGCCGAATCCAAGGTCGGCCATCATTTTCAGGGCATGGCGTCGGGGGGCGAAAGGCCGGGGCGCCGCAGGCGGTAAATGGGCGGCATGGCGGACGAGGTCGCGGACTTCGACTTGGTAGAAACGATTCGCTTGCTCCTGGGCCGGATTTTGCTCGACCCGCAGGCCGTCATTGCGCACAAATCGAGTATGTTCAGCTCGAAATTGAAGCTCGGTGATAGGTAAGGGGTAGTGATCTCGCGCTTGCAATACTCCGTGATAATCAGCTCCAGATGACTCATGAACCGCCTCGAAAGTCAGAACCAATGGGCCTCTGTATTGGTTGGCCAGCTTCACATAGCCATCACCGTCCAAGCGCCCAATGTGCCGCTGTCCGTTACTATTCAGGACCGAATAGGTAAGCCCTCCATAGGCTTTCCCATTGCCGGTTTCATCAACCAGGGAAAAACTCAGCCAACATCCACGTAACGGGCAAGCCGGCATTTTTTCGCTGAAAAACGGTGCCTTCCATTCTTCGATAGCCATAGCTGAATATCCTTATTCAGTGCAGGTTGGGTAAACATTGCATTCACGCCCGTCAGGCATCTTGAAAGACCTGAAAGGGGGAGCATCCTTCGCGCAAAAACCGTATTGATCGTCCATGTTTTTCCCCAGACAACGCTTCCACCCGTGAGGGAAACGGATCCAGGTATTCCCCATATAAGGCCTCTCTTCGTCCGAAACTTCCATCACCAAGTTAAGTGTATTTCCGGGGAGTTGATCGTGTAGTACTACGCCACCTGCCCGTGTCTTCTGTAGTTGCCCTTCGTTGTCCAGTGAATTGCATTTAAGAATTTTCCTGATGGCATGCTGTGTTCCGAGAGTACGAAACAACCACTGACATCGCCCTTTCAACTCCAACGTCTCCAACCCAGGCGTCTCCCCTCCTGCCCGGTCCTGAATGTAGATCGCCGCAATATCCCCCCCGATATCCGTGTCCCGCGTTCCCCACCGTGCGTAAAAATCAAACTCCACACTGCGCAACACCAACGGGCAACCTTCTACCGTTTCAGTCAGCGGTAGGTCCTGGGTCACGCGGCTGGCTGCGGTGTTATACGCAACGCTGAAGACCTTGCGCTCTGGCCTCTTGCCTCGGCGCACTGGCAAGGTGCAGCTTTCGCCTGCGGCGGGGCTGTAGTTGGCCGCGCTTTTGAATCGAAAATTGGCCGGCAGGTCTACCTGCAAGGTAAAACGCTCTGCGGGCACGCTTGCACATCCCGCCAACCACGCCATGCCCACGACCAGTAACGCACCGCACGCCCGCCTACTCATGTTTTTCCCTCAAGGTGTGCCACTGCGCCAACACCCGTGCAAAGTGATCTCCCGGCGCCTCACCCGCCAACGGCTGCCAACGGATCACACTGGCCCCCGTCGCTTCCTCCAACCGGCGTACCACCAAGAACTCCAGTCGTTGCGCCCCGCGCCATTGCCAGGTGCGGGCCTGTTCCAGTACCTGGGCCAGCCATACCCTCGGGTCCTGGAATTCAGCCAATGCCGCGAGATCTTCACTGTGCTCAGCCAGCAGGTAGCGCAGAATATTGGCGTGCAGAATGGCCGAGGCCTGGGGGTTGGGAATGCTGAGCCATGGGGCGGGATCAGGTACCGGGTAATGGCCGGGCGCAGGGTTGCTGGCACTGCACCATTGGTCTTCATACCAGTAGCACACACTGATCAGCGGCCCGAGATAGGCTGGCCGTTGCGCTACCGGCAAGCAGGCAAGCGCTCGCGCCAAGGTGCGGTTGTCGTGGAACCGGTACAGGGCCTGCTTGCCCGGCGGCCCCACCAGCATCCGCGCGTGCCAATGCTCGATAACGCCACCCAGGTCTGTGTCGGGCAAGCTGCCCAGCCAGCCCCAGTTCGCCTGCGGGTGCTCCAGCAAGCTCACCAGCGCGGGTTCACCGAGTTGCTCCACCAGCAGGATCACCGGCCCTGTAGCCGCCAGCGCCGCCACTGCGCTGCCACCGTACACGCTAAGACATTGCGCCAGGTTGCGGGACGCTATCAACGGCAAGCGCGCATCGCTGCTTCCCTCGAGGACCAGACACAGGCGGCGCCCTGCCTGCTGCTGTTGGGCCATCCATTGGCCGGGCGCCATCACGCGACCCTCCCGCGAATGTCACACACACCTTCGCGGCAGCGCTCGCACACCGGGCAAAAATCCGCATCCAGTTGCCTCGCCCTGTGCATGATTGCGCCCTGGATAACTGAAATGGAGGGAACACCCGCGGCGCGCGGAGGCGATGATGGGTTATCGCCCGGGCCCACGGGGTTGGCCGAGCGTGCGACCCCTGGCAAGCCACCCTGGGTGATGGGGCGACTGCTGAAAATTCCGCCTGCCTGGATCAGCAGGTGTTCGCCTCCCGCCTTGAAACTCAACTGCGCACCCGCGTCGATCACCAGGCTGGCGCCCGCCTTGAGATGGATCTGTTGCCCCGCCTCGATCACCAGGGCCTGGCCGATGTAGGCCTGGCTGTCGCCCTTTACCTGCAGGTGATCGCCGGCCCCGATCAGGACTTTGCGATTGCCGCGAACGTCGCGGTGTTCCTCGCTTTCCAGGTACGCCGTGCTCAGGCCGCGAATGGTTTCACGCCGCTCGCCCCCGACGTCCAGGTGGCAGTCATGCCCCACCTGTTGCTGCAGGTCCCGTTGGGCCCGCAGGTAAATGAGCTCCTTGCCCAGGTGGTCCTCCAGGTGCAGTTCGTTGGCGCCCGCGCCACCGGGGGAACTGCGGCTGCGCAATACACTGCGGGTCTTGTGTTGCGGTAGCGGATAAGGGGGCAGATGCCGCGCATTGGGCAGGCAGCCATTGATCAAAGGCCGATCAGGATCGCCGTCCAGGAACGTCACCAGCACCTCCATGCCGACCCGGGGCGTCATGATCGCGCCAAAGCCGTCACCAGCCCACCCGGAGGCCACTCGCACCCAGCAACTGCTTTTATCGCTCGTCTTGTCCAACCGATCCCAGTGAAACCGCACCTTCACCCGACCATAGGCATCACAGTGCACCTCCTCGCCCACCGGCCCCGTCACTGTGGCCGTCTGGCTACCAGTGATCGTCGGTTTGGGGTGCTTGAGCGCCGGGCGGTGGACCGCGCGCCAGGGTGTGGCGTTGAAGCGGTTGCGATATCCCTGGAACATTTCACTGCCCGGCATCGCCTCTTCCAGCACCTGTGGTTGATACCCCTCGTGACGCACTGAAGTCAGTAGCCACAAGTCATTGCAGGAGGGCTGCGGGTGATCGCTCAACGGCAGGAAATGGCCACTGCATAACGCCGGTTGATCACTCTTGCCCAAGGCCCGGTGGTGGTCACGCTGATGGCGCTCCAGGCTGCGACGCGCCAGTTGCACGCCGCGTGCCTGCCCCGTAAAACCTGCGGGGTAGTGATAGTCCTCAAGCGGTAGCTGCGATGGCGCCCCGGCTTGCGCTTGCAGGCGCCGCGCAGGGTGCTCGAAGTCATGATCACGACGCACGACCTGGCGGCTGCGGGTGGCCAGGCGCACATCGAAGCGCTGGATGCCCCGCGCCTCGGTGCTGGCCGGGCAATAACGCTGCACAGGCAAGCGGCGAAACACCGTCTGGTCATCACCAAATACCAGCACATGGGCGTGCGGGCTGTGGCGAAAGTGGTAGTGAATTCCCTCTTCTTCACACAGTCGCTGGATAAAGTGCAGGTCGGTTTCTGCGTATTGCACACAGAATGTACGTGGCGGATAGACCACCGGGCCCAATTCGAAGGCATACGCGTCGGCCAGGATACCGTGGCGTTCGAGTACGGCCGCAATGATCTGCGGCACGCTGCGTTGTTGAAAGATGCGCAGGTCACGGCGGTGTTCCAGCCACGCCAGGCGCGGTGCCAGGGTCAGGCGATAACGGGTGAGCCGGGCCCCGGGGTCATCACGGCCGACTGCATACACCTGCCCATGCAGGCCAGCGCCCTCCTCGCCGAAGCCCAGGTAGGCCGGCTGGTGCAGCAATGTTTCCAGATCAAGGCCAGGGTTTTCGCTGACCAACTGCACCTCGATGAAGTAGGGCTGGTCAAGGGCTTCGCGGCCTTTGAATGCCAGGACTTGAAAGTCATTTTCCACACTTTGCAGGATAAATTTGAAACGTGACGAAACAAGCGCATTAACCATCCGTTGTTACCCGCCGTCCGCTATCTGATTGAAATACTCTCCCCCGCCAAGCTCAATCGCGCGGCCAAAGAAAGTGCCTGAACGCTCTAAAGATTAGCGAGATCCGCGAACATTCGGCACTTTGAAAATAAAAAAGAAGTTTCGTACGAACAAGGTGGAAGTCTCTTTTACAAAATGAGAAATCCGCAAAACAAATCATGCATTAATAACAAGAAATCACTTACGTAATACATCAGGCGATAACTAAACAATAAGGAAACAACTGACACTTATTTAAGCTACCGAATACTTGCGTCCTCAGCCTTGAAGCGTTGCGGCCCCGAACAGACTGACACTGAGCAACGTCCCGGCCTGAACATGCAAACGTACCGGCGCCGTGCCACCCGGCATCACCACCGCAACCTCCCCCGCCTCGACCCACCCCGCGCGCCATGCTGCACAGGCCACCGCGCTGGCACTGGTCCCGGAGGATGCCGTGGGGCCTTCGCCGCGCTCAAATACCCGGGCGATCACCCGATCGGCAGAATCGCGCGCGGCCCACTGCAGGTTGATCCCGGCAGCACAAGGCCGGCCATCACCTGCCGGCGGGGCAAAGGCAATCGCTTTCAAGGGCGCGAACACCCCCGGCTGATGCATTTGCCGATTGTCCGGCAAGGCCGATGCGTGCTCGACCAAGGTCACACAATGGGGGTTGCCGATACGCACAAATTCACTGCGCGCCCATTGCGGGTTGATCGCAGCCAGCGCACTCACATGGGCGGGCTCGTTGCTCGGCAACCCCACGGCCCCCACTGCCTGGGGCCCGAATGCTGGCTGGCCCAACGTCAACCAGAACCCCGCAACCTGCTGGTGGACCGCCGGCTCAACCCACGTCGCCACCGTTGAGGGGGCATCCGGTTTGTCATGGTGCACCCGCAGCTCACAGGCCCCAGTCATCAGCCCCGCGTCCGTCAGGGCCTGGGCAAAAATCGTCAAGCCATTGCCGCTGCGCTCGGCCAGGGAGCCATCGGTGTTGATGATCAGCAGGTCATACGGAGGCAATGCCTGAAACGGCCCGACCAGCAAACCATCGCAGCGATAGGCCTTGGCCTGGGCTGGACGCGGCGACGTGCCCCAGCCGCATTCGGACGCTATCGCCGACGCCGCCCACGCCTGGCGAGTGCTGGCGGCCAGGGCGGCGCTATCGGGCACGGCAATGCCCCGGCTGCGTAACAGGGCCGGGCTGGCCACACCGTAGATATTGCCGCGAGCGTCGTAGAACAGGGTCATGGGGTCATCCACCTCGGCATGGGAAAAGCGCCGGGTGATTGTGGGGAATATCGGCCCCGGATACCACCCGCCAAAGTGGCCTGGAAGGTGGTAATCCTCTGCAAGCAGCCTGGGGTTCACCGCCACTCCCAGGGATTACGCACCATCCAGGCCACCTCAAGCGAGCCCGGTAGCCTCTATGTGGCGCTCACCGGCAAAGTGTTCCATGTTGTAAAAAAAAAGTTCGCAGGGGCCACGGGAACCTGGCTCGCTCGATACGGCCTGATGTGCAAGGATGTCGCGCCGGACATCGTTCGCTGAACGCAAAATCAAGGACTTTCATGACTGCCATCCCCACTCCAGCGCCTGTGATTCCGGGACGCCTGGAACAAATGTCGACCCGCATCGCGTTTTTCATTGCCGGCTTTGGCATCGCGGCCTGGGCACCGCTGGTGCCCTACGCCAAGGCCCGTGCCCAACTCAACGAAGGTACGCTGGGCCTGTTGCTGCTGTGCCTGGGGGTGGGGTCCATCATCGCCATGCCGGTAGCGGGCGCGCTGGCGTCACGCTTTGGTTGCCGACGCGTGCTCAGCGCCGGGACCATTCTCCTCTGCGTGGCTTTGCCGATGCTGGCTACCGTCAGCTCGATACCGTTGCTGATGGCCGGGTTGTTTCTGTTTGGTGCCGGCCTTGGCACGGTGGACTCCACCGTCAACCTGCAAGCCGTGATCGTAGAACGGGCCAGTGGCAAGACGATGATGTCGGGTTTCCATGGGCTGTTCAGCCTGGGAGGCATCGTGGGGGCGGCGGGCGTCAGCGCCTTGCTCGGCCTGGGCTTGTCACCGCTGTCGGCGACCCTGGTGGTGATCGTGATTACGCTGGCCGCACTGCTCAAGGCGGCCCCCCATTTGCTGCCCTACGGCAGTGAAAGTTCCGGCCCCGCCTTCGCCATCCCCCACGGCGTGGTGCTGTTTATCGGTTGCCTGTGTTTTATCGTGTTCCTGGCTGAAGGTGCCGTGCTCGACTGGAGCGCCGTGTTCCTCAGTGACGAACGCGGCCTCGACGAGGCCTATGCGGGCCTGGGCTATGCGGCGTTTGCCTTGACCATGACCATCGGGCGCCTGACCGGCGATGCAATTGTTCGTCGCCTGGGGGCCAAACGGGTGATCGTGATCGGTGGCTTGCTGGCCACCGCCGGCATGCTCCTGGCCACGCTGCTCCCGGCGTGGGAAACCGCACTGCTTGGCTATGCGCTGGTAGGCGCCGGCTGTTCGAATATCGTGCCGGTGCTGTACACCGCTGTCGGTAAGCAAACGGTCATGCCGGAGCACATTGCGGTGCCTGCCATCACCACCCTGGGTTATGCGGGCATTCTCGCGGGCCCGGCGCTGATCGGCTTTATCGCCCATGGCAGCAGCTTGAGCGTCGCCTTTGTGTTGATCGCCGTGCTCCTGCTGGGCGTGGCGATCAGCGGGAAAATCCTGCGGGTGTCATGAGTCCGGGGGGCTACTGGCTCTTGTTGTTTTCCAGCCAGCCGTCGAGGTCTTTGCTGCTCAACCACTCCTTCTGGTAGCGACTGCCATAAATGCGTCGCCAGCCTGAATGGATGCGCGCCAGTGAGTTCAATAGCCTGGGACGGTCCACCAGGTTTTTTGACATGTACACCAGCTGTTCGCTGTACATCTTTTTCGGCAGACCCGTGGCGGGGTCCCGGATAACCGTGCCTTGGGTGTCCGTTTCGTCCGGGTCCTTGCTGATTGAGACGAGCCTCTCGATCTGGACGAAGCCGACCTGCTCAAAAAAGTTCATGCGGTCCCGGGACCTGTCCCGAAGCTCATCAAATGCATCCCGGAATGCCTGCACCAGCTCGACATTGGTCTTGGCGTGAAAAGGGTCCGAGCTGAAGGCATTGGGGTCGCTGTTGCCGAACACTGCCTGCACGGCCTTTGACAGGCTTTGCCGCGTGATGACCCCTCGCTCATCGACAATCGCGTCGATCAACCGCGGGCGCTGGACAAGTGCCCTGGCCAGCAGGATGGCGTTGTTGCGTGCGGGTGTGTCGGTCATTTTTTCACTGGCGATTTGCCGCAGCGCCGACAGTTTCAAACCTTCATTTTTCATGAAATCTTTCCAGCACGGAAAAATGCTCACCCAGCGCCGTCACTAGCTGGCTATCGGGCAGTTGGGTAAAGGGGTTTACATCGGTTACGCGCCCCAACGGCGTGTTTCTCAGCTCCTGATGATGCAGCGTGATCTCGTCGGGCGTGGCCCAGCGCAGGGGACGCCGGAAACCCGAAGAACGAATCGTACTGGGCAACGGCTGATTATCATCCTGCCAGCCACGGGGTGTGGTTTCGCTTGAAGCAGCATGAGCTTTTTGTTGTGCGTCATCCGGTATCGCATCATGGCGGCTCGTACTACCGGGCCGCAGGAGAGGTACCCCACCGTCAATTGCCATGTTTCATATCCACCTTTTCTAGACACCTACTCAGACCGGCTACCACCCTTGTCACTGCAATAGTGGCGCTCCAACAAACGCAAAGTATGTGGCCTGGCATCCACAATGGTTCCGGAGCGGCCGATCAATTTCGATGACTGCATGTAAACAACTGGCAGGACCTGGGGCAGCCTCAGTCCGTCTTTCGACACCCCAACGCGACCTATCTGGAAACACCCAGCAAGACCTTCAATGCACTGATCAATCCGGTTGTCGTGCCCGCCATTTCCGGCATCGGGGCAGCAGAGGTATGGGGGGCACAATGGGGAAGCAGGCCTTTGGCAAAATCATCCGCCGCCGGTGCCTTGAATGTGTACTGCCTGGGAAAGAACGTTTCTCGCAGGGCTCCAGCCCCCTCTTCGACAGGCTTGTGCTGAGCCTGGGCACCGAAGCGTCGACCCTGCTCGCCATTGTCACGGGTGGGTGCAAGAAGGGATTGCGGCAGACCGGGAGTTTGAGTTCCAAGTGACGTTGAAGTCATGTCAACACCCTCTCTTTGAGTGAAACCGTCGGCGTCATAAAGGCCGTCGAATACACGTTATGTGGCAAACAGCCCAAAACAGTTCCTGCCGATTGATACGGCACAGGCGCACCGGTAAAAGCCGCGCAGAGCCTGCGACCTTTCCCGCTGTTGGAACACCTGCGCAGTACCGATGGTTGACTAGGACATCAGTTGACGTAGCGTTTGTCGGCTAATCCGGCCGTCGTAGTGATGGCCTGCGATGTTGTCCATTTGTTGCAAGAGGCTCGACCGGCTGACGACTTCTTTCGCCAGGAGGATGAGTTGATCCCTCTGCGGGTTGCCTGTCAGAGGACGCTGGGCCAGGGCACGCAGATCAGCGACCTTGATGGTCTGGCTCCAGAACCCGCCCTTCAACTTGTTGAAGTTCTCCAGCATCGCACTGGCCAGTTGCTTGTCATCCTGGAACTTCAACGGATTGCTGGAACGTACAACATCGTTGATGTTCTGCCAGCTGAACCGGTTGTCCTGCACGCCCGTGCGCCCGTCGCGGTCCAGGGCGCCCATGAGCTCCGGCCGCTTCAGGATTTCCCTGGCCAGCCTGATGTTCTGATCCATGCCCGGATTGCCCGTCAACGGTCTTGCCGCCATGTTGCTCAAACTTTGCCGCGTCACGTAGCCCGGGTTTCTCGGGTCCGTGAATGCCTGGAATTTATCCAGCAGCTGTTGGGCCAACTGCTCATGGCTGCGCTTTGAATAGTGCGGATCGGGCTGCTGGGGAAACGGCCTTGGCGGCGGGCCTCCATGGATCGGATGAGGCCTTTGCGGTGGATGCCCATGGCCCGGATGGGACATGTGCGGTGGATGCCCATGGCCCGGCTGAGGCCTGTGCGGCATGTGCCCGCAATGGGGCGGCCTGGCGGGGAAGAAAAACCCTTTCAAGCGGCCGAAAACTCCCCGAGATGAGTCGTTCTGCCATGTGGAAGCCTGGCTGGCCCCCTGGTCGCGGGCCACCGCAGCGGCAGGCGCCAACGGTGGTGCCCCGGCGAACACCGGGCCCGACTTAGCCACAGGCGCGCTGAAACTCGGGCCACTGGAAGGCGACCCGATAACCGGAGCCTTTGCCTCTTTGGCGCTGGCCCCTTGAGGGGCCCCTTGACGTGTGTCGTCAGTGGGTAGATTGACAACTGGCTGATTGAACGCAGGTACCGACATAAATGTTCTCCAGTACGACTTGTTGACACGGTCCACCTCACGCACCCAAGCACCTCGACAACGCAGTTATCACAAGGCACCCGTGCACGGTGGGTTGATGGTGTGTGGCAGGCCTACGGAGTTCGGTTCCTGAAAGCGATGAAAGCCGCATAAAAAAGGTAGGAAATGCAACCCTCACCTCTTCAAGCTGCACAGAAGAATCGTCAGGTTTATACGCGGCGGTACAAGGAAAAACGCTGAAGTGCGTCAGCAGCCGTCTTGGATCAGCAGGCACATCGCCGCGGCTCGTTCGAGGCGCGGCGACGCAGCCGTCACCTGATCAGAAGCCCACGCTCGCCTGCACAAAGAACGTACGCGGCTCGCCTAGGTAAATCCCGGCGTTGTTGTCGCTGGAACGGGTGTAGTGCTGCTGGTCGAACAGGTTTTTTACCCCCACGCCCAGTTTCAGGTTCGACAGTTGGGCGCCAAAGTCATAGCCACTGCGCACGTTGACCGACACATATCCCGGAATATCACCGTACTGGCCATCAGCGGTCGGCTGGGTGATATAGGTGGTGGTGGTGCCGGGTGCGCGCTGGCCGGACTGAGCGTAGGCGTCCAGGTTGTGGGTCCAGTGATTGACCGCGTATCGCAGCCCCAGGGTCGCCACCTGGCGCGAATACAACGGCAGATCTCGGCCCTTGAACGCCACATCGCCCTCGGCAGTCGCCCTGGTGTAGGTGAAGCCGGCGTTGGCGCTCAAGCCCTCCAGGCGTGGGTCGAGATTGGACAGATCGTAGTGGGCCGAGGTTTCGATACCCGTGTGTTTGGTGGCGCCGAGGTTGGTCCAACCCACGTCATTGCTGACGTACTGCAGCTCATCGGAGAAGTCGATATAGAACAGCGTGACTTCGCCACCCCAGACCTCATCGTTGTAGCGGGTGCCGACCTCGTAGGTCTTGGCCTTTTCCGGTTGCAGGCCATTGGCTGTCTGGTCGCCGTTACCGCCCTGGCCCAATTGGAAATACTGCAGGCTGCCGAAGGACGTTTCGTAGTTGGCAAACAGTTTCCAGGCATCGGAGACGTGGTACATCACGCTCAGGGCCGGCAGCGGTTCGTTGTTCTTGATCTCGCGGTGCTTCTCCTGGGTACGCGTGCCGTTCAAGCCCACTACCGGGCGGTCGTGCCATTCGGTGCGGATGCTCTCAAAGCGGATACCTGGGGTGATCGTCCATTTGCCGACGTCGATTTTGTCGTCAATGTAGAACGCGTTGGCCTCGGTGCCACCGGTACGGTCCTGATAAACGTGGCCGTCATTTTGACCGACCGGGGTGGGGACGTTGTTGACCAGTCTCAGAGTGCTGGCCTGCTCGTGCATGCCTTCTTTCAGGTAGCGGTAGCCGACGCTGACTTCCTGGCTGGTCGGGCCCAGGTCAAACACATGGGACACCCGTGGCTCGATGCCAAAGGTGTAGTAGGTGCGAGGAAACGAACCGAGGGTCTGCTGGTCACGGCTGGCGATGTTGCTGCCACGAAAGCTGTCGGAGTAGTACGTCAGCACTTCCGCCTGGGTACGGTCGTCAACCTGGCGGATGTACTTGAACGACACATCCTTGCGCCGGCCGCTGAAGTTGTCCCAGTCGCGCACCGACTGATAAGGATTGGCGTCGAACTGCTGCTGGGTCAGGCCTCCCGGCATATCGGCACGGGCGTCGTAGTAATGGAAGTTGAGTGTGAAGTCATCCTGATCGGTCGGTGCCCAGTGGGTCTTGAGGATCACATCGTCGATGTCGTTACCGTTGTTGCTGTCGCGATAACCGTTGCCATTGACCCCGGAATACAAGAGCGCCATGCCGATGCCGTTGTCTGCGGTCCCCCCGATAAAGGCATTGTCGACATGCTTCCAGCCGCCATGGGAAGAGGTTTGCAGGGTGGTGCCGACTTCGCCGGAAAAGGTCTCGGGGATCGCGCGGGTCACGAAGTTGATCACACCGCCGACGTTCTGCGGTCCATAACGCACGGAACCGGCGCCGCGTACTACATCGATGCTCTCCAGGTTGCCGGCGGAAATCGGCGCCATCGACAACTGCGGCTGGCCGTAGGGGGCGAACGCCGCGGGAATCCCGTCAATCAGCACGGTGGAACGCGGCGACAGGCGGGACGTCAGGCCGCGTACACCGACGTTGAGGGAAATATCGCTGCCGCCGGTGCCGTTGGCTTCCTGCACCTGCACCCCGGGAACCCGGCGCAGCACGTCGCCGACGTTCATCGCGCCCTGCTCCACCATAGCTTCGCGGCGGATTACGGTACGCGCGCCGGGATGGTTCTGCACCACTTCGGCATTGGCGTCGCCCAGCCAATCGCCCACGACCTTGATCGCGGTGGCGCCCAGCTCCAGGGGTGAACCGGCTTCACCGGTGCCCGTGGAGGCTGGATGCAACGTCACCGAGCCCGAGTCGATCTGATAGTCCAGGCCACTGCCTTGCAGCAGCTGGCGCAGGGCCTGTTCCGGCGACAGGTTGCCGTCGACGGCCTGGGCGTGTTTGCCGGCCACCATCTGCGGGCTGAAAAACACTTGCAGCGACGTTTGCTGGCCCAATTGGCTCAGCGCCGCGCCCAGGGGCTGGGCCTTGATATGAATGGCCTCGTCGGCGTAGGCCGCAGGCATGGCGGCAGTGACTGCCAAGGCCAGGGCAAGGGGGGCCCAACGGGAGGTTTTATTGTTGTTCGCAGCGAGTGTTTTCACGTCGTACCTAGTCCAGTGATGCCAAGAGAGCGCGTCGGTTAATGCAAACCAGTTGCAGTTGGACAAGAAGACGAAGAACTCGAAAAAAACCTGAACCTAGCGTGAAATTATTTCCTGGCTACCGTCAGGCAACGTGCGCAGGGCCACCGGCAGGATGTGCGGCAACGCCTTGAGCAAGGCATCGGTGTCGTTGGACTTGAACACGCTGGTCAGGCGCAACTCGCTGGCCGCAGTGCTGACCCGCAAGGGTTTTTCGCGGTAGCGCGAGACTTCCCGCGCCACCTCGGCCAGGCTGGCGTCGTTGAACACCAGCTTGCCGGTCTGCCAGGCCAGCAGGGCCTGGGCGTTGACCGGGTGGGCCGCCGCGACCGCGCCCTGGTTGTCGATCGATGTACCCAGGCCCGCCGTCAGTGTGACCACCGGCTGCGCGGCATGCCCTTGCACCTTGACCGTTCCGGCCTCGACCACCACGCGGGTCTGGTCATCGTCGCGGCGCACATCAAACCGGGTACCGGTGACCGTCACCTGCCCTGCCCCAGCCTGCACCACGAACGGTCGGCTGCTGTCGTGCTCGACGCTGAACAGCGCTTCGCCTTGCTTGAGCTCAATCCCACGCTGGCCCTTTTCGTAGTGCACCGCCACCACGCTGCGGCTATTGAGGTTCATCAGCGAGCCGTCGGGCAACGCCACCTGGCGACGCTCACCCAACACCGTGCTGAACTGCGCGTCGTACACCGCCGGATGGTCCAGGCCGCTGAACAACCCCAGGCCCACCGCCACCGCCAGCACGCTCGCTGCCATGGCATAGCGCACCAGCGCACGGCGCTTGCGCGGTACAGGCGTCTCGACCAGAGCCTGCAAACGGTGCCTGGGCAGCAGGTCGGCGACGCTCCACAGCCCTTGCAGCACCTCGAATTCATACTGGTGCGCAGGATGCTCCCCACGCCAGGCGTCAAAAAGATGCTGGTCCTCAACGCTCAAGGGTGGGTCCTGCAAACGCACGAACCACTGCGCCGCCTCGTCACGCACCGTTGCGCTGCCACAGGCACACTCACGGGTATCCATCATGGAAGATCCTGTTTCAAAGCGGGCATTGGTCATGGGGCCAGCGCGTCCAGGCGGTCACGCAGATGCCGCAGGGTGCGGATCATATACTTTTCCACCATGTTTTTAGAAAGCCCCAGGCGCTCGGCGATTTCCTGCTGGGTCAGGCCCTCGATCTTTTGCCAGATGAAAATCTTGCGGCAATTGAGGGGCAATTCAGCCAGGGCCCGCTCGATGGAGTCCGCCAACTGCACGGCGTGCATGAAATGCTCCGGGTCGCCACTGTGCGACGCACTCGGTTCAAAGGCCTGCAGCGCCACCGCGTCGTGCCGATCTGCACGGCGATACGCATCCACCGCAATATTGCGCGCCGTCTGGTGCAAATAGGCACGCGGCTGCTCGACCAGCGCCGACTTGGACTCCAAGACCCGCACAAACGTGTCATGGGCCAGATCCTCGGCCTGTTGGCGATTGCGCAGGCGACGCGTCCAGGTCCCGACCAACTCTTCGTAGTACGCGAAAAAGCCTGGTCTGCGGGGCGGCTGGGGAGTCATCGGGGGTGCACTGGATAGGCGGGGCGTGAATAGTAATGCTTCCTATTAAGCAGAGCAATTGCTGTGGCGAGCGGGCTTGCCCCGCGCTGGGCTGCAAAGCAGCCCCAATAAGCCCTCCGTGTTTCTCCAGATAAACCGCGATTGCCGGGTTTAGGGCTGCTTCGCAGCCCAGCGCGGGGCAAGCCCGCTTGCCACAGCAGATCCAGTTTGCTGTGCGCCAGCGCTATGTCGAAAGGGCCTCCACGACGCAATTTTCTGCCCGTTTGAAATCCCCTGTAGGAACCGGCAAACCAGCTCTCACCTTTGATTTGCACAAACGTTGAATCGCGTTCACTTAACTAACAGTTGATGCACCCACGTTGCGACGGCGACATCATCCAGATAGCCCGCAATGCCATGCCGATTCGCCATATGGTTACTCACTTTCTTGCAGTTCTCGATGCCTGGTGTGATGTTCCAGCGTGTAGCGTCCAATGGATACAACGCCACCGCGTCGCCTGGATCATAGGCATTGAACCACTGCTGCACGCCCCCAGGCATCGACAATGCAGGGGGCGTGAGCATTTCGCGTACCGTATTCAGGCCCAGGGGCGAGCCAACCGTCACCAGCCCCACCACGTTGGCTCGACGCCCGAGCTGTTGCAACGCGCGGTACGCAACAATCGATCCCAAGGAGTGGGCCACTACCACGCAGGGCTCATCGCCAATGGCCGCCTCTACGATGGCGGTAATGCGGTCCGACACTACGGGGTAAGCCAGATAGAGATAGACATCACGAGTGAAGCGATCAAGAGCGGCTTCACCCAGGGCGGTGCGCTGATCCACTGCACGTAAAAGCGCCTGAATCCAGGGCGAACTGCCAAGGCCTTTCTCGGTGCTGTCCTCATCGAGAAAAGCCTGGATCTGCGCATCGGTCACGCCATTGGCGGTCGCGATGTCCTGCAAAAATCTTCCACGAAAATCATCCTGCGCCTGTTCATCGCCACGCAGGCGCACCCCACGCGCCAGCGGGGTGCTGAGGGCACGCGTCAACTCATCCAGTACATCGGCGTAAAACGCCATCGTCACAGACAGCCCTTCGGGGAGCGGAAGACCGGACTCCCCCCAGCCGATATACAGCGAGTCCAGCCATAACTTTTCCAGGGTTTCCTGGGTGCTTTCCTGTTGGTCACGCCCGTGGATAAACACCAGTTTCATGGGAAACTCCTACTGAAATATCGTTCTAGAATCGCCGACCCCTTACCGGAGAATGTCGTCCATAGTGACGGCTCCAGATAACGCCCAGCCTCCAGCAACTGCTTGGGCATTGTCTCGGTCAGATTCCCCAGCAACGACCACCCCTGCGCCAGCATGGGCACACCGGGCATGCACTTATGCACGGACTGCTCCTGATCGGTGCCCGCCCACGCGAGCATCGCCACATCAAAAGGAATGGGCAGCAGGTCATCTTTCATATGCTGATAAACACCCCTGACACTCTGCTGATCGCCTGCCTGGTGATAGGCATACGCGGCATAAATGCCCAGCGTTGGGTCCATGCGCCTGAGGAAACGCAGATAACTGGGCAACACAGCTGTTGTATCAGGTAAGTGGAAGCTGCCTTGACGCGCAGCCACGGCGACAAAAGAACGGCGCATATCCATATAGCGATAGTTACGCATAGGGATACCGGCGGCCGACGGCGTGTAATTGACCGTAGCAATACGCCCATCCTCAATAATCACGGTGCCGATAAATCCGGGAATAACTGACAGCAAGCTACTGGTGCCATTTTTGAAACGCAGGTAAAGCGCCCCTGGCTCCAAACCGCTGATCAGGATGCTCGGCCCACTGCCGCGAAAGGTGATCTGGTTCTGTTTGATTACGTAAATAGCCTCGACTTCGTCGCCCTTGATGTGAAACCCCGTGTGCATGTCCGTCTGTTGGTCATCCATCGCCGCCATTAATCGCTCCATCTCGGCATCCAAAGCCTCGCGGGGCAGCGGTCGACCAGGTTTGGGGATCAGCAGCACCTTCCGATACCACTGCATGCTCCCTCGATCAGGCTCGGGCTCAGTCAGGGCTGTCTTAGCGACATCAATCGCTCGCTCGGCACCGGCATCAATCGTTGCCAGAAACTTGGGCAACGCCGACTCCACCCGCGAGTCCGGGCGCTGGAACAGCGCCACAGACACCGCCGCTGCCGCTCGGGGAATGGCGTCCTCAAGGTGCAGTTTAAGCGGACGTGATGCAACCACATGCTTTTGCACGCCGTCGTCGCTTTTCACGGTTTCGATCACAGTTTCAATATCGCCCCGCAAAGCGGTCAACATGCAATCGGTCAGCAGCCCATAGTGACGCTTGTCCGCATCGTCAGCCGAGACCTCCAATGCCGGATCTCCCGGCAGCGCTGCATAAAACACATCCACTTCGGGTGCTTTGCCGCTCGAGCGATGAGCAGGGAATATCCTATAGCCGTCGACCATGCTCACCTGAAGGGTTCCCGCAAGCGACCGGCATGCATCCGAAATGATCACAACATGTTCGATACCGCACTGACGCGCCAGGCTGATCGAGCCATTGACGTTGATCGCATGATTGGGATTTTTGCCCACCTTGGACAATAACCACAGCTCACAATCCGGGGCTCTCAACACACCATGACCAGAAAAGAACACCACCAGTTGAGAGTACGTCCGGCTCTCCACGATCTCACTGACCGCGTCGAATATCTCCTCAGGCCCCACAAACTTGCCACCGGCATCGGAAAAAACCGTGGTTTCAAAACCTTGTGCCCTGCCCCATTCCCCCACCTGCTCAGCGCCAGAGGCCGCCCCACGCAGCGCAGGGAAGTGGCCGGCGCGGTCGACACCGATTGCGATTAATGCTTTTTTCATAGGTCTCTCTCCATGATGACACTATGCCATCCAGCTCCTAACCGTCTCAACTCACACCAACCGCTTAATCTGCTTATGCCGCCACACCAATCGGTAATAAGCGGTCTGCAAACCAAGCATCACCAAATAGGTCACCGGGAACGCCATCCACACCCCTTCCAGGCCGAAGCGTGCATTGAGCAGATACGCCACCGGCAGCTCCACGCCCAACACACAGAAGATCGAGATCGCCACCGGCATCAGGACCACGCCGCTGGCGCGCATGATCCCGCCTATCACCGCCTGGAAGCCAAACACCAGAATGCTCCAGAGCATGATGTGCAGCAGGTGTTCGGCCTGGACCCGCGCCTGGTCATCGGTGATGAACAGGCCCAGGAGCCAGTGGGACAAGGCGTAGCCGAGCAGGATCAGGCCACCGGTCAGGCACAGGTTGATCGCAAGCCCGGTGCGCAGGATCGGCCCGATGCGTTCCAGGCGCCCGGCGCCGATGGCCTGGGCGCCGAGGATCGAGGCGGTGATGGCAATCGACAGCGCCGGGAATTGCACGTAGTTGACGATCTGCGTGACCGCGCCATACGCCGCTGTGGCCTGGGAGCCGTGGCCGTTGACCAGTGCCAGGATCACCAGCTCCGACAACGACAGCACCACCATCTGCAAGCCCGTGGGCAGGCCGATGCGCAGGACCTTGCCAAGGATCGCCCGGTCCAGGCGCAAGGCCGCCAGCAATAGGCGGTCCGGCGCCATCACATGGTTTTTGTGGCGCAGGCGCAGCACCAGAAACAACATGGCCACGGCATTCGCCGCCAGGCCGGCATAGGCCGCGCTCTGGATCCCCATGGGCGGCAGCCCGAGCCAGCCGCGGATCAGGGCCGGGGTCAGCAACAGGCCAACCACCGTCGAAACGATCAGCGCCAGCAGCGGTGACACCGTATCGCTCACGCCCCGCAGCAGCTGGGTGTAGAGAATGAACACCAGCAACAACGGCATGATCAGCATCATCACCTGGGCATAGCCGACCGCGTCGTCCAGTACATCCAACGGCGTGCCCAAAGCTTGCATCGCCGGACGCGCGAACAGGCTGCCGAGCACAGCAGCGATCAGCCCGATCAACGCGCCCAGGGTCAGGGTCGCGCCGGTGATGACCTTGACCAACGCCGTTTCGCCCGCGCCCCAGGCCTGGCCGATCAGCACCGAAGCGCCCGCCCCGAGGCCGATCACCAGGGCGATAAAAAAGAACACGATGGGAAACATCCCCGACACCGCCGCCAGCGCCTGGGTGCCGAGCATCTGCCCAACATAGATACCGTTGAGGGTGCCGGAAAAACTCTGCAGGAAGTTGGACAGCACCATCGGCGCAAGGAAGAACAGGTAGACCTGCCACAGCGGGCGTTGCAAAGGGTTCTGCATGAAAAGCGGGGCCTCGGATTTACACAGCGACCGAGGGTTTATAGCGTATTGGATCCGATCATGCTGTGTTTTAAACCGCCCCCCCGCTCACAACCCCTAGCCCAGCATTTCCCGCAGCCGGTACCACAACATGCCCAGCGCCAGTAAAGGCGAGCGCAAGGCCTTGCCGCCCGGGAACGTCATATGTGGCACCCGGCTGAAGGTCTCCAGGCCCTGGCTGTGGCCGGCATGGATCGCTTCGGCCAGCAGCCGCGCGCACCAGTGGGTGACATTAAGCCCATGCCCCGAATAGCCCTGGGCGTAAAACACGTTGGGGTACTGCTGCAACCGACCGACCTGGGGAAAGCGATTGGCGGTAATACCAATCTTGCCGCCCCATTGGAACTCGATGGCGGTAGTGGCCAACTGTGGAAACACCTTGAGCATTTTCGGGCGCATATAAGCGGCGATATCCAGCGGGTCGCGCCCTGAGTAATGACAGGCACCTCCGAACAGCAACCGACGGTCCGCCGAGAGCCGGTAATAGTCCAGGCCGACTTTCTGGTCGCACAGCGCCAGGTTCTGCGGGATCAGTTCATCGGCAAGCGCGGCCGGCAACGGCTCGGTAGCGATGATATAGCTGCCGGCCGGCAGCACCTTGCCGCTCAGGCGTGGCTCCAGTTCCTCGAGGTGTGCATTGCACGCCAATACCAGGCTGGCAGCCCGCACAGTGCCGCTGGCGCAGCGCACCTGCACGGTGTCGCCATGGCTCAGTTGCAGCGCCGGGCTCTGCTCGAAAATCCGCACGCCCAGCGCCTCGGCCACGCGGGCCTCGCCCAACACCAGGTTGAGCGGATGCAAGTGGCCCGAGCCCATGTCCACCAAACCACCGGCGTACCGCTCAGAGCCGACCACCTGCGCCATATCCTGCGCCGCCACCAGCCGGGTTTCAGGCTTATAACCCAGAGCAACCAGGCTTTGCTGCTCGCCCTTGAACGCGGCAAATTGCGCCGGCGTATTGGCCAACTCACAAAAGCCCCAGCGCAGGTCGCAGTCGATTCCATGCTCACGGATACGCTCCCCCACCAACGCCACCGAATCGATCCCGGCCCGTTGCAGGTATCGCACGCCTTCCTCACCCACATGCCGGGCAAAGCCCGAGACATCATGGCCGATCCCCCGGATCAACTGCCCACCATTGCGCCCACTGGCGCCCCAGCCAATACGCCGGGCTTCCAGGAGGATCACCGAAAGGCCGCGCTGGGCCAGTTCGATGGCGGTGTTGACGCCGGTAAAACCGCCGCCGATCACACACACATCGGCACTCAAGTCCTCGGCCAGCGCTGGGCGTTCGGGCATGGCATTGGCCGAAGCCAGGTAATAGGAGCGGGCGTGGTCGTGGGACTGGTTCATCGGTTGGACTTCACTTTGCTCCAGGCGCGGGTCATCACACGCATGATGGCCGGGCTGGGGGTGGTGGAAATGTACAGTTTGTCGAGCACCTCCTGGGGCGGGTACACCTCGGGATTATTCACCAGTTCCGGGGCCATGAAGGCCTTCGCCGCCAGGTTGGGATTGGCGTAGCCGACATAGGTGCTGACCTTGGCAATGACCTCGGGGTCCAGCAGATAGTTGATAAACGCATGGGCCTCTTTAGGGTTGGTGGCGTCTGCGGGAATCGCCAGCAGGTCGAACCACAGGTTGCTGCCCTCCTTGGGGATCGAATAGGCGATGTTCACCCCGTTCTTGGCTTCCTTGGCGCGGTTGGCCGCCTGGAACACATCGCCGGAGTAGCCGAAGGCCACGCAGATATCACCATTGGCCAGGTCCGAGATGTACTTGGATGAATGGAAATAGGTGATGTACGGGCGCAGGGTCAGCAACTTGGCCTCGGCCTTTTCATAGTCGCCGACCTTCTCGCTGCGCGGGTCCATGCCCAGGTAGTTGAGGATCGCCGGGAACGCTTCATCCGCCGAATCCAGGAACGCCACGCCGCATTGCTGCAGCTTCTTCAGGTTCTCGGGCTCGAACATCACTGCCCAAGAGTCGATGTGGTCGATGCCCAGCACCTGCTTGACCTTGTCGACGTTGTAGCCGATGCCATTGGTGCCCCACAGGTACGGCACCGCATGCGCATTGCCGGGGTCGTTCTGCTCCAGCAGCTTGAGTAGCTTGGGGTCCAGGTTCGGGTAGTCGGGCAATTGCGCGCGGTCCAGCTTGAGGAACGCCCCGGCCTTTACTTGGCGCCCCATAAAGTGATTGGACGGCACCACCACGTCATACCCGGTTCGCCCCGCCAGCAGCTTGCCCTCCAGGGTTTCATTGGAGTCGAACACGTCGTAGACCACCTTGATCCCGGTCTTGGCCTGGAAGTCGGCCAGGGTGGTCTCGCCGATGTAATCGGTCCAGTTGTAGACACTGACCGTCGGTGCGGCGTGGCTGGCGTTGCTGAACACTGCGGCCAGGGCCAACGGGAGAAGCTGTTTGACGAGACGCATATCGACACCTTTTTTATGGTTGGTGGTGGAGTCAGACACTCAGCAGCAGGAACTCACGCTCCCAGGAGCTGATCACCCGTTTGAAATTCTCATGCTCGGCACGTTTTACCGCGACGTACCCCCGCACAAACTTGTCCCCCAGGTACTGCTTGACCGTGTCGCAGGCCTCCATGCGCGCCAGGGCATCTTCGATGGTGATTGGCAGGCGCAGGTTGCGGCGTTCATAAGCGCGGCCTTCCACCGGCGCGCTTGGCTGAATCTTTTCGATCATTCCCAGGTAGCCGCACAGCAGGCTGGCGGCGATGGCCAGGTAGGGGTTGGCATCGGCCCCCGGCAGGCGGTTTTCGACGCGCATCGCGTCGGGGCTGGAGGTCGGCACACGCAGGCCGACGGTGCGGTTTTCTTCGCCCCACTCCACGTTGACCGGCGCCGAGGTGTCGGGCAGGAAGCGGCGGAACGAGTTGACGTTGGGCGCGAACATCGGCAGTAGCATCGGGATGTATTTCTGCAGCCCGCCAATGTGCTGCAAGAACAGCTGGCTCATCTGCCCGCAAGCGTCGACAAACACCGGTTGGCCGGTGGCGATATCCACCACGCTCTGGTGCAGGTGCATGGCGCTGCCCGGCTCGTCGGCCACAGGCTTGGCCATAAAGGTCGCGGCCACATTGTGCTTGAGCGCGGCTTCGCGCAGGGTGCGCTTGAACACGGTGATCTGGTCGGCCAGGTCGAGGGCGTCGCCGTGGCGGAAGTTGATTTCCATCTGCGCCGGGCCGTCTTCGTGGATCAGCGTATCGAGGTCCAGGCCCTGGGCTTCGCACCAGTCATAGACATCTTCAAACAGCGGGTCGAACTCGTTGGCCGCGTCGATGGAGAACGACTGGCGCCCGGTCTCGGCACGCCCGGAACGGCCCACCGGGGTTTTCAGCGGCAGGTCCGGGTCTTCGCAGCGCTGGGTCAGGTAAAACTCCATTTCCGGCGCGACAATGGGCTGCCAGCCCTGATCCGTATACAGCTGCAGGACCTTTTTCAGCACGTTGCGCGGCGACAGTTCGATGGGGTTGCCCTGTTTATCGAAGGTGTCGTGGATCACGATGGCGGTGGGTTCGATGGCCCACGGCACCACGTAGGTGGCGTTGGCCACCGGGCGGCAGATCATGTCGATATCGGCCGGGTCGAGC
>Ga0265296_1000616_pt1 | contig 50566 bp, 78 predicted proteins | sample MunlanPumphouse1_FD_189073 | JGI IMG/M metagenome (GOLD analysis project Ga0265296, IMG submission 189073) | Groundwater microbial communities from a municipal landfill in Southern Ontario, Canada - Pumphouse #1 | ecosystem: Environmental > Aquatic > Deep subsurface > Groundwater | place... | reverse complement strand
AGCGGCCACCAATACAGGCAACCAGTCAGCGGCCACCAATACAGGCAACCAGTCAGCGGCCACCAATACAGGCAACCAGTCAGCGGCCACCAACACAGGCTACCGGTCAGCGGCCACCAACACAGGCTACCGGTCAGCGGCCACCAACACAGGCTACCAGTCAGCGGCCACCAATACAGGCAACCAGTCAGCGGCCACCAATACAGGCAACCGGTCAGCGGCCACCAACACAGGCTACCAGTCAGCGGCCACCAATACAGGCTACCAGTCAGCGGCCACCAATACAGGCAACCAGTCAGCGGCCACCAATACAGGCAACCAGTCAGCGGCCACCAATACAGGCAACCGGTCAGCGGCCACCGTTGAAGGCAAGGAATCTATAGCGATGGCTACCGGATACGAGGGCAAAGCCAAGGGTGCTTTAGGGTGCTGGATTGTGCTTGCCGAGTGGGAGGAAGCCGAGGACGGTTATCATATCAAAAATGTTCAGAGCGCCAAGGTTGACGGAGATAAGATCAAGGCTGATATATTTTATCAACTGATAGATAGGGAGTTTGTGGAGGCATAAATGCACATTTACGCACACCCTGCACTATACCCCGTCCCCCTGCAGCCGGGGACCATCGTAAGCCACAAGTACAGCACCGCACCCCTGGTCGTGGTCAGCGGGCCGCATAGGACGGAGCTGCACGCCGAGACGTATATTGTGCGGGTGGACGGGAAGACGGTGCGGGTGGTAAGGGAGAATTTGAGAGTTTGAAACATTCCCGCCAGGGGTTGGGATGCCTCTCGCCAAGCGGAGCGCATCAGGGGCAGGGTTGGGGATCCTGCGGGCGGGAGTTTGGAGGAAATACCAAAGGAGGCAACACCATGAAAAAATATTATGTCACATTAGTTAGGGAGCTTACCGGCTTCTGCATCGTAGCGATGGCGCCAGACGAAAACACACTCAGGGAGCACCTTGCTAGAAACTACGGAAATTTGTGGTGCAGCGTTTACAAAGAAAAGCCCCCAGAAAGGATAATAGGGGACGTGCTGTACGTCGAGGGATAAGGCATATGCGTAACCTGAGAATATTGTGCGACGAGATCAGAAATGAGCAGTTTTACTACCTGGACGGGGTACAGGTAGAGCCGGAGGATTTGGTAGAGCCGAGAGACGAAGGAGAGGACGAAGAAGATGAAAATAATTAAGCTGCAGGCCGAAAACATCAAAAAACTAAAGGCAGTAGAGATCACGCCACAGGGCAACACGGTTGTCATATCGGGCAAAAATGGCCAAGGCAAAACGTCCGTCTTAGACAGCATATGGCTTGCATTGGGCGGCGGGGCGGCATCAAAGGATATGATCAGGCCGGTCCGCGACGGGCAGAAAAGGGCCAGTGTAAAACTTGACTTGGGCGACATGATCGTGACCCGCACATGGTCGAGCAATGAAAAAAGCTACCTGCAGGTCGAGAGCAAGGACGGAGCAGTGTTTAAAAGCCCGCAGAAAATGCTTGATGGCCTTGTGGGGCGACTGAGCTTCGACCCGTTAGCATTCGCACAGCAGGACGAAAAAACACAGCTTAAAACGCTTCTGGAGCTTGTCACGCTTCCCGTTGACCCCGCTGTGATGGACGGCAAAAAGGCTAAACTATATGAACAGCGCAGGGATGTCAACAGGGACTTTAAGCAGTATGAAAGCAAGCTTGGATTTATGTCCTTTCCAGACCCGAAAACCCCTGCCGAGGAAATAAGTAGTGCCGATGTCATTGCCGAACTCAGGGTGGCACAGGCTCAACTTAATAAAAACAACGAAATGCGGGGCGAATTTGCGGCCATGCAGACAAAAGCCACGCAGTATAAAGCAGACATACAAAACATCAACGACCAGATTGCACTCCTGCAGCAAAAGCAGGATGAAACTAAAGCCGCATTGAGCGAACTGGTTATCAAGGGCAAGGCCACCAAAGCCACGATTGAAACCCTTGTTGACCCCGCCCTAGATTCCTTCCAAGAAAAACTCAACAACATCGACAAAACAAATCAAGACATCAGGAATGCCCGTGATTATAAAGTTACCAAGGGTAAAATGGACGAACTAGAATCACAATCCAGTGGCCTAACTGAGGAAATGCAAGTGATTGACGAGCAGAAAGACAAGATGCTCAAAGAGGCAAAATTCCCCATTGACGGGCTGGGCTTCGACGAAAACGGCGTTACCTTCAAGGGGTTCCCGTTCAAGCAGTGCTCATCCGCCGAAAGACTCAGGGTATCGCTAGCCATGGCAATGGCGCTAAACCCCGATATTAGGGTGATACGCATAACCGACGGGAGCTTGCTGGACAGCGGAAACATGAGACTGATTGAGGAAATGGCGAAGGATAGGGACTGCCAGGTATGGATGGAAGTGGTTGACGAAACCGGAAAGCTGGGCGTTTACATCGAGGACGGAGAGGTTAAGAATTAATGAAAGAGATCGCCAGCAAGTTAGTTAAGATAATGGGCGAATGTGACTACGTCCAAAAGGGCGGTGTCAATAAGTTTCACAACTACAAATACGCCTCCGCCGCCGATGTCTTAGAAAAGGTAAATGCGGCCTGCGTAAAGCATAATGTTGCTTCCGTGGTATCGTCCGAGATTATAGACGTTGCCGAAACGCAGACCAAGAGCGGGAGCAAGGAGAGGCTTGTTACTGTGCGGGCAACCCTTGTCCTCATAGATGGCGACTCCGGCGAATCGCTAACCGCCGTAAGTCTGGGGACGGGCCAGGACCCTGGCGACAAAGCGGTAGCCAAGGCTCAGACAATGGCGCTGAAATACGCATGGATGACAACGCTGAACATCAGCACCGGAGACGACCCGGAAGCAGATGACAGCGTAGACGAGCGCAACCACGCCAAACCCGCACCACAGGCGACCAGGACAGCGATCACCACGCCACCGAGCGCACCGCAAACAGCACCGCACAACCCGCCACAGGCCGCCGGTCCGCCGATTGACCCGAACAAGCCGACTAAACCCATGCTAGGGAAAATATGGGCACTGAGCCAAAAGATGAAACTTGTCGAGGCAATGCCCGACATCATAACCGCGAAATGCAACGGCAAGAAGTCCAGCAAGGAACTGACCAGGAAAGAAGCATCTACGCTGATTGACTACCTGTTGAAGCTGGAGAACGGGGAAGAAACCTGGCCCCCACACGGTGACGCATACGAGCCGAACAGCATGAGCAACCCAGATCCGTTCAACGCTGACGACATGGTATTTTAGCACCATGCAGCGCATACTGCACCCACAACAAGCACCACCAAAAAACACAACAACCACGCGCCCTGGAGCTTGTTGCAGGGTGCAGAGAGGCGGGAGAGAATATGCCGAAGAAGTTTGAGTTAGGCCAGAAGGTTATCGTCAATGCCCGCGTTCTGCCGCATCCGTCCTGCGAAGACGAAGACACCATACGCAATGTCCGCAGGTGGGAGAGGCACGAAATACCCTGGGTATGCGGCATCATAGTTGGGGTAAGAACAGTAAAAGAGGGATACGCAGACTACATAAAGGGGCACTCGTTATCATACAGCTTGGAGCCGCCGGAAGAATATTATGCGTTTATACCGACCAAGCACATCAAGGTCTATCTCGTCGCGCTGAACATGAAAACATTTATCAGGGTACTCCCTGAAGATATCGAGGTGCAACCATGATCCTTTTCAAGCCCGAACACGTACCCATGATTCTGGACGACACCAAAACCCAGACGAGGCGCAAGGGTAAGCGCCGGTGGAAAGTCGGTTCTGTTCATCAGGCTAAAACCAATTTCAAAAAGGACAGCACTTTCGCCAGCGTTCGGATTCTGGCGGTGCGGGAGGAACTACTTGGGTGCATCACCACGGAGGACGCGAAGGCCGAGGGCTACAACAGTATTGCAGAGTACAAAGAGGTTTTTATCAAGATATACGGCCAGTGGACACCGGAGGAAGTGATACATGTGGTTGATTTTGAGCGTACAGAAAGGCCGGTGTAGCCATGGGATGGGACCTTTTTAAAGAAAAGACCGTCAAATGCCGCAAGCCTCACAAATGCTGTCTGTGTGGCATTGAAATAAAAGCCGGGGAACCGGCACGGTATTTCAGCGGTATTTGGGAAGGCGTTTGGACAGACGGCTATGAGTGTGATTACTGCCAGGATTTAATAAAAAAACTACAACACCAAAACCTTTTAGACACGGATGAGTTTTCCGAAGATTGTTACGCTGATGCTTCGCAAGATTACCTGTGTGGGACATGTGAAAAACAAGTTGATATGTCCAGCGTGTCAGACGAGAAATGGGCCGAATGGGAAAATAGGCGTGTTGATGATAACGAAAACTGCTTGGTGGGGGCATACCTGGAGCAATGCAGATGTGAACACCGCACAGAAAGGCCGGTGACACCATGACCGCCTACAGCGACAACACCAACTTCGCCCTGGAATTCCAGCGCCGGGTGATGGTCGAGCTGGGCATGAGGCTTGGGAGGGAACAAACGCATATCGGCAAAATAGACGATTGGCACCCGGAGAACATTGAACTTATCGCCACCGCCCGCACTGGCTGGCCCGAAGCAATCCGCCGCGCCCTGGCTGCCGAGGCTGAGGTGGAGCGGCTCAAAGATGCACTAATTAGCATAGCAGAGGAAAGCACTGACCCAGGCGCGAGAGCTTGCGCGGCAGATGCACTGGAGGCGCGGGCATGAATAGACTGACTAACCGTGATGAATTTGGAAATGCAGATTTTATCCAGGCGCCAGGATGTGAATGGCAGGGAGAATTAGACTATGAAGCATTAGTAGCCATAACGGAGGGATTAAACCGCCTTGCGGCTTACGAGGATACCAGGCTCACGCCGAGTGAAATCAAGGGTTTTATCTCGGATGCTGGGCAAGCCCTCCAAAACCCCGGCGCAAGTCTGCGGGTGAAGGCGCTGGAACGGGTGGCGGAGTCAGCGAAGCAAGGCCTCCAGAATTATTGCTCTGCCGCCAAGGAAGCAAAAGGCAACTGCCTGAGTTTAGTGTGTACTCTAAAAGAACTATGTAAGGCCCTTGCCGCGCTGGAAGGGGTGAAGGGCGATGGCTAAAAAAATCAGCGCCTGGAATATCTCCTGCCTGAATGATGGTTATTGTGCCCGGTATATGGTGGAGGTGAAGGGCGAATGAAACACACAATCCGCGAACTCCGCGCGTATGAACTGGAGGAAATGGGCGAGCGCAAAACGAGCTGGCTGGACCACCTGCGGTACTGGCTGGCGATGAGGGTGATATAGGAGGTGCAACATGGCTAAACAAAAACTCCCGCCAGGCCACCGCCAATGTCCTCGCTGCGGCGCGGTATGGTGCTCAGCGGATCAGGGTGCGGTGTGGGTTTGCGAATGTGGCGGGGCGATACCGCCGGAAGGGGTGGGAGAAGAATGACCGACATACTCTCTGACTTCGCGCGCCAGTTCCCCTGGTATCTCTGCCGCTGGGAGTTGTCAACCTTCATCCTGGCCCCGGTGATATGGTACGGGACGCGCCGGCGGTGGAATAGCTGGGCGTGCGCGGCGCTGGCTAATGCCATAGGGGCGGGTATATTCTACTGGGTGGATAAATATTTGATATTTGGGTAGGGGGGCAACATGCTACACATAGTTATGTTTTCAGGCGGGGCAGCCAGCTCGGTTGTCGCCAAAATGGTAGCCGATGAACACGGGGACGATACGATACTTCTGCACACCCCAACAGGTGCGGAGCACCCTGACGCTGATAGGTTTCGGCGGCAAGTGGCGCAGTTTGTGGGGCGTCCGATCACGGTGGAGAAGGCGAATAAAACGCTGTGGGAAATGGTTGAGAGCTATAAACACCTGCCAGATAACGGTTTCCCTTATTGCACCAGGGACTTAAAACTCATACCCAAAGACAGGTTGTTGGGGCGACTAGATAAGGTTGGCGAGGATTATATTACTTATCTTGGATACGGTTACGATGAGTGGAGAAGGGTGCAAAAAGTATTTTCCCGGGAAGAAACAAGAGGCCGCAAGGTAAAATTCCCTCTTTTTAATGCCAGGCTGACCGGGGATGACTGCAAAAACATTATTCGCGAAGAATGGAAAATTTGCCTGCCGGAACCGTACCAATATCTCAGCCACAACAACTGTATACCGTGCTACAAAGGAGGTAAGGGGCATTTTTACAAGGTGTGGCAGTACTATCCGGAACAGTTTACTCGTGCGGCTCGGGCAGAGGAAAGAGCGGCTAACACTGTGTTTGATGGGGTGACGCTGTTTGAACTGGCGGCAAAATGGGAGAAGGAGCCGGAGCAGATAGGGATATTTGAGCAGGAGAGTATTCCGTGTATGTGCGCGATGTGACCTACCACCAAGGCCGCCTCATCTCACCAACCCACGCCGAGGCAGTCGCCGCTGTCCGCGCCAAGCTGGAGGAGAAGGGGTGGCGGGTGGTCAGCGTAAAGGTGCGGGCGTGTCCGGTGCAGTGTTTTGATCTTGTTTGGTGGGAGTGGATGGCACAAGTAGAGGGAGGGGACGCTACGGCGTGATCCCCTCCTGCTGGAGGCGGTCGCGGAGCCATTTTTCAAGGATGTACTCAGCCTGGGCACTAAATGAACGCTTTTCCTTTTCGGCGATCTTTAACACCTTGTCGTAGGTGTCCCGGTCTATACTGATGGATGTTTTATATTTGGGCATATAGTTACCTCCTATTGCTTTTATTTTAACACAAAAGATACTTTTATATCAATAGGTATTCCCTGGTAGTATAAAATATGATATAATATTCATGTGAAATACTAACATAATAACAATTTATGTAAACATAGGAGGAACCCATTGAAGGCAATTGCAACGGTGTTCAAAGGCATAAAACTTAAAAGCCGCCTGGAGGCAGATACGGCCTATCTTATAGACGGACTGGGTTATAAATGGCAGTACGAGCCACAAAGCTACCTCTTGGAAAGCGGCATACATTATTGGCCTGACTTTTATATCCCAGAGTTAAAACTGATCATCGAGTGCCGGGGGTATGAAACAGACAAGGGCGAGGCACAGATTGAAGGGTTCGCCAAGATGATCAACAATGGGGAGATCGGCCCGGATCTGGTTACTAGGCCGCAAATACCAGAAGGATGCGAATTTGCCTACAGCGATGTCCACAAGGAGTATGTTGACTACTTGGTTATCGGCCCGAATGATGTTAGGTTCTATGAATGCTATGCCCGCTTTGGTGTAAATACCAGTTATGATGTTGCTTTAATACAGTGTTCCAAATGTGGACATTGGTATTTTGGTGGGTTGTCCGGTTCTTATCAATGTCGCTATTGTGGGGAATGGGATGGAAATAAACATTTCCATGATATGCGTTATTTGCAATACGAAGATGGCGTTATAAGTATAGGTTATACATTAAAACTTGTTAAGGATTTTATTAAGGAATTAGATAACCATTTAAAATTTTGGCTATTAACCAAAAAAGATTTAGAAATATTAGGTGACGGTACATTAGTGTTATGTAAACGATACGGTTCCGAAGGGATAGAGCCATTATGTGAATGTGAAGGAGTAAGTTGTCAAAGCGGATCTGGTGGTAGTTTTTGTGAACAACATGGGCATATTGAATCCATACCAGATAACCAAAACTATATGTATACCATTTGCTATTTGGATGAATATTCTAGGAAGTTGCCGCCACAAATACGGTATAAGCATAGGGGTATAAAATAATGGCCACATATCGGCAGATACACGTAAAAATATGGTCAAGCCCAGACTTTCAAAGCCTTTCTTATATATCAAAATTAATATTCATCCACCTGTTTAGTAATAGCCATAGAAACGAAGCTGCTTTATATAGAATTACCACAAAAACCATTTCAAACGAGACAGACATACCAACCCCAGAAGTTGATCAATCCATCACAGAGTTAGAAGAAGCGGCCCTTATTAAATATGATCGGGATAATTTTATAGTGTGGGCGATTAATGCCGTCAAATATCAAAAGACAAGCCCCAATGAAGTAACGGCTATAGCCAAGAACCTATTAAATACAAACCATCCATATTGCCAGGAATTTATTAATTACTACAAAGGTACTTTGAGTACCTTAGAAGGTACTATCGAGGTACTTATAAATACCCCACAAGGTACCCCGGGTAAGGGTAAGGGTAAGGGTAAGGGTAAGGGTAGTATAAAAAAAGAAAAAGATATTACACCCCCAAAAAATCCTAAACCTGAAAAAATCAAATATGCCGAATTGGTTAGTTTGACGGAAGTTGAACACGAAAGACTGGTTAAAGAGTTTGGTGATCCGTTTGTTAAGAGGTGTATAGAGGTCCTTGATAATCACAAAGGGGCTAACAATAAGAAATATGTGGATGATAACCGGGCTATTAGGCTTTGGGTGGTTGATAAGGTCAAAAAAGACACGGAAACACCTAAGCCACGTTCACCATCACCATACCCAACGGAGATATTGTAATGATTACGCCAAGAGACTTCGCAGACAGGCACTTTCGGGATTACAAAATACACGGTGATGAGATAATCCCAAGGTACTGTCCATATTGTAGCGGCGGAGATAAACACGACAAACACACCTTCGCCATGAACGCGACAAGCGGAACGTATAACTGTAAACGCGGCAGTTGTGGGGCTAGCGGCACGTTCTGGAAAATATGCAAGGAGCATGGGGAACAAGTGGAAACACGCAAAAACTATGAGTTGCACTCACGCCCAAAAGTTGAATACAAGAAACCCCAGACGGTTCCCGTACCGGTACAGACGGCAACGGAGAAATATCTCCGGGCTAGGGGGTTTACTCCTGAGACATGGCAGCGGCGAGACGTGGCAGAAGTGGGCGGCAATATAGCCATGCCATACTATGACGAGGGCGGCGAATTGGTGATGATGAAATTCCGTCCGGCGCATAAACCTAAGGGCGGAGAAAAGAAGGGGTGGCGTGAGGCAGGCGGCAAGCCGGTATTCTGGGGGATGCACCTATGCAACATCGAGCAAGCCCTGGTGATTTGCGAAGGCGAAATGGATGCCCTGGCGCTGGATGAGGCGGGAGTTCAAAATGTGGTATCTGTTCCAAGCGGCGCGGAAGATTTGACCTGTGTGGATCTGTGCTGGGATTGGCTGAACAAATTTAAACTAGTGGTGCTGTGGGCCGACAACGACGAACCGGGACGCAAACTCCAGCGAAACCTGATAAACAAAATCGGTGAATGGCGCTGTCTGGTGGTAGTAAACGAGCGTAAGGATGCCAACGAGGTTTTAGTTTATGACGGCAAAGAGGCGGTAAAAAGAGCGGTTGCCTACGCCGTGGAAGTGCCGGTAAGCGGGATAATACGCCTTGCCGATGTGAGCGTTTTTGATGCCACGGAAGCGGTGCGGGTGAAGTCAGGAATAAAGGGCGTTGACAAAGTAATGGGCGGGTTTTTCATGGGCCAGACATCGGTTTGGACCGGAATAAATTCAAGCGGCAAGTCAACGCTAATTGGTCAGTTGATGTTAGAAGCGGTGGAACAGGGCTTTGGTGTGTGCGCTCACTCGGGAGAGTTGCCAGCTCCAATATTCCGGTATTGGATAGACCTGCAAGCGGCGGGCCCGGCCTTTTTAGAGCGCAAGTATGATTCAATCCGCGAGAGGGAAACAACATCGGCAAAAAAAGAGATTGTGCAGTATATCCGCGATTGGTACAGGGACAAGTTCTTTTTGCATGATAGTATAGGCGATTCGACAAACAAAGACCTGCTGGAGATATTTGAGTATGCGGCGCGGCGGTATGACTGCAGAGTGTTCCTGATTGATAACCTGATGACCACCGTAACCAGTGACAGCGGCAGCGACTTTTACCGCAAACAGAGCGAGTTTGTCGGCAGGGTAATCGAGTTTGCGAAAAAGTTTGATGTTCACGTTCATATCGTGGCACACCCGCGAAAAACAACGGGCAGACTCACAAAGATGGACGTATCAGGCAGCGGGGATATAACCAACCGGCCAGATAATGTTCTGTCAGTCCACAGGCTCACCCCGGAGGAACGGGAGAAGGAAAGCTATGACGCGATGGTGGACATATTTAAAAATCGGCTATTTGGGTGGCAAGATGTGGCGGTTAGGCTAAAGTTTGACGACAACTGCAAGCGGTTCTATTGGGCGGATGAACCCGGAGCTGTTAAGCAGTATTCCTGGATCAAGCTGATGCCGAAACAGCCGTCTTTGTTGACACAGGGGGTAGAAAGCACCGACGAGGCGTTTAATTTTTAGTGGCAGAGAAGGAGGGTATCAACGTGAACATGCAACCCAACAGCGCCCACGCCGAGTCCCAATGTTACACCTGCACCGCCGCAACCCCGCTACTATGCAGATACATCGACTCCCGCGACCCGGCCGGCGCACTGGATGCGATGGGCGCGCGGTACAAAGCACTCCACGGCAGAGGGATCCGGAATACTCCGGTGGTACACTACCGGGTGCAGGAGTGCCCACAGTATGCTTTCGGGCCGCTGCCGATGATTGCGGCGGGGAAACGGGTGATGGCACTGGTAAAGCCAGGGCCAGTGAAACGCACCAAGGGCAGTAGTTATCAAGATATCCCCAACTTGACACGCGAGGGATATCTGGAATTTAAACGGCGGGGTATGACTGACAGGGAAATGCTGGAGGAGATGGGGCTTAAGTATCACACTTGGAAGGCATCGCTTGTACTGGCTAAGCGGCAATGGAAACTTAGTTATTACAAATACAAGCCAGAGCTGGCAGTGCCCACGGAGCAACGGTGTACTGCATGTGGAGAGGTAAAACCCATAAGCGAATTTGTTAAGCACCCAAAAAGTCCCAATGGGCACACATACCACTGCAGGAGTTGTAAGACTAAATATTTAAGGGGGTGGCGCACCATCAGGGATGTCCCCAAAACGCACCAGGATGGCGTAGGACGAGCGCAAGGGGTATAGGTGGTACGTTTTTATGTATGAGTTAGTTAGCAAGGCGCAGAGGCGAAATAAGGGGGAGGTTGGAAGGGTGGAAAACATACTCAAAAAGACTTGCATTGACTTAGGTTGTCCGTTTTTACATGCCACAGCAGATGCAGCCGGTGGCGGAACGTACCGCTGCAGAAAAACGAGTTTGCTAAAAGGTGAATGGGGCCACTGGACAAGCGAAACAGACAGGCCAATGCCCTACGATGATTGCGGGGCGGTGAGCGAATGACCGCCGCGGTCAACTTCACCGTCTTTGGTAATCCCATCCCAAAAGCCCGGGCCCGCACGGTACGGACTAAAAACGGCAGAACGGTCAGTTTCACCCCCGCCGAAACGGAGATGTGGGAGAACACAATCTACACCAGCGCCCTGCCGCACAGACCGGCAAAGTTGCTGGAGGGAGCGCTGATACTGGAGGCGACATTCTACTTTTGTCCGCCGAAGAACCGGCCCAAAAACAGGGTACATCCGAGCGTACGACCAGACCTGGACAACCTCACTAAAGCGGTGTGTGATGCGCTCCATGGGGTTATATACGCCAACGACAGCCAGATAGTTGAGGAACATACCAAGAAGCGGTACGACACGACACCGCGAATCGAAATTGTGATTAGGGAGGCGTGAGGCATGAAAACCAGGCTAATCCAAACAGCCGCACTAATCGCCGCCTTTTTCGCTGTCCTGTGGCTGATGCCAGAGCCCGCTCCGGTCGAGCCAGATCCGCAGACACAGGCGCTGCAGGCCGAGATAAGCCAGCTCAGGGCGCAGGGGGAGAAGTTTGTAGAGTTAAGCCGGTTGGTCAGCGAAAAAATGGCTGAGATAAATTGGTTGATGTTAGCGTTTGGATCATACAGGCTCACGTATTCGATTGTGATTGAGAGGGCACGGGGATAAAATAATGGGCGGGGGTGAGCAATACGAAGGCTAACAGGCGGCAGTATTTTAATTCGCAATTGAGAATGTTGGAATGGGAGATGAAGCTATACCACGATACCAAGCGCGAGCTGGCAGAGGCCAAAGGCGAGATCATTTTAGCGCGGGCGCAGTACGATGAGGGTATGCCGCGCGGATCCGGCACGGGCGATCAGACAGCGAATAGGGGCATGTCACTCCTGAGCAGTCCGGCGATCAGGGAGATGGAGCGCAGGATCACCGCTATTGACAGGGCCATGGCTGAGTGGTGCGCAAAGGACGCGGTGGTGAGGTTTCGGTTTATCGCGCTGAAGTTTTGGGATGTGCAGTACACTGACGAGGGCATAGCGCAACAGCTCAACATAGGCACGGATAGGACCGTGCGGAACTGGCGCAGGAATTTTCTGCAGCTCATAGGCAAATATATGGGATGGCGGGTATAATTTCCAGAATATTACCGTATGCGGGGCTGGGACAGTGCTAATATATAAGCTAAGAGCAACCAGGGGACAGTTCAAAGCTGTCCTTTTTTGTTTTCTTAAACAGCTAGGCCGACGGGCCGAAAAGCGGTAATTCCCACCGCCTGCTGTTTTTTTATTGGGAAAACAACACAAAGGGAAGGTGTTAATTATGGCGTATGGGTATAAGTGTTTGATGGTCGGGGATCGTCCATCGGCACAGGGAAACGGTACGATAAAAACGCACCGCTTGGTGGCAGAGTTCTATCTGGGAAGGTACCTAAGGCCGGAAGAATCAGTGCATCATATTAACGAGGATAAACACGATAACAGGATTGAAAACTTGATTGTGTTTGAGGACGACGCTTGCCATCAAAGGTATCACCGGTGTACTTCTAGGCGTGATTTGGGTATTGTGTTATACGGGCCAAACTGCGCGAAGATAAAAGCAGAAAGATATAAAAAATTAGCTGAAAAAACCAAAAGAGACATGGGAATAAACTAATGGCGCGAGAGCGTCCTTTTGTTTTAGCCCTACCATGTGTAGAAGGAGTTACGATGTCGTAAACGGCATTTGCGGCGCGCCTGGAGCAATCCAGCCGCCGGTCCCCTGCGGGGGGGGGAAAAGAAAAAGCCCCTGTGGGGGCTATTTTACTTGCTTGGCGATGTACTCTACCAGCGCAGCCTCTACGATTGCGGCCTGGCTGGTGCCTGTGGCTTTGGCCAGGGCGAGTAGCGCCTGGGCCGTCTGGATGCTGATGCGGGTGCTGAGTGGTGTTTGCATGGGTTAGTCCTCCTTTACCCAAATTTGCTCTACTGCCAGCGTTGCACTTCCGTCCTGATTAGTGTCGATGCTGAGCTTAACCTCTACGCCGCCCAGCTCGTGCCAGGGTGCCCGTGTGCCCAGGTCGCCGGAACAGGTGCAGTCTGCGCTACCACATAAGGAGCGGTGAGACTTTTTAACCTGACCTGGGGTGAGTTTGATGATGTCCATTACCTCAACCGCGCCGTCATGTTTTACACGGAGATTTACCTGTGTGTTATGGAAGTCGTTTTTGAGTACCAGGGTTTTTGCCATTTTTAATCCCCTTCCCGCCGTTGTGGTGGCGAACCATTTATTTGCTGATGTATCTGCTGCAATGCTCCTCTAGGTGCTTGTCGCAAGCGTATTCGGCCCAGCCGTTGTTGTCTATCTCATAAGTAGCTTGCTCGTCGCACCAGCTGCAAAGGCGGTCTTTGTTGGCAATGGTTGCGGTTAGTTTCATTTTTTGTGGCCCCCTTTTTATTTGCTAGCTTGCTTGTAATTACATACTATCATGCCAGCTTGCAGGCTGTCAAGTGGATTTGTAAAAGTATTTTAATCTTTTTTTGCCTGGCAGAATCTATGCCGAAGTGGCAGCGTAACATATGGCAAACTAACAACAACCAGCAGGGAGGCAGGAGCGATGCAGTTATATAGGATGTAACGCACCAGGGGAGATATTTGCGGCAGCCTGGGGCGATGTGGTGAGCTGTGAGGCTATTAGATAGGATGAGATTGGAGGGGATGAGTTATGCCGGCAGGAAGGCCGACTTTGTATAAAAAGGAATACTGTGAGCAGGTGTTTAGGTTGTGCCTGCTGGGGCTAACGGACGCAGAACTGGCCCATGCTTTCGATATAGAGGAGTCAACTCTCAATTTATGGAAAAATGCACATCCAGAATTTATGGAGTCCATAATAAATGGTAAGGAAAAGGCAGACTCTGAGGTTGCCGAAAAACTGTGGCATAGAGCGAAGGGATACAGTCATCCAGAGGACAAAATATTCCTTCATGAAGGTCAACCTGTGATTGTGTCAACCGAGAAACACTATCCACCAGATACGGCGGCGGCTTTTATTTGGCTGAAAAACAGACGAGGAAGTCAGTGGAAGGATAAGATTGAGGTTGAGAACACAGGCGATCTCAATGTATCAATAGAGGGCTTTTCCCCTGACTGGATAGCTAAAAAAACTGGGAATTCCGAATAGTGACCACTATATATAGATGTGCTGGTTTACATAATGTGATGTTTGAGGCTATTATAAACAGCGAATCCCTGCAACCCTTGGTGCTGTAGGGCTACAGGGAATGGAGCTAGTTTACATAAGACCCATTATCGGAACAAAACACTTGTTCCCTGGTGTCTAGAGTGGGCGGAAGCACCCCTGCCCCCCCCCCAGGGGGTGTACCCACCAAGCGCCGGAGTCCCGTCTCCTCTGTGTAGATAGTATATATCACTCTACCCCAAATTATATTTCACACAGGGTACCCTCTAAAAGGAGTCTCTTTAAGCCTAGTTTTCCCCCAAGCACCACATAACCACAGCAAACGGTCAGGTTGCCTCCTCTTCCTGGCCGTTTTTGTTTGTGGGTCATGCAAAGACACAAAGTAATAGTATATTGCATCTTTACGTGGTCTTTTGTGGTTCATGCCTACAGCCGTAACGGATTAAGGTAGTTTTGAAGTTGACATTTACCACCTGTTTTTAGGGGCGTTTTTGACTCTCCCATGACAATTATTTTGGAGGGGTTTCTGTTGATAAAAAAGACAGTTATCTATGACGAAAACACCGGAGAAAAGATCAGCGAGAAGCAAAGGTATTTCCCTCCTGCGTTTGACGAGGAAAAGGGGTACCTGTTCTGGCCGCGCAAGAACTTCTGTAGGTCATTCCATGATGTAGAGTTTCCGTCTGAGTTAAACGATCTGGAGATCGGGCGCATGGCGAGACTTGCAAAGCGGATATGGTCCAACACCAACATGCTTGGTTACCGTGGCAATGGCGGAGTGAGGCCCCATACGATAGACACTATCTCAGAGATCCTTGGTATGCAGCCCCGTCAGGCGTATAGGTTTATTGAGAAGATGATTCGCCTTGGCGTGTTGGCCCGGGTGAAGATTGAGACAGAGGCGAGAAAAGAGACCCACCTATACGTTAACCCTATGTACTTCTTTAGCTCCAACCGGATACCGCTTAATCTGTACCTGTTGTTTAGGCACAGCCTAGACCAGCACTTGCCGACACGTGCGATAGAGCAGTATGCGGCGCAGGAGCGCATGATAAACAGTAAAAAATAGGAGGTCATATGTTACCAGAAAAACTAAATATCTTCGGCATCGAGTACGCGATCCGACAGGACAAGGACGAGTACCTGGATGCAAGCGGATCTCTCGGTGAGATTATTTATGCACAGCAGGAAATATACATTAAAAGCACCGTGTCTGACGACCGCAAGGTAAAGGTTCTCGTCCACGAGGTTTCCCACGGCATCTTGTTCGAGGTCGGGGCAATAAAAAACGGCACGGATGAGGCAACGGTTAATTTCGTTTCCATCTGCCTGCACCAGTTCATTAAAAACAATGACTTTGCTTGGGTAAAATAACGGGTCCCATAAAATAGCTACTTCGTGGTGATTATATGGCTAAAAAGATAAAAAAACTCACACTTACCGGCATCCCCAACCCCAAGCAGGATGCTTTTTTTAGTGCCAAGGGCCGCCATATCGCATATGGTGGGGCACGTGGCGGCGGAAAATCATGGGCGCTTCGGCGTCTTTTTATTATGTTGGCGCTGGCATACTCTAACCTTCGGCTACTGCTACTAAGACGTACATTACAGGAACTGCGAGAGAACCATGTCCTGCCGATGATGGCAGAGTTAAACGGATTCGCCAACTACAAAGACGAGGAAAAGGCGTTTGTATTCCCTAACGGATCACGCATTAAACTCGGTTACTGCGATACAGAAAAAGACGTGCTGCAATATCAGGGGCAGGAACATGATGTCATAGGATTGGAAGAGGCCACGCATTTTACAGAATATCAAATGCAGTTCTTAACTACCTGTAACCGTGGCACAAGGGCAGACTTCTCCCCCGTGATGTATTACACTTCCAACCCGGGCGGCGTGGGACACCAGTGGTTTAAGCGGCTGTTTATCGACCGCCTGTACCAAGGCAGGGAGAAGTCGGAGAATTACGTTTTCATCCAGGCGACTGTTTATGACAACACCGTGCTGATGGAGAATAACCCCGAATATGTGGAACACTTAGAGAATTTACCGGAGGATTTAAGGCGGGCACACCTAGACGGCGACTGGGAGGTTTTCGCCGGGCAGTATTTCCGCGAGTGGCGCAGGGCCATCCATATGGTTACGCCTTTTGAGCTGCCTTCCTACTGGAAGCGGTTTCGCAGCCTTGACTACGGCATAGACTGTACCGCCTGTTATTGGTGGGCGTGTTCCCCTGACGGCAGGCACTACATCTATAGAGAGTTGTACCAGGGCGGACTCAACCTAACACAGGCGGCGGAGAGAATCGTCAAGATGACCCCTATAAGCGAGGTCATTTCCTATACCACTGCCTCCCCCGACCTGTGGAACAGGCGGCAGGAGACGGGCTATAGCGGGCAGGAAATCATGCGCAAGGCGGGACTGACCGGGCTTGTCAAGGCTAAACATGATCGGGTAGCCGGTTGGAGGGCTATGAGGGAATTTTTAGCTCCATACGATGACGAACAGGGCATAAAAGTGGCCAGGTTGCAGTTTTTCGACAACTGTGTCAACGCAATCCGGACTATTCCGCTCTTGCAACACGACGAAAACGACCCAGAGGACGCTGCGGACAGGCCGCACGAGGTCACTCACGCGAATGAATCCATCAGGTATGGCGTTATGAGCCGTCCACGTCCCGGGGAAATACCCAAACCCGAACTCACCGGCACCTACCACGCCGGAGAACTGCGTATGCTTGGCTATTCCGATCGCCAGATCCGCCGCATGAGCAGTAAACTCAAAATAATTGGGGGTAAGAAGCATGGCCAAAATCACCTATAAAATCATTAAATACCCCACATGGGGCAAGAGAATATTGAAAATCAACTGGAAGAAGTAAGGGGGGTTTATTATCCGTATCGACGATAAGTGGTGTCCAGAAGCGCTGGAAATTATCAATGACCTAGACATAAACGTACTGGTCACATCCCTTGACCGCCGCTATTCCCGCGACGAGTGCGCTAAATTTGATCTTATCGCGTCATCCACTACCGGTACCGACCATATCGACCCCGGCGACACGCCCCTCATATCACTCCAGGGCGAAACCGACTTCTTACGGGATGTCCACGCCACTGCGGAGATGACATGGGCGTTAATTCTCAGCCTTATCCGCAAAGTCCCCTTTGCCTTCGAGGATGTGAAGCAGGGCAAATGGAACCGCGAGGCGTGGCAGGGGACGGAGTTGTACGCCAAAACGCTTGGAATTGTCGGATATGGCAGAGTAGGCAGACAGATAGCAAAGATGGTTTGCGGTTGGGGTATGAAAGTTATTTATTATGATATAAACACGCCAAAACATATTATGGCTGTGGGAGTATCCCTTGAAACGCTACTCCGCAATTCCGACATCATCACCGTCCACGTGCCTCTAGACACGACTACGCGACTCATGTTCGGCGCGAAAGAATTCGCCATGATGAAGCCCACGGCGTATTTTGTGAATACCAGCAGGGGTGCGGTCGTTGACGAGGCCGCTTTGTGGAGAGCATTAATAGAGGGGAAAATAAAAGGCGCGGCGATTGATGTGTGCCGAGGTGAACCACATCTGTGGTATCCACTACAGAGATATGCCGAGGTAAACGACAACCTGATCATCACGCCCCACATCTCGGGCAACACTGCTGAGTCACGCAAGAAGACCCAGTTATATATAGCAAATAAGATTTTGAATTACATAAAAGGAAGTGGTTAATTGTGTATGTAAAGACAGATCCGGCCGAGCCATTAGATGTTGAACTAACGGGTAGAAATTCGGAAGTGATAACTATATTTGACGCCGTTGCACTTAGGGCAGCAAACGCCATCCAATACACAGTAGCACTAGATTTATCAAAGTATAAATCTATGGACTTAATAATAATCTCTACGCTTGATGTTGCGGCATCGATAGGGATGAAGGTCGATGATAGTTGGGTAATGGTAAAAGATACAACTTATAAGAAATGGGACATAATATCCACTTATGGGTCTACAGTGCCAATTGATGCTGGAGGTACTTTTTTACTATCAACAATAGATCTTATCGGCGCTCCAGTTTTTCAACAGCTCACAGTCCCAAATGTTAAAATCGGTATAGCTGTACCCACTACTGCTTCATCTGGTTCTATAACTGTTAAATTAGTGGGGGTGTTAAACTAATGGAACAAATACAAACAGCTATAGAATGGGCGCTACAACAAAGCATAACGCTTAATGAGGGGACCGTAGGCGCAGAATCTTTTGCCGTTACCAAAAACACCCATAGATTTCTAGTTGATAAAGTTAGGGAATATTTCAACATCAAAGGAATACCGTATAATACTTTTTCTTACGAAGACTTAGTTCCTTATTTGGGCGGTATTGCTTCGGTGGAAGCAAAGCCTATTATAACACCTGCAATTGAGGTTGAGCTTGAAAACCTATTGCTCGCTGAAATGGGGGTATAGGTTATGACGAGAGATGAATTTTTACAAAAGATGTTTGAAAAAGGGAAAATCACACAGGCACAAGTTGGCGGGATAAAAGCTAAAGACGAGGCTATTGCCTTGTATGCAAAAGACGGATATAAAATGACCAAGGATCAGATAAAGGCTGTGTTGGATAAGCTTTTAAGCTAACGGGTGGCGATAGTTTAACAAAAGGAGTGATATTATCAGTACTCGCATAATAAGTGACTGTTGCGCGAACCATCTTGGTGATCGTAGAATTATGGAAGCCATGATAAAGGCCGCTGCGGAAGCCGGTGTGGATATTGTGAAATTCCAGTCCTTTAAAGCTGAAAAACTCCGCAAAGACTACCCAGATTATAAAGCCAATTACGCCTACTACAAGGCGCATGAACTGTCAGACAGCGACCACTACTTCATTGTGGAACGTTGCCAACATTACAACATAGAACCGCTTTTCACCGTCTACGACCTGGAGACGGTTTCTTTTTTGGCCGACGACCTAGGCGTGGGGCAGGTGAAGATTGCCTCACCCGATATGTCGAATTGGGAACTGATTGACAGGTGCTTGGAGAAGTTTAGTAGGGTGTTTATAAGTACGGGGATGCACAGCAAGACAGAGATAAGTGAACTACGGACACATGTTTATAATAGGGCTTCACAGGTCGTGTTGTTGCATTGTGTGTCGCAGTACCCGACAGAACCCAAAGACGTGAATCTAAGCAAACTGTTGGGGCATCAGGGCTTCTCTGACCACACCACCACCCTCGATGCCTCAAAACTGGCTATATCGCTTGGCGCTGACTATGTGGAGCGCCATTTTACATTATCGAGACACCTGCCTGGGCGCGATCACCACATCAGCAGTACCCCGGAGGAATTCGCCGAGTTGGTGGCATGGAGGGACATGGTAAAGGTGATGATGGGTAGCGGAGTACGCGAGTTGTCGCCGGGGGAATTGGCAAGCAGGGAGAAATTTGCAGGGAGGTTTTATGGAAACTGAACATGCTACCTGCGACTTATGCGGGGCGGATGATTACGAAATTATATGGGATAAAACCGAACGCGAAAAACAGGGCGTTTTAAGGTGTAAGGTAATCCGTGACACCAAAGGGGAGATTATCCACGGCAGGGTTGTAATCTGCAAAAACTGCGGACTTGTCTATGTGAACCCGCGCATGACACAGGAATCTCTTGACCAATTTTACGCCGAGGATTATCGGAGGGTTTATAATGAACCTGCCACTTTAAAAAACGAGGCGAATCATGCGAAAAATGCTTGGGAGCTATTGCAGCCCTATATCTACACAGGTAAGAAAATTCTTGATATTGGTTGCAGTACGGGCAAACTTGTAGAACTTACGCAGGGGTATGGCATTGAACCGAACCGCGAACACTGCGAAATAGCTAAAGGCAAGGGGCTACAGGTTGAAAACTGCACTATTGAGGACTATGCCCCCGGCTTTAAATTCGACATCATCACCATGTTAAACGCATTGGAGCATGTGGCTTCCCCAACGGCGGTATTATCCAAGATTTACTCGCTGCTGAATAGCGATGGGTACGTTGTAATTAGTGTCCCAAACTTCGGCAATAGGACAATACACCTTTCCGTTGACGCGTTCCTGAGTAATGCCCACCTATATCATTTTGAGTTGATTACCCTTAAAGAGTTGTTCCAAAAATGCGGGTTTAAACCCGTGGGGGAATGTGTCACTGTTGAGAGCATAGGGGAAAAGCTTTATCTCCTGGGGCAGAAAACGGATGAGAGGCTAGAGAAAATCAACCAAGCGCCATCCGGTTATCACGAAACGGCAAGGAAGTTTCTTGTGCAATCTCAATCGGTATGGGATATGAAGGAAAAAATTAAGAGGATGGGATTTCGGTAATGCGTAAAATCTGCGTAGTAGTCGCCTCTCGTGCAAACTACGGCAGGCTATTATCCGTCTTCCGTGCGGTGCGCGACCATCCCGATCTGCAACTCCAGCTTATCGTGGGCGCGTCAGCCTTTGATCTGCCGATGGAGTTCACGCCGGATGCCGTGATACAGTGCCTTGTCGAAGGCGATAACCTGCAAGCCATGACCCTGACAACAGGGCTTTTTTTATGCCAGCTAGGAGGCGTTTTTGAGCGCCTAAAGCCTGACATAGTCCTAGCGCATGGTGATCGTTACGAAATCCTTGCTGTGGCGATTACGGCGGCATATATGAACATTCCTCTTGCCCATACAGAGGGGGGAGATATTTCAGGCACGATTGATGATAAGGTTCGCGACGCGATAACCGCATTAGCCGATATTCATTTCCCCGTGACCGAGCGTTCGGCACAACGGATCATTCAAATGGGCACTCAAACCGCGAAGGTGTTTACCGTGGGGTCTACGGCGCTGGATTCTCTGGTAGGTATCGACCTGACCAACAACAGAAAGGAACCGTATATTCTCATCCTCCACCACCCGAACACAACCCACCCGGAGGACATTACGCCGCTGATTGAGGCGGTTATGGCGGTGCCCATTCATAAAGTGTGGGTAAACCCGAACGTGGATGCGGGGAGCAAGGCCATGTTGAAAATTATCCACCGTCAGGACGTGGAGTTTGTCAAAGATTTGAGTCCCCTTGAATACGCCCGCCTTCTCAAAAACTGCGAGTGTGCCGTGGGTAATTCGTCCTCCTTCATCAAGGAAGCCGCTTTTATGGGGGTTGGAACGGTACTCGTGGGGAACAGACAGAAGGGCAGGGAGATGGGCAGGAATGTGGCGGAAGTACGCATGGACGCGGAGGAAATCTACCGCGCGGTAATGTGGCAGGCGCAACAGAAGTATTGCCCCAGTTATCAATTTGGAGAGGGGACGGCGGGAAGCCAGATAGCAGATATTCTAGCGAGGGAGGAATTTATATCTTTATCCTAGCAGTAATTCCTGCAAGGGCAGGAAGCAAGGGGATCCCCAATAAAAACCTATACCCTTTATGCGGCAAACCGTTGATCCAGTACACGATCGACGCTGTGAAGGGGAGCAAGGTTGATGATTGGCTTATCTCAACCGACTCACCCGAGATCGCCAGGTTTGGTAAGCACATCATGCGCCCTCCCGAGTTGGCGCAGGATGAAACACCTATGCATCTCGCGATACAACATGCAACAGTGGTGTTTGAGGCTACCCACGGCATAAAGGTTGATGCAGTTATGACACTACAACCTACAAGCCCCCTAAGGATTACCGAAGATATTGATGGGGCATTAAGTGCCTTTAATATATCAGGTGCCGGTAGTTTATATACAGGTTACTATATGGGGATTAAACATAAAAACATGGTATATGACAAATATAACAACGAACCCCACTTCCAGAGGAATGGGGCAATTTTTATAACCAAACGCGAACTACTTTACGATGGCAGGATTTGGGATGGTGGAGTGGTAGAGTTTGAAATGCCTAAGTCCCGCAGTATTGACATAGATGACATGGAAGACCTGCTCATAGCGGAATCTATTCTGAAATTTAGGGAGGATGCCTAACATCAACGCAATACTGATAGGTTATGGCGAAATTGGCAAATCTGTTTTTGAGGTATTCAGCGAGACACATGAGATAACAGTCTATGACAAAACTTTCAAAGAAAAACCGGACGGTACCTACACCGTCCTTTTGGTTTGCATCCCTTATAGTGAGAACTTCGTTGAGATAGTCAACGCCTACCGCGAAGAGTACGGTGTCAAGGATACGATCATATTCTCCACCGTAGCAATAGGGACGACACGTCAGATACCCGATGCAGTTCATTCTCCGGTAGAAGGCAGGCATCCGAAGTTAGCCGAGAGCATTCGCCTGATGCCGCGCTGGGTGGGTGGATTCAATAAAACGGTTGGCGAGTTTTTCAAGCAGGCTGGATTTGAGCCTGTGTACGTCACCCCTGAAACTACGGAGTTTTTAAAACTCCAGTCGACTAGCAATTTCGGCTTAATGATAGAGTACGCCAGGTATGTGAAAAGCGTATGTGGCGAACTGTGCATCAATTACCGCTATGTGAAACAGTTCAATCTAGACTATAACATTCTATATAAGAAACTGGGTCTGCCGAAGTATCAGAGGTACATACTTGATCCGCCGGAGGGTAATACAGGCGGACATTGCATAGTACCCAACGCGAGGATACTGGATGAGCAGTATCCTTCTTTGTTTCTCAAGGAAATCTACCGCGACAAGGAGGCGACTTCGTGATAGAAGGTGTTTTAATTTTTATATGTATACTTTTAACTATTTGTGCTTTTCTCAGTGGACATGGTGTCTACCGTTATTATTTCCCTATTAAACCACAGCAAGTTAAGAAGCAGTACGACAAATACAAAAACCCTGACGGGCTATATTCCAGTAAGGCGGTAAGGGGCGACAAAGAGGTGAAGTGATTTGAGCAAGAAGGCCAAGCCAGACTTCCAGAGTGACGAAACTTCCAGACGCATAGACGGCTACCTGACACAGATTGAGCAGAACCGCAGTCACATGGACGAAAACTATACCGAATGGGAAGCGTGCCAAACCGCCTATAGCGGAGACCAGGAGTTACAGGACGGGCGTCCGAACAGCAGGGTTAACATCATCAATGCTAATGTGGAGGGTCAGGTGTGCGCGCTTGTAGAGCAAAACCTGGCGGTGATGTGCAGGGGCGAGGGGCCATCTGATAAGCCATTTGCTAAATATGCACAGGTGATGTTAGATTGGACGCTCCGCAAGAACCACATCAAGCGCAAACTGCGCACCCACGAATACCGGCGCGAGTTGTTCGGAACTGCATATCTCAAAGTAGGCTGGGATAAGGACGCTGTAAACGGCTTCGGACTGGCGACTATTACCTGCCCGCCTCTAAACAGCGTGTTTGTGGATATGAAAATCACAGACGAGGAGAACTTGCAGGATGCCGACTACATAGCAGAGGTGATGCTACGGTCTAAGACCTGGGCGGGGCGGCAGGATGAGTACCAAGGCAGGGCAGAGTACATCAAGTACGGCGGCACAGACAAAGCGCCTATATTCACCAAAGAGAAAACCACCGACGACGAGGATGCCTTTTGGCTCATTCAGCGGTGGTCTTTTAATGAGGGGAATCTGCGGCTAGAGGAATTTTCAGATTGCGGCGTTCTTTTGTATGACTCCCACGAGGATGACACAGAGCCGTTCTACCGCTACAATAAATATCCTTACTTCCTGACCAACCTATATATAGTAGAAGGCGAGTTGTACGGTTTCGGTGATGGCAAGTTACTTCGCCCACTGCAGGACATGCTTAATAACCTATACGACCAGATACGCATAACGGCGCGACCTAACCGTATATTTTTCGATCCTGCCTCTGAGGTTGAACTGGAGGACTGGGACGAGACAGACGACCCGATACCCTGCAACGACCCGAACACAAATATCAGAGTTGTAGAGTGTGGCAGAGTAAACCCCGCCCTGTGGCAGTTGGTCGATTCAATCCACCGAGAAGTCCAGAGGGTAACGCGGTACAGTGAACTCATGCTAGGGCAGTCCATGAAAGCCCGCACAGCGACAGAGGCGGCTATTCAACAACAGCAGGGTTCCGGTGCGACCGACCACAAGAAACTGATGTTGCAGGAAACCCTCATAGACGTGTGCTACTACCTTGCTGACTTAATAATGGAAAACTGCACCGAAGGCCGCTACTTTGCCATAGACGAGGATAAAGAAGATTATCAATGGGTTGATCCAAGGCAACTCAACCAGGTGCCTGTTCTTGTGCCGCCTAACTCGGCATTTGAAAAAGGGCATAAAGAAAATAATCCAAATCCCGACCCCGCTAAATGGATGCAATTAGAGGACGAGGAAGGCAACCCCGTTACTAAATTGATTGACCTGGACCTTGATATTAATTTAGGCGCAGGCCTGCCGCACAACAAAGCTTTCTTGTGGCAGATGGTGGAGACACTATCCCGCATTATGTCAAACGGTATGCCGATTGTAACGCTTGAAGAAATGCGGAAATTTGCCAAAGACTATTTAGGGTTACCGCTTGACGACACCACGCCAATGATGCCAGGGCAACCTCCAGGGATGCCCGGACAAATGCCTGGTGTGCCCGGACAACAAACGCCTATGATGCAATCACCAATGGCGGGCGGGATGGGGCCTGGCGTTCAACTACCACCTCAGGCTATGCAATCCCGTGGCGGCGGAGGGATGTAAATGGCAACCATTAAACAGCACAACAACCTGATTAAGGTAATGTTTGGGCATGAAAACTACTACAAGCACATTCTGACCAACGAGGCGGTGCGTCGTGTCGCCCACATGGAAGGGCGGTTTGCTACATCTAAACTGCCCGTGTGCGCCAGTTGTGAGCGTTTGGGGCTGTGGCACCATGGACGCACCTGCTACTGCCAGAACTGCGGCACGGTTACAAAGAACCCTATCACATTCGCTGAATACTATGTGCAGGGCTATGATCTGGATCGCAAGCAGAGCTTAGAAGGCGCACATGAAATAGCCGTAAGGCAAGAAGTATTATAGGAGGATTGATAATTTGTTGTTCACATTCGGCACTTTAAAGCTAGATAAAGAATATTCCGAAGCCGACCTAAAGCGCCTCGTGCCTATCGAACAGTTTGGACTAGAGGCGGGGTACTACGGTGGGCGGTGTACGCATATAGGAGAAACCGACAGTGATGTATTGCTGATTTACGACAATACGCAGGAGGCGGGAAAACGTATTATTGACTTGGGTGCAGTGAACCTAGAGAATATCCCTCCCAGATTCGTCAAACAGTTGTTGGAAAAGCGGAAGATACCGTTTGCGCCTAATGAACCCAAAGAAAAGCTAATCGCTAAATTGAGCCAATAGGCTCTTTTTTATTGCCCGTGTGAGCATATCACATTCCGCGGGAGATAACCCGCCACTAAATCCGTCTGAGCGACGTTAAATACTTTTAGCGTTGACCACGCAAACAGTCAAGGAGGTTTATATATGTCAGATCAAATTCAAGAGGAACAATTAGAGCAAGAGATAGACGAAGTGGTGGAAGAACAAGTCGAGGGAACAATCGAGGAAGAAACCGAGGAACCAGTTGGCGAACTGGAAACCGAAGAACCACCCAAGCCGAAGAAGAAATCTGACTCCGTTCCTCTGGCAAAGTACATGGAAGTCAAGAACCGCCTGAAAGACTATGAAAAGGCGCAGATTCAACAGCAAGCCGAACGCGACAAGATGAGCATCAAGCAGGATTTGATCGCCAGAGGCTGGCCCGAGATGGAGGCCGAGATTCAATCCAACAACCAGATACGCCAGTATATCGAGATGGAGGAAATTAAGTCCAAGTTGGTAGACGGCGAAATCAAGGAGTTGGCACAGTCTGACGGGTTTTTTGCCGATGCCATGACTTTCAAAGCAGACATCCGCGAGAAAATGCGCCAATGGAACTGCGATGCCGAAACCGCTTATATGGCGATCAGAGGCAAAGCCAGAACCCGCGAGTACCAGTTAGAACAGGAACAACGGGTGGCGGCTAAACGCCGGCCGGCGCAGACCAAGAAAGTAGAAACGGCGGCGGCAAGTGCGCCGAAAACACAGTATAAACTTGATGAAGCCGACCGCAAGGCTTTGGAAGGATTACAAAAAGCCATGCCTGACGCAGGGTGGACAATCGCCAAGTACCACAAAATGATGAAAACGTAAAGGAGATGATCTAAGTGGCTTTTCGCTTTAAATATGCAAACACCAGACACGCTATCCCTGTATTGCCCGGAGCGTCAACCGTGGGTGGCATGATTACGTCGACCTGTATCGGCTATCTTTGTGTTACAGGTTCCACCGCCGCAACACTTACCCGTGGCGAACTTGTCCAGGCGACCAGTTCCAACCCGGAATACAGGCAGATTAAAGGTATCATTACGGCAGTTCCGACCGACACCACGGCGGGATCAACTGTACCGTTTTATGTAACCCCGATTCTTCCTGGTGATGTTCTCAACGTGAACTGTTCAACCGTCAACGAAGCCAGCACGGGAGGCACCAGCGTCCTTTTGACTACCAACCTGGGGTATTTCCTGGGGTACGGTATTAACACCGCAGGTACGGTACTCGGCTACGGCCTTGACCCCTCGACCTGTTACGCTACAATCGGCACCAGTTCTAACTACTGCCCGTTCAAAATGGTGGGCTTCTCTACGCAGAACGACACTATTGACGTAGTTATTAGAAGCTCCGCACTAGATTTATAAGAAAGAAAGCAGAGGTGATATAAATGGCTTACACAATGACGACTGACATCAGTAGGATGATCGTAGCAGGGCAGAAGGATATATTTACTAAGAACTTCGAGTCCTTCCCGATTGAATATACCGCGTTCACCACGCCGAAAAAGGCGACCAAGAAGGCTGAGACCTACGACAGCATGGGCAACCTGGAAGCAGGCGCTGAGAAAATTGAAGGCGCGGCTATCTCTTACGGCAGCGTAGAGCAGGCGTACCAGACCACGATCACGAACAAGACGTGGGCAAACGGCTATGCCGTGACCCTGGAGGCAACCAAATACGATCTTTACGGCGTAATTAATTCCGTAAAGGCGAAGGAACTCTCCCGCACCATGCGTGAACTTGAAGAAGCCCGTGCGGTACGGTGGGTTGACAACGCCCTTACAGTCAACCTGACTGACGGGGTGCCGCTTTGCACCAACAGTAGGCCACTTAAGAACGTACCAGGTACCTACAATGATACCCTTACCACGGGTGCACTTACTCCTGCCAACCTGAAAACTGCAAGGCAGATGTTCGCACGGTTTAAGAATCACCAAGGCGGCCCGATGAAGTCCAAGCCGACTGACGGTCTGACTCACAGCGTTAATATGCAGACCGTTGAGGAAATTAACGCTAGTACCAAAACAGCGTATGAACTCTCCAATACTGCCAATAAGGTACTGCAAGCCAGCTGGCACTACAGCACCTATATGAGCAGTGAAACTGCATGGTTCCTGTGGGATTCAGCGTTTGAGCATATCCTGTTCCAGTCCTTCATGGATACGGTGTTTGATAACGACGAGGACAAGATCAACACTAAGAACCTGTATCTTAATGCAATCGCCATCTATGAAACGGGTGCGCTGCCGAATATTGGCATCGTTGGCTCTGCTGGAACTTGATAAACGAGGAACCTAGAAATAGGTTCCTTTTTACCTCTAGGAAAGGAGTGAGAACATGGGAACTTATAAAACTATATTTGCCACCGACAACGATTTGCAAGTAACGGATAGTTCGGGCAACGTGAAAACGGTTATAACCAGTACAGGCGGGTTGTATATCAACGGCGTTGCAATAACCGTTCCGTCAACGCTAGCATTTACAGCTGTGGACACCACTACTGTTCAGACATTGCAGAACAAGACTTTGGGGACTGGAACAATATCCAGTCTGGAAACGGCAACAAGCGATACTGCTGTAGCCAATTATGGCATAACTGTTCTGCCGTATTCCACTGGGGCGCAAGCGGTTACTTTATCTGCTCCTGTTGCGGGCGCACAGAAATATTTAGTTTTAAATTCAACGCTTGCACCTGACACGACCGGGATATTTACGGCTGTTTATTCGGGGAGTACCGCAACGTATTTCCTTGACAACTCGACCGTTGCGCTTACCGCCGGTTCCGAAAAACTCTACATGGGACTCGGCCCGCCATATGCGTGCGTTCACCTTATCGGGATAAGCACAGCTATATGGGGGACTGTTTCGGCTTACGGAAACGTGAAGTATTCTACCCAGGCTGTATTCTCAACTTAATAGCATGAGTCTACAAGTCACATGAAAAGAGGTGATACAATTGCCTATTGTTTCAGGGATAAATATCCCGGCATCTTCGCAGATGGGGCCATTAGCTGTAGTAACATGGCCTTCTACTGTGGATCATACACTGGTTGCTACAACGGTAGCACAAACACTGGTAAACAAGACTCTAGGGGCCGGAACAATTGAAAGCTTGGAAACCGCGACCAGTGACAGCGCTCTTGTAAATTACGGCGTAAGTCTGTTGCCATATTCGACAGATGCCCAAACGGTGACGCTTGCCGCCCCGTTGGCCGGGGTTAGGAAAACACTGGTTCTGTACAGTACGTCTGCCGTACCGGATTCCACCGAAATATATACCCTCGTGGACTGTTCGACCAATGTACAGGTACTATATAACAGCACGGCGCTGGTAACGAAGAACACGATCAAGTTCTCTGTACCCTATACTGCCGTGGAGCTTATTGGTATCACTACCGCTCTTTGGGGCGTGGTGTCTTATGTTGGAGCTACCGGATCAACATTAGCATTTAGTTCATAATCGGGGAGGCCTTCGGGCCTCTCTAAATTTTAAAGGGGGGTTTATGAATCTCGTTAACACTATCAGGGAATCTGTGGGCATGGAGCCCGTGAAGGCACCCGAAAAGCGTAAGAAGAAAGTTTGCATAGTTGGCTTTGCCCCATCATGGAAAGAAACTCCGTGGCAGGAGGATATTGAGAATACGGAAATATGGGTACTGAATGAGTTTTACAAAGTAGCACCGCAGGCCAAAGGATTTCGAGTAGACAGATGGTTTGAAATTCATGACTTGGACAGTCCAAGTAAGAATACACCAGAACATATTGCTTTTTTGAAACAATGCCCAGTGCCGTTATATGTGCGAGAAAAAAGAGACGATCTGCCTAACTCGGTAGTATTGCCTATATTTGATATAATTGCCTACTTCAGAAACAAGGGGTACCAGGGCGCTAGTTACCTAACGAATTCCATTTCAGAAATGATTGCCTTCGCTATTTATGAGGGCTTTAAAGAAGTGTCGGTACTAGGTGTAGACATGTCCACGGCGGGAGAATATGGTTTCCAGAAACCGTCCTGTGAGTATTGGCTCGGCGTTTGCGATGGCTTGGGGATTAAATTATACATCCCTGACGCGAGCGAACTTTTGAAATGCGCGTTCATTTACGGTTTCGAGAGTAACAACAAACTAACTGCGTGGATGAAAGCGCAGAACAAAGAACTTTCTAGTAGAGCAAAGCAATTCCAGCAACAAGAGCAACAAGCACAGCAAGCCCTGATGCAGGCACAGATAGCGCAGGCAGAGTTAAGGGGCGCACAATCAGCCTATAAGGAAGTATTGAAACGACGAGCCTAAGGTGGTGATTTTATGGCAACCCCTAAAGAACAGATTGCTCAATATAGCACTCAGTTAGTTTATACAACCTCAACCGCCCCTACATACCTATCCCTGCTCAATGGGATAGACTTGGAACTGCCCAACGCGGTAGCCAGCTCTGATAAGATCAAATGGATGAATGATGCAGTCCGCGATGTGTATAAGTGGGTTGCATCCACCAACTACGGCTCCACTACACTTACATCAGCACAGGCGATCTACTCCCTGCCAACAGATGCCCGCTTTGACAAACTCAAGGCGGTAATGGTATCCGACTCCACCGCCAGATCATCCACAGAGCACTGGGCTGTCTATGTGCCATGTGGTGAGGATGAGGAATTAAGCGGCAATCAGTATTTTAAGGCAGGCGGTGGCGTAGGCGTTTTCCCTGTTCCCACTACCGACGACACGGGCAAGGGGCTTTTGTTTAAATATGAGCAGGTTCCTACCGCTTATGGTTCTACTACAGATACGACATCTGTTCCCGACTTAGACTTGGATTATGTAAATATCATCGGGTGGAAAACCAAACAGAGAATAGCGCGGGCTGGCAATAACCCCGACGTGGAACTGGCAAACAATCTACAATATGAAATTGACGAACTGATAGGTAAAATGCGCATGGCGTATTACAAGCGCAAGCAGACAGTCCCACAAAAGCGTATCAGTTACAAAGAAGGGTTCTGGAACGGATAGGGGGCGACGGTTATGGCACAGTGGAACAGTTTAAAATATAAGAAAAAAGAAGTCCTCACCACACTAGGGGACGGTATCAACACAGGCGTTCCTCCGTTTCAGATTGCCGACAGTGAAGCAACCTACATGAGAAACATGGACTCCCGCGAATATCCCGCCCTGTCCGTTAGGCCGGGGCGCACTACTTATGCGGGGATTGCATCTTCTTCTGCTGTCACACTCGGGCAGCGCAACAATGAAACCCTTATGGCGGTAGACGGAAACACCTGGCTGTATTGGGGATCTTCTACAAACGCATGGATGCCACTGACGACTACCCTTTCAGCAACAAGTACCAATGTCCCTAAAATATTTGACTTTGCTACAGGCACAAACAAATACACACTAGCGTTTTCCCCTTCCACTCTGTTAAACCGCAGGTGGGATGGCACAAGTTCATCGGTGACAATCACTGATATCAACTGCCCTAACACTAACATAGTGGCGGTACACAAGGGCAGAATATACGCGGCTAGGGATAATGACATTGTCTATTGCGCCCTGAATGTGACAACAGACTGGACAACTGCGGGGGATGCTGGAACGATTGACATTACCCGCGCCAAGGGGCCAATAACCGCTATGACAGAATACGACGATACGGTGGTAGTTTTTACCGAGTTTAGCATGCACGAACTGTACGGCACCGGCCCGACATATTACGAGTTGGTTGACGTAGAGGGAGACATAGGGTGCGTGTCTGACCGCTCTCTGGTGCGCTGCGGCAAGCGCCTGTACTGGCTTTGGTACAACGGGGTGTATGAGTATTCCGGCGGCTCTCCGATTAAAATAAGCGACCCCGTGAAGGACTACATTGAAGCGATAGACTTCACTTATAAAGCTGAAATAACTGCCGGTGCAATCGGTGACTACCTATATATATCCATACCGCGCGACAGTATTATTTTGAAATTTGACACAGCGCGTCGGAAGTGGTTTGTTGATTCTGGTAAATTTAAAGACTTCGCCACCATTGGCAACGCCCTGTATGGCATTGACGAAACTGGTCAGTGTTGGAATATGCGTTCAACTGGCGTTAACGACGGCACGACTCCTGTTTCATGGGAGTTTATTACCAAACCGTTCACGGAAGATTCAATTGGGGGGAGAAAAACACTCTCTGAAATGTATGCTGTTGTGGACAGATCGACTTCCTCAACAGCGTTTTCTGTTGGCTATTCTACCAACGTGGAAAGCAACTCCAGCGACGCATTTACCAATATAACAACGACTATTCCTGCAAGTAGTAATATTGCCAATACAAAGATACAACTCCCCCTAACAGCCCTGCAGAATGTGAATTGGTACAGATTGCGGTTCGCGGGTACGGGGCAGGCGACTATTCACTATCTGCAAAAGAATTTGAGGGTGAGGGATCGTTAATGCCGACACACTCTTATAAAGTATATAACAAAGAAGATGGCAGCATTGATATGGATACCACTTTTCAGAAGTGGGCAAGGCAGTTAAATTACTCATTCAATGCCATCGGCGCTGGTAATATTATTGACATATACGACTCTGGGCACTCTGCCTATATGGTAATCAGTACGCTTGACGGATTTGGCAATGGTACCGATGGAGAGCTTAACAGCACCGGGGATGTAACATTAACTGTCGCTACTGAGGATGCTTCCAGCGTAATCAAACAATACTCCAGTTTAACCCTTAATACAGGGCACACCCTTACGACCTCCGCGCGATGCAGGGGGTTGTTCCTTTTTGTACAGGGTAACGTCACGATAAGCGGCACTATTAACATGAATGGCAAGTCTGCTAAAGTAACAAAGGTTAACTCTGCCCAGCGGACACTGCAAATACCTGTTGGCGTGACTGTGCTGGAGGTGCCGGGTGGATCGGCAGGCGGTGCAGGCGGTGCAGGTGGCAATGGTTATATCAGCACAAAGGGCGCGGGTAGCAGCGGTATATCGGGGTTGTGGTTCGGCGGCGGCGCAGGCGGCGGCGGCGGCGGCGGCGGCGGTGGCAACGACGCCCTTAATAACAGCGGCGGCAACGCTGGGAATGCAGGAACTTCCGACATAGAGGCGGCTATTGGCATAGGCGGCGCTGGCGGTTCATCGAGTGCCGACGTTGGCGATGACGGAGGCAATCTGGCGGGAGGCGGCGGCGGGGCGGGACGTTATCATGCAACTTCTTCCGGCGGCGGCGGCGGCGGTGGCGGTGGATTTGATCACGGCGGCGGCGGTTCATCCAGTACGGGTGGAACAGCAGGGGCAGACGGAACGATTGGCACGGCTTATGGCGGCGGGATAGTTGTTATTGTAGCCGGTGGCAACGTAACCATAAATGCGGCAGGAGTTATTTCTGCCAATGGTGCCAATGGGGGTAACGGCGGCAACGGCGGGGGTGGTAACGTAGGCAATGCCTCTGGCGGTGGTGGCGGTGGCGGCCAGGGCGGCGGCGGTGGTGGAAGTGTTACTATAGCCTACGCCGGTACTTATTCAAACGCTGGCTCTATCACTGTAAACGGGGGGACCAAAGGTACTGCGGGCACAGGTGGTGGCGGCAGTGGCAGTGGCGGCAGTGGCATTGCCGGAACAGACGGGACAGCGGGGACGGTTGGGACAATTGTAACGGCAGAAGTGTAGGTGATAACATGGCAAAGTATTTCTTTCACAATAGACACGACCGAGAGAGTTGGCAGATATTATACACCCTTGATGCCAGCGTTCAGGTGTTTGATGTGTACGGCGGTGACAAACTACCCGACAATGTCCACCTAACCCAACTACCATTTTTAACAGACGAGATCCCCACAGCAAAAAAGCCTTTGTCGGCAGAACAGGAAATCATACAGCTTAAAAGCAAGCTTCTTTCACTTACGGAAGAAGTAACGGCGATGAAAGGGGTGAAACCGTAATGTGGAGTCCTGCAGGAAACACAAGCGAATACCCTGCCACACGGGACGCACCCTGGGCGGCAAGCCAGCGATTTGGTTCACTGGCTTATTTATCGCCGGAAGCATCGTGGCCTACTCTTCCGAGTATTGCCAAGCAGTATGATGTTACCATTAACCCCACGGGCGACAATACATATCAGTGGCTTAGTAACCGTGTAAAAGGCAGGGTACTAGGCGATCTAAAACTACAGGGCACTTACGCTAACCAACAGAGGGTAAACCCTTATACGGCAGACCGGATGCTTGACTACAAGGACTACCTAGACAGAGTTGACCCTAACCGCTATCACTATGATCTGCGCGGGTTAACGAGGCAAACACAGGCTCCATATACTCCCTATACACAGGCACGGCCACAGACGCAAACTGCAGAGCCCGCGTATACGGGGGTTGCGGCTGAAAGCATACAGCAGAATTACAAACCGTATGAGAATTATTCACGGTATTACGGTTAATGGAGGTGGGCAGATGGCAGGGTATTCCTACAAAGATAAATACGGTAAAGCGCACGTAGTAAGCGATGAAGTCACAGCAAAACAATATGCCGCACCCGGTTCAGCGGTAACACCTTATAGTGGTGCCTCTAAGGGTGGTTATGCTACAACACCCACACCCATACAGGCGGCATCACAGACAGCAAGTCCGGCATATATCCCGCCCACAAATACGCAAGCACCTGTCAATGTGGGCGCGACAGCCCCGCAGACGCAGCCGGCTACATCACCCGCGGCGCAGATTGCCAGCCTACAGGCACAGGCAGCAGCACAATATGCCAAGTCCGGCAATTGGAGTGATCCAGTAATAACGGCTCTACATGATCAAGTTGTGGCCTTGCAGCAAGGCACAGGCAATGTCTATAACCCTGCGACAGGGGTGTGGGCTCCCGCTGCGGCGACACCCGCGCCTACCCCTGCACCTGTTCAGCAAGTGGCACAAGCACCTGTGCCCATACCGAACTTCAACACATCGGCATATAATTCTCCCTATCAGGGGCAGATGAAGGATGTATTATCACAAATCTCTGCCAAGCAGAATTCGGCTGTTGATATTGAGGGGAGTCCTTTCTACGCCGCCATGAAAGCGCAGGCTGAAAAAGCGGGGCAGGAACAATCACAGGGCATCATGGAGGAAATGAACCGCAGAGGCATACTATCATCCAGCCAAACGGCAGGCGAGGTGTCTAAAGCGGAACAGGATGCTATGACCGCTGTTCTACCGACCATTCTGCAACAGGCCTATGGTTTGAAACAGGACGAGATTAGCAACCTAATGACACTCCTGACGCAGTATGGCAATATGGAAACACAGGCTTATAACCAGTTTGCTGGACAACAGTCTAACGCAAATCAGATAGCACAGTACCAATATGAAGCACAGGTAGCGCAGCAACAGGCACAGCAGAAGGCAGAAGCAGATGCGGTAACTGCCGAGATAGAAGCGAGGAAAGCGGAACTCAAAGATGCATATGACCAGATTAAACTAATCGGCTTTGTGGACAACTACACCAGCCAGATAACAGGCATCCCCGTAGGCACTAAGAGTTTTGACGCGGTTAAAATGATTACAGAGGAACAGACCAAACTCGAAATTGCACAGGCGAATATCGAAAAAGACATTTACCAAACCGACACATCAGCGGCATCCTCCCGCTATGCATCAGATACCAGCAGGGCAAACGCTTTGACGGCAGACGCAGGCGCGACCTACCGTGCCTTTATTAGCGCAAACAAGCCAAGTGATGGGGAAACCGCCAACCAGGTAACGGGCGATGCGGTTACTCTGATTAATGAGGCGCTGGATGCAGGATATACAAGAGGCCAGGTTGAGAGCCTGCTTATAAATGCTACTGCTCAATGGAAAGCGGACGGTGTGGACATTGACTTCGTGAAGAAGTATGCAACAAATAGACCAACCGCGGAAGAGTGGGCCATAGAAAACCCTCAGTAGCCTCCGGGTCTAACGTAGATCTGGGGGCTGTGTCCGGGGAAACAAATGTAGCCCCTAACCTATTGCAAAGGTTGGCTATGTTGGCCAATGATTATGGGCAAACGATTAACATAGTATCTGGAACCAGAACAACCGAAGAGCAGCAATATATTTGGGACAACACGCCAGAGGCAAGCAGGGGGATCACCGTTGCCCGCCCTGGAACAAGTAAGCATGAAAGCGGTAACGCGGCTGATATATCCGATGATTGGTTTGCAAATTTAGGCAATGATGTTTTAGCGCAATATGGGCTGGTGAAACCCATGGATTATGAGAATTGGCACGTTCAGGCCATTGGATAGGGGGTGAATAGATGGCGTATACTTTAGACCAGTTTGAAAAGGGCAAGAAAAGAAAAAGCAGATACAGCTTAGAGGATTATCTGCCCGCCGGGGAAATAGGCAGAGATCAGCCAGAAACCCCTGCTCCTTCCGCACAGCCACAGCCGACAGAAATATCCAACGTAAACCCTGCTTTCGCGGCGGCACACCCTACGATTAATAAGATATTGGCAACGCTATCATCTCCTCTCCGCAAGGTAATGGCCAACCCATGGGTGGAACGCGCTGGACAGACAGGCGCGACTGTTATGACAGGCGTGGATAACCCTAACATGGTATCAACGGGCAGTAAGTTTGGCGATATAACCTCTGGACTGTGGGGTAATGTAATGGGCTTCGCGGCTAACCCTGCAGGCAGCGCAGGTAACGTAGGTGCTGGACTGTGGGGCGGTGCGGAACAGTTGGCAGGCGCGGGCATATCCCGCATACCTCAACTGGCTAAACTCCCCGCGGCATTGCAGACAGGACTGAAACTTGGCGCGGCGAGTGTACCATATGAAGCGATGCTGGCGGCGGCTAATAACCGCCCTGTTAGCACTGGAGAGATGGCGACAGCGGCGGGTTCTAATGCGCTTCTGGGGATGCTACCTGCTGGCATAGGCAAGGTGCTGGGCGGCAAGGCTCCCAAGGTGGAACTGCCGACCGTGCCGACACGGACGAACAGGGGCGACATAGCCGAGCAGGTAAGGGGGATATTGGGCAAGAGGCAACCGCCGGCGGCGGCTAATATCACAAGGCCAATTCTTCCTATCGCAACAGAAAAATTCAGTATAGTACCGGGGAAGTCACGGGCTGAACAACTAAGCCTTTCTATACAGCAAAGGCTTGATGAATGGAACAGAAAGAATCTCGGAATAGACAAGAAGGCGGCGCAGGCCACAGCGGAGATCCAGAAGGCCGATACATTGGCTAATGTGGCTCAACAGAGAGACCTATGGTTAGCAGAGAACTTTATACCAAAAGCCGACAGGCAGCAGGTGTTAAAAAATTCCCTGCAAATAAATCGACCATTATCACCAGAAGAAGTGGCGAGTCTATCTAAGAGGACACAACCAACCAGTCCGAAGGCTGGATCTATGAGCAGTGACAACAAGGGCATGTTCCTGCGCCCAGAAGCGATGCCAGTGCCGCCGAAGGTTCAGCCTGTGGCGGCGAAGCCACTGCCTGAAGGCGTGGGGGCTATGTCATATAAGTTACCTGACACAGAGGGGACTATTGTTTCAAAAACGGATAAAAAACTGCCAAGCATCCAAGAAGCATGGAAGCGCATCTACTCTAAAACCGTCAACAATGTTCAGCGTATGTATGACATAAACAAATACGCAGAAAAAGTAACTGGCGGGAAAATAAACGCAAAAGATAATATGTTTATCAACGCCATTAATGTTAAAAAAGCCGACATGGTGTCTTATGCGATGCTGACAAAGCGGTTGGTTGATTACAACGGAAAAGAAATTGGCAAACCATTTTCATCAGTTACTATGCAGATACCCAAAGGGCAGACGCAGGCGTTTGAGGCTTATATGAAGGCCAAACACGCCCCGTCATGGTTGGAACAGGGCAAAGAGGTATATAACAAAGACCTTAATATTGACGAAACAACGGCAGCGAAAATAGCCAGGGATTACGAGCAGAAATATCCACAATTCAAAAAGACAGCCGATGATTTTTATAAGTGGTGGGATGACTTTGAACAGGCCTGGCTTGTTGATACCGGTTATGTTTCAAAAGAAACAATGGCTGCATGGAGAGAGCAACACCCGTTTTACATTAGGCTTCAGAGGCTTATGGACTCGGTTGAAACGGTTAATCGTGGACAGGGTGGCGGCAAAAAGACATTCTATAAAGCAAAAGGTTCGGAGCGTCCGACTGTTAGCTTTATAGAATCGGCTATTGAGGACATTGATCATATCGTCAAAAGCGTTAAAAAGAATCGTCCTGTTCAAAACCTGATCGGGTATATTGAGAAAGACCCCGAAGGCATGAGGGGATGGGGCGAGGTTGTTAAACTGCCCAAGAAAACAGGGGCACAACCACATGGTACATTCGACACGGGACTTGACAAAATACTAACTGAAACCAATGAGAGTTTTACTAAGTGGGGCATTGACCCGAAATACGGCAATGTTGTTATCGGCAGGGTAAAAGGCGAACCCGTTCATGTAAAAATCTACGACCCGATGCTACTGGAGGCTATGAGTAACCTGACCCCACAGATGGAGAATGTTGTTACCCGGTCATCGCGACAGGTAATGAGACAGTTTAAAAACCTGACTACAGGCTCTAACCCTGTATTCGGTATAGCGAGAAACTCCTTCCGCGATCTACTAATGGGGTATGTGTCAGGTTCAACAGCAAACCCCGCCAAATACTCCTATGACTACCTTGATGCATTGGTCAGTATTCTCGCTAATGCTACTCCCAAAGAAGGCAAGGTAGCCAGTAAGATTCCTGCATTTGCAAAGAGTTGGACGGCTAACAGGGCGAAGCTGGCACAGCGCTATGAGAATGTTGGGGGTGGGCATGCTTCCAGTATCAGCGCAGACCAAAACCTGTTGGCAGATGCAAAGGCTTCTATCCTGCCTGGATATATCAACCCTAAAAAACCATTACAGGCATTAAACAGAGGGACAGGCAAGGCTCTATCTATCATTGAACAACTAAACAATGCTATTGAGAACACGCCAAGAATTGCAGAATTTAAACGCGCAGAACAGGCGGGTAAACCGTGGGAGCAGGCACTATATGAATCTAGTGATGTCACTGTCAACTTTAATAAAACGGGTGATATATCACGTTTCCTTGATGCGTTTATCCCATATTTCAACCCCGCTGTTCAAGGCGTGGATAAGTTCTTTAGAATCTACAAGGATGATCCTGCCAGGGCAATCACTAAATCATTCGTGGCGGTTACTATCCCAACGGTATTGTTATATGCTGCGAATCGCAATAATCCTGCATATAAAACGCTAAATGACCGCGACAAAGACACATACTTCCTAATTCCTAAGCCGGACGGTACTTTTATTAAGATACCGAAACCCCGTGAGGTTGGCGTTATGTTTGGGGCAATACCAGAGAGAATCATGCGGAGGTGGGCAGACAGTGACCCGCAGGCATGGGAGGGTTTTGTCAATACGCTGATGGTTAACTTCCTGCCTTCCGCACGACCTATATGGCAACCTATAGCTGATCTACGAGCGAACAAAGACTTCGCTGACCGTCCGATTGTACCAGGAGATTTAGAAAGGCTTTCTCCCGCTATGCAATATGACGAGCGTTCAAGTGAACCGGCAAGGGCTATCGGTAGGACATTAAACAAGTCACCCAAGCAGATAGATTATCTTGCCAAGAGCTATCTGGGCATTGTGGGGCAGGTTGGCATACCATTATTCGCTAAAGACACAACTGTAGCCGAATCCTTACAGAGGCAGTTTATTCTTGATCCTGCTTACAGCAATAAGGCATCTCAGCAATTTTATGATGCCAAAGCCGAACTAGATAGGCAGTATGCAGACAATAAACAACTTGGTAAAAGCATGAACAAAGAGGCAGACCAGAAACGTAGGCTTTATAGCTTTGTCTCTAATGTCATGGCTGACACGAGAAAGCAGATGGATGCGATACAAAAGGACGCAAAACTTAAACCTGAAACCAAAAAAGCCAAGTTGAGGCAGTATCAGTTAGAACTGGCAAGGTTGGCAGGAGTGGTTAATCTACCTGCGAGTAAGCAGATAAAACAGTACAACACTTTAATAGATGAAGGATATATCAAAGAACCAAAAGAAACATTAATAGAAGATGATATATTTACAAAATCCGAGAAGGCAGAAGAACTGAAACAGAAAAAGAGTACCCTTAATTATTAACTACCTGCGTATAACATAAACAATATATTCAAAGAACCAGATACAAGCAATAGTACCGATAAAAGCAAGTATATTATTGACGGTTAGAACTTTATTCCCTAACCGTTTCTGTTCCACGAAAAACTCGGATATTGCACCGACAGAACCAACAACCACAAATAATAAAAACAAACCAACAACCACAAAAAACACAATGCTTCCAATATCCATTCTAAGCCGCCTCCCTTTTAAAAGGAGTATATTCCCACATGCCTGTCCAATGCAAGTTAAATTTACCACTTAGCCGTCCACACAGGGCGGCTTTTTTCATGGAGTGCAGGCCCGCCCCAGGGGAGGCGGTTGCCAGGGGTGCGACCCTGGCTGCCTGCATATCAATTCTAACATCCTGGGAGTCGACATACAAGATCAGCTACTAGCCAGGGGGTGCACGGTTGGAAGCAATCGAACAGAGAGTAGCGCGGCACGACGAGCAAATCAAAACTCTTTTTGGGTGTGCCGAACGAGTTAAGACCCGTTTAGAAAAACACGAATCAGAAGATGGCGTGGTGGTTAACAAAATCATGGATGAGATTAAAGCTATTCGTGCCGACTATGCCAATAGACTTCCGGTTTGGACAACTTTGTTGCTCGGTGTACTCATGGCCGCTCTCGGCTGGCTGGCAAAGGGGTGATGGTATGAACAAGAAGCAGATCGCCCTTGTCGTGTGTATCATCCTGGTAAGCATGGCTACCATTGGGGCACTTGGACTTGCTGACAACAAAATACCGATCAACTCACTGGATGACCAGCAGTTCCATGCCGAGCTTGTGGCTGTGGACGGAATCGGTGATGTGCTTGCCGAGCGGTGCGTAAGCTATCGCCGGGAGCATGGGCAGATAGCGGTATCAGAACTTATTGCGGTTAACGGTATCGGACCGGAAAGGCTGAGGGCGATTAAGAAGCGGTTTAAAGATGATTAGGCGCTGACGCGAAAATTTAATCTGGGGGGTGGGAGTTATTGACCGAAGGGAAAGACCCGACAGCTAACGTATTAGATTTGGTAAAAGAGGCCGTCAAGCGTTTAGACGATTTAAGAGAAGCGGAAACAAGACGAGCAAATGAAATGCTAAAAACCCACTTTGCTTACACCCAGCAACTATCGGAGGCCGAAGCTAAGCGTATTGATGCGATTAGGGCGGTGGATGTGGCTGCTGTAGCCACCGCGTCTGAAAAGACAGCGGAGCAGGCGGTCGTGCTTGCTAACCAAGTAGCTACTTCGGCTGAAGCGTTGCGTAATTTAGTTGCTTCAAATGCTATATTGGTAGCACAACAATTACAGCAAATTACGACACAGTTAACCGAGAGGCTAGCGATACTGGAGCGGGCGCAGTATGAGAGCAAGGGCCGAAGCGGTATCTCGGTTCCACTACTCATGCTGATTGCGGGGTTGGCAGGCGGTATTATTGTGTTTTTGATTGAGTTGTTAATTAAATAACGGGGAGAGGCTGAGTTTATGAGTATTAAAATTTGCATTGACCCCGGCCATGGAGGTCCGGATCCTGGAGCGGTCGGTCCGACCGGAGTGAGAGAAAAGGATATTGTCCTTGCCGTGTCGCTAAAGCTGGCTAACATTCTGCGAAGCGCCGGTGCGGAAGTAAAACTGACCAGAGAGGATGATTCCGAGCCGTCTCTGGCTGGGCGGGTGGACATATCAAATAATTTCGATGCGGATGTATTCATCTCAATCCACGCGAACGCTTTCAGCAGTCCCCTGGCAAAGGGCACTGAAGTATGGACAGTAGTAGGACAGACTGCAGCGGATCCCATCGCCGAAAGCATTGCTAATGCACTACAGGCCGCTTTCCCGGACCTGGTTTTCCGTGCCGATATGAGTGACGGGGATCAGGACAAGGAAGCACAGTTTTTTGTTCTCAAGTACACCGATGCGCCCGCGGTCTTGGTGGAACTGGCGTTTATCAGCAATCCGGATGAGGAGAGGCTGTTGCAAGATCCGGGATATCAGGATAAAGCTATCCGGGCCATTGCCAAAGGGTTGGGATTTGAGCAAGCCACAGAGCAACAACCGGTAGGCACCCCCATTGTAGGGCAACCTACAGCAACGCTGGAGCAGGCGCAAGCCTGGGCGACCGGCAGAGGGGCGACCGCCGAGTTTGTGAAACTGGCCGCTTTATACTGGGAGAACGCCCCGGCCATGAATATAAGGGCTGACGTGGCCTACGCACAATCTGCAAAAGAAACCGGGTTTGGACATTTTGGCGGAGTGATTGATGCTTCCTACCATAACTTCTGTGGCCTTAAAACGGAGCAGGGCGGCGGCAACAATGACCCCAACGCCCATATGAGATTCCCGGACGACCACACCGGCGTTCTGGCTCATTTGCAGCACCTGGCAGCGTACAGCGGACTTGTTGAGATATCAGGGGCATATCTCGTTGACCCGCGGTACAAGTGGGTTAAGAAGGGTTCTGCGCCGACCGTCGAACAGCTAGGAGGCAAGTGGGCGCCGAATACGGATTATGGCACGTCCATTGTCCGCGACTACCTGAACAAGATGCTGGCCCCTGTGGCACCCGTCCCAACAATGTTCACGGAGAACTGGAAAATAAAATTAGTTGAGGATGCAAAGAAGGCGGGGCTTATCGCAGAAGATCACGATCCTGATGCACCGGCAACGAAGTGGTTTGTCCTGCGGATCGCCCTGGCGCTGTTGAAGCTGATTAAAAAACAATGACCGCCGATATAAGCTGCCTGGGCTGCCCGTACTGCTTTGACGATGACCAGGCGCTTTACTGCAGCGCGGAAGTTTGTTTAAAGGGGGCGTGACGCATGAGTTCCGAAGATATGAAGGCGCTGCTGGCTAAAATATCGGAAGAAGCGAAGAAGGCGCAGGAACTTAAAGACATTCGCCATCTCAGGCGGGCGTTGAGTAATATTTGGGTTGAGGCCGGAAGGGTTATGGGAAGCTGAAGGGGGGGGTGGTCACATTGGAACTAGGAGAATCACATTATACTGCCCCAAGCCGAAGGGGACAAAGCCAAAACCAGTTTCCATGCGGCCACGAAAAAAACAAAAGGAGCTGTGTATAATGGAAGATAATAAGGCATGGTACGCCTCAAAGACCGTCTGGGGCGGCTTGATCGCTGTTGGGGCTGCGGTAGCGGGATCATTTGGCATTGACGTTGACGTTGCTACCCAGGGTGAAATTGCGGACTACATAGTAGTAGGGGTTGGTGCTATAGGCGGGCTTGTGGCAATTGTGGGTAGGCTGCAGGCTAATAAAAAGATCGGCAAAATGGAATAATATAATATCGCAACCTATCGCCCCGGGCTTCGGCCTGGGGCTTGTTTTTTTTGTCTAAAAATTACCACGCACGGGGACAAGTTGCGCCAGCATACGCTTATAAAAACGGCGTTGGAGGTGTTGGTTATGACCTGGATATTCCTTGGTGTGTGCGGCGCGGCGGCTATTAACGGGGTACTTGGGATTCGGGCGAGGAAAAAGGGCAAAGATCCTGCGAATGACTATGACCCAATTGTGCGGAGCGTACTCCGGGCGGTGATCGCGGTGGCCTGTATTGTCGGTATCCGTGTGATCTGTCAGCAGATGATCGGGTGGTGGCCGTTGTGGTAGCCAAAAAGACCGCTTTCGACGGGCTGGTAGGGGATGTGATCAATATAATTTACGCTGTCAAGGATTCCACCCCCCGGGGGAAGGCAGAGCGGAAGCTAAAGGAGATTTGGCTGAACTGCGGGCTGAGTATCAAAAAGGGTGACTTTGATTTGTTGCCGAGACTGCTCAATTTCAGGCCGCGCCATTACGGGTATGATGTACTGCTTCATTTGCCGGTTGGCCTCTGTGATATGGATTTCTACAAAAAGTATGACAAGATAGCCTGGGCGCTGAACTCAGAACTGGAGATGGAAAACGTCAACGGGAAGCTGCTCATGCGGGTGCTGAACCAGAGCCTTAAAAACATGGTCCCGTTTGAACTATTAGACATTCCCGAAAAGTTCAGCCTGCCCGTCCCCATCGGCTACTCCCGCGCCGGTCTGGAGTGGCTTGACCTGGCGGCGGCCCCTCATTTGCTGGTGGCCGGTACTCCCGGATCGGGCAAATCCAACCTGCTCCATTGCCTCTGTGCGTCCCTGCTTGACCGGGCGCAGATTTACATTATCGACCTCAAGCGGCTGGAGTTTGCCTACCTGCGAGGTGTTGCAGAAATTGCAACAACCGAGAATGAGGCCAAGTCTCTGCTGGTTACCCTCAACAAAGAAATGAACCGGCGGCTGCTGGAGCTGGAGTCTGCCGGGTGTGTGAAGATCCAGGACTACGAAGGCGAGATGGATTACATTGTCTGCATAATTGATGAGCTTGCAGAGCTTCAAGAGGATGCCTCCCAGGGATTGCTGAATAGGCTTTTAAGGCTGTCCAGAGCTTGCGGCATATCAATCGTTGCTGCCACCCAAAGGCCCAGCACAACCGTAATTTCCGGGGATTCGAGGGCAAATTTTGCAGCGAAGGTATGCTACCGGGTGGCGGATGAAATCAACAGCAGAATGGTCCTGGGTGAATCATGTTCCAGGGCGGCTTATCTGCCGACAACCCCGGGGAGGGCGATCTTTAAGTGGGACAAAGTGCGGGAAGTACAAACTATGTTCCTGCCGGTGGCAGAGGCAAAACACCGGCTAAATAGCCGGGGTAATAATGATGCCCTATTACAACAGGATACTTTGTCCACCACTTAGAACGGCAAAAATTTTTTACCCGAACAAAAGAGGTATCAGTATGATAAAAAGAGATGAACTTATATTTAATGAGGTCGCTGCCGCGCGTTTTGTAACTAGCGAACAAATACACAGGCTGATCCTGCCGCACACCAAGGGACCGCAAAAGACCAACCAGCGATTGCGGGAGCTGCAGAAGGCGAAGCTGATCAAGAAACGCCGCCTGGGTGACACTGGCCTCTATGTGTATTACTCCGGCAAGTGGTCGGAGAAGTGGTGGCATTGGGTGACGCTGAATCAGGTGCGGGTGGAGCTGGTGCGGCAGGCCAAGGGCTGGCAGAAGGTGGCCGTGTTTTCCCGGGAATATGTCTTCGGTGATCTCCGTACAGATGCGCTGGTAGCTGTTGACAATGCTGTGATAAAAAAGCGGACGGTGTTTTTTGTAGAGGTCGACAACGGGACCAACCCCTTTGTTGATAAGTACATGATCATGTTAAATAAGACCGAATTAAGCCTTGACCCTCCCTGGTGGGCGATTGAGCGATTTCCACGGGTGCTTGTGATCACCAATAGGGCTGAGAAGGCGCGGGCCATTGTGGAGGGTTCGCCGGTAGAATACCGGATCGCTACATTAGATGAAGTGAGGGAGGATGTGTATAAATGCCTAAGATAAGGGTATTTGGGTTCTGCGTCCGCGAATATCACGACATTCCTATGCACTTAAAGCCGCTGTGGACGCCGATATTTGAGCGTGTGTGGTATCCGCTTTTTGTTGTGTTTGATTTGATGTTTACGGTTCTCAGTAAAACATTTCCCAATAAATTTGTTGACGAGGGGGAGTTGTAGTGTTTAGTCGCATCATCGGGCGCGAAATAGCCCGCGCCTTGTGCAAACAGCCCGACGACTACGCCAGCCGCACCCTGCGCTATGCGGAGCTGTGTCACAAAAGCGGCTTTGCGGAGTTTGTGGAGCCGAGAAAGAAAAAAGATCCCTATTATGAGAAGTGCCTGGCGGTTGGCAACGGCATACTGAGCAAGCGTTAGCCCCGAAAGGGGTTCTTTTTTTGGGGTTGACACTTGCATAGTGCTAGTGGTATACTATTACTAAGGAGGTGCATCATTTGGCGACATTGTGGATTTACGGCGTAGAGGATGGGCTGAAAACAAAGGTTATTAAGGCGGCTAAAAAAATGGGGCAATCTGAAAGCGCAGTGTGCAGATTTATATTGAAAAAAGCGTTGGAAGATAACCCCTGGCTGTGGCAAGAAGTAATAATTAAAAATGATGTGGAAACGGAGGATGATAAATGACGGCATATAATTATGCCCACGATCGGGTTGCTGTGGCAGTTAAAAGAGGCGAATTAATTAAGCCTGATACATGCTCAATGTGTGGCGAGAAAAAGATAATTATGGCTCACCACAATGATTATAGCAAACCACTAGACATTATATGGGTGTGCCAAGCGTGCCATATGAAGATTCACAGGGGGGCACCAATCTCTCAAGGTAAACTTGTGCGCACGATAGTCCAACTACCCGATGAAACATTCGAGTGGATACGCCACGAAGCCTTTGAGCAGAAAATCAGCATCGCCGAACTCATCCGCCGCATCATCGACGACTGTCGGCACACACAAAGGCACGAGGCCATATCAAGGGGCTGCACAATTAAGCAATGCCTGGAGTTGGGCAAGGATGAGTGTGGGGGGTGCATCGACGCGGCACGGAAGGAGGGGGAACGGTGAACAAAAAGTGCGGCAACTGTGGTTGTTATAGCGATAAATGTAAAGACCCGCGCAATGCAAACTATGGCAAGTTTAGAGATAAAGGGGATCGGTGTAGCGGTTACGGCATGCAAATAAAACAAACCCTCATCCCCTACTGCCAGGCCTGCGGAACCACCTTCGCGCACCTGGACATTGTTTACTACGCGCCGCTGGACGGCAACATTGTCTGTGCGGAGTGTTCGCGGGGGAAAGAGGATGGGGAGATTCGGGTGTTTGTGGGGGAGGTGGAGTAAGTAGGCTACAAAAAGCCTGTTTGTGATTGCGGCAATGGATTGATTTATGAAGTAGATAGGGTTATTTGTAATGTTAAATATTGTATTAAAAAAGATGGAACCCTACAAAAAACACCTGCCGGAGGGAAGATGGTTAATGTTGATATGGGAGAAGATTATAGCTTTGGACGGCTATGGTGTTCTTCTTGCGGTAATATATATGAATATGACATGGAAATTAAAACACGCAAGACCATTAGGGGAGAATTAATTTAGTTAGCTCCCCCACAACCTAGCCCACCAGCTAGGTTTTTTCTTTTCCTCCAGCCACTCCCCTATAAACTCATCCAGCCGCCTATCCCTCTCTGCAAGCCTGCCTTCCACCCGTTCCACTATACGGTTTTCCAGTGTCACCAGCCTATCTTCCATGCGTTTTTCCAGGGCTTCCAGGGTGGTTTCCAGTGGAAGGACGGGGGTAAGTTGCGTTTCCAGGGGTTCCAATGGAAGGGTAGGGGTTTGACACTGTAAACCCTCCAGGGTGTCAGCGGCGATAACATACCGATGCCCGAACGGTGACGGTTCCATGATGGCTTTTAGCCGCCCAGTTTTGATGTAGTTGCGGATCGTTTTGGTTGACTTGCCGGTGAGCTTCGCGACCTGGGCGATTGTGAGCATTTCAGGCATTTTGGAAAATCCTTTCGCTGTGGATATTTTTAAAAGGGGGCCGGCCGAGGGGAGGGAAGAAGCAAAGAGATTCCCCCGCAACGGGTAAAATCTCTAGCTGTGGGCCGTATATCGGGCGGGCCTTCGCTTTCGAGGCGCATATTACTGCGCACACACCTATTTGGATCGCCATCCGGTCAGCGGTAATGGCTCAGTGCGTATTCCTCAACTGCACGTTTCCTAGTTCAGCGGTTTCCAGTGAACATCATTGGCTCGTCTGCATCCTGACGGTTATTCGGCGGTGTCCTTCGTCACCATAAAAGGACAGACTTCCCACAGCCTCTCTGACAGGTTTAACACCGTTGGTTAGACGGGTAGAAATAAGGATACTCCCCCTAAAATCCAGCAACCGCATTAAAAAACGGCAACTTGTGAATGATTTACACAAATAGCCGTCGATTTCTGTGTTGACAAAAAGCAATTGTCAAGCTAGAATTAAAAGAAACACTTTGGTACGGCTACTTGTCCTAGTCGTCCACCTGTAACCCCCGGTGTAGTAAGCACCGGGGTTACTTATGTTTAGTTGTCTTTTTCATTATAAAGCATAATTTGCCAAACAGTCAACAGAATCCGACAAATAAAGCCCTACCTCACAAGGAGGAAGGGCCTGTCAAAAACAGCTTTATTATCCTCATCTGCATTTTCAGCGGCAGGCTCGCCGCCATCAGCAGCAGCGTCCCCGATTTTAGGTACTTAATCCCGTCCGGTAGCTCGGTCACACATATTGTCAACACGATGCCCCCCCTGTTGTCTCACTTTAACATATTATACGCGCCACGATTCGACAAAGATAGGGGATTTACACAGTGTAGCAAGATGTTACACGATTCGACATTACTTAATCAGGAACCTCTTGAGCGCCTCCGTCCTATCCTCGATCTCCCGGATCAACTGCGCTATTTCAGCCTGCTCTGACACGCTGGCTTCGGTTTCCTCTAGCATGTTAGCTTTCTGCATGAGCGATTCATACGGCACTAGGTAGGCCTTAGACAGCTTGCGGAGGGTGGCGGGGCCGGGGAACTTCTTGCCCCTTTCCACCTGGGACAGAAACGATCCATTCACTCCGACAGCCTTCTTAACATCTGCCAAGGACATCTTTTTTTTATCTCTGAGTTGTTTTAAATAATCACCTATCACGACGACTATCCCCTTTCGGAACTATTATATATTTTATCCGAAAAAATGTAATATGTTTTTTTCATAAATGTATTGCCATGACAGGAATATAATGCTAGAATGTTCTCATGTTAATAAAAACTGTTCTAGGGCAAGCATGGAGGGCATATACATGAAGGTTAAGCTGTTGGCCAACGAAGAAGCGATTAAGATACGCATGGCTATTCGCGGCTGCACACATCAAGAGGTTGCGGAAGCGGCAGGGATTACGAGGGAGTATTTCAGTAGCGTGGTGGGCGGCAGATATTCGCCAAGCCCAGGGGTAGCCCGTGCCATTGCTGAATACCTTGAGATAGACCTGCCGACGCTTTTTTGCGCCCAGAGCGTGTTCAAGGGCAAGGAAAACGAGTGCCAGGGAAAGGAAGCTAACTAATGAGGAGGTGAAATCGTGACAAAAGTTCACTACATCTACCGCGACGACCCGCCGATAACCAGCGTGGGTCTGCCGATGCACCGCAAGAAATACCGGTGGAACCATCGCCGGACAGGGCAGGTGGCCTTTACGGCAGCAATATTTGGCTTCTGGCTGGTGGCATTGTGGTACGGGACTTGGTAGAGAGGAAGGTCACGCCCAGACCGGGCGAAAAACTCCAGCGGTGGACGTGTCCCAGGTGCAAGCGGGAATACCGTTTCTGGGGCAGGAAGCCCGTGCCGACATACTGCCCGAATTGTGGGTTGGAACCGGGGAGGGAGGGGGATAAAAAAGAAGCCGTCACCGAGTGACGGGCAGTTAATTTTCTCAAGGAAATTATATCACAACGGGGGGAGAGAGGTCAATGTTCAAAGTGGGGGATAGGGTTGAAACTACTGAATCAGGGTATTTGTCAATCGGTAAACAAGGGGTCGTGAAGGGCACACATATTACACCCTGCTCCAAGGTGTTAACATATGAGGTTGAGTTTGACGAAAGGACACCTATGGGGCATGACGGAGATCATGGATGTAAGGATGGTCATGGGTGGTGGGTGTTACCTTCTGACCTGAAGTTTATTTCTGTTGACTACCCCGCCCGCACCATCGCCCTGATGAAAGCGCGGTGGGCGTCGTGAATAAAGCAACCGAGATATGCAACGCGATAAAGGCGGCACTACAAGCAACTGAGGCAATTGTCCATACCGTATCAATAATGACCATCGATGGTCAACCGCAGGTTCATGTTATGAGCCTGCGCGATCTGGAGCAAATACCGGGCGAGGCGGTGTTTAGGGAACTGCGGTACATTGAGGACCGTAGCCACGAGGCAAGCAAGGTGTGTGACGGCGTGAAATTCTTCTGCCTGGTAACAAAAGGGGCATAAGAGGCAGCGAAGGCGAGTTAAGCTTGGGGCGGGGGTAACGGCCCGGATGATACCAAACCTACACACCCATTGAATTGGGTCACCGATAGTTAGGGTCGAACAATGCATCCTTAGTGCCCCTTCAAATTTACCCCCTAAACACTCTACCTCTCTTGGCCGGGGGTCCGGCAAAGGCTCCCGGCAAACTTTTTGAAAACTACCGAAGCGGAGGAGATAGATTTGATAAAAGGCTATAAAGGCTTTGATAAAGACCTGAAATGCAGAGGCCACCAATATGAAATCGGCAAGGAATACGAAACCGACAAGCCGCCTGTAAGGTGCGGCAGTAATGGATTTCACCTTTGCGAGTTTCCGCTGGATGTTTTCGGCTACTACGCTCCATCGGACAGCCGCTATACAGAGGCCGAGGGCGATGGACAGGAAGATAGATGCAGCGAGGACAGCAAAATCGCAGTATCTAAAATTCGCATTGGCGCTGAGATAGGTATTGGCGGCCTGATTTCGGCGGGGCTGAAATTTATCATGGATAAGGTTGACTGGACTAACAGCAAAGAATCCAACACAGGCAACCAGTCAGCGGCCACCAATACAGGCTACCAGTCAGCGGCCACCAACACAGGCAACCAGTCAGCGGCCACCAATACAGGCTACCAGTCAGCGGCCACCAATACAGGCAACCAGTCAGCGGCCACCAATACAGGCAACCGGTCAGCGGCCACCAACACAGGCTACCGGTCAGCGGCCACCAACACAGG
>Ga0265296_1000615_pt1 | contig 50578 bp, 62 predicted proteins | sample MunlanPumphouse1_FD_189073 | JGI IMG/M metagenome (GOLD analysis project Ga0265296, IMG submission 189073) | Groundwater microbial communities from a municipal landfill in Southern Ontario, Canada - Pumphouse #1 | ecosystem: Environmental > Aquatic > Deep subsurface > Groundwater | place... | reverse complement strand
ATCCTTGCCGTCGAGCATCACGCGAAAGTCCGCAATGTTGTTGACCGACGTCATACCGCCCCCGCCGCCTGCGGGCTTTCCACCTCAAGCAAGTCGATACCGAATTGAATCAACCGGGGCGTGCCGTCGGGGAAAAAGAAACGCTGCCCTTCGCGGATGCGGGTGATGACAAAAGCGCCATAGACCCGGCCATTGCCGTCCATCAGGTTCCAGCATTCGCCGTCCTTCGCCATCTGGCGCAGGCTGTCGAGCGAAGCGGCACCGTCCATCAGCTCGGCAGGTGCATCACCGCTTAGCGAGATGATGTCGTTCTCCCGGCCAGTAAACTGCACCGCATCGATCGCACCCACCCGGCCGGTCCGCGCGTGGCGCCAGGCGCTATCGCGCTGTAGGTCCTGGTAGGCCAGCGTCGGCAACGAGAACACGAACATACCGAGGCTCATCATCGTGCTCATTGATCTGCTCCATCGGCGTCATCCCGGTAGGTCGAGCGCCGTCGTGCCTGCGCGTCGCGTTCGCGCCTATCGAGTTCACGAGCGACGGCGCGGGCGAGTGCCTGCTCGTCCATGCCAGGCGCGGCGTAGACCGCGACGTGATATACAGGCGCTGCAAAGGAACCGCCCTGGTCGCCACTGCTCTGCGACTTCGATCCCAGCGCGCCTCGCGTCGTGGACGGCTGCGCGCGGGTGTCGATGATCTTCACGCTACGCGCCTTGGCCGCGAACGACGCGGCGGTGGCTGTTGGCATTGCCAATGCCGGCGAAACGGAGGTGACGGCCATCGCGGCGGTGACGGCACGGGACAGCGCGTTGATTCGCTGCACCGGACGGCTAGCATCGCGATCGATGCCGTTAGCCAGCCCTTGCATCATGAAACCGCCAAAGCCCGCGAACACGCGTGACGGCGACCTGATACCCAGCTTCGATTTGAACCAGTTGGCAGCGGCGCTCGCCGCACCGACGACGGTACTCTTGAGCGTGCCTAGCGCCCCCGTGATACCCCGAACCAACCCCATGATCATATTACGGCCGAACTCGGCAAACCGCGACGGCAGCGCTCCAAACCACGCAAGCGCGCCGCTGACGATGTTCTTCAGCCCCTGCCACAAGCCACCGAACCAGCCGGTTATGCCGGCCCAATTCGTGTAGATGAGGTACACCGCGCCCGCGATCAGCGCGATGGCGGCGACGACAGCAAGCACCGTTCCAATGATCGGCAGCAGCCCGACCGAGGCGACACCCCCTGCTACTCCCATTGCGACCAGGCCAGCGTTGATAATGGCGATCGGCCCCATGAACGCTGCCAGGACGATCGCGCCAGCGCCGAGGACAAAGAATAGGCCAGTCAGCACCGCGGCAGCCATAAGCACCACCTTGGTAAGCAATGGGTGGCGCTGTGTCAGGTTCGCCAGTCGGTCAGCGAATACGCCGGCCTTCTGCACGATGGTATTGACGGTCGGCAGCAAAATCGTGCCCATGCTGATTGCGAGGGCGGTGCCCTGGATTTTAAGCCGTTTGGTTTGCTCGGCCGAGTCCCTCATTCGTTCCGCGAAATCACGGTCTGTTGTACCGCTGGCACCCGCAGCCTGAGCGCGGATCTTGCGATATTCCTCCATGTTCTGAATTAGCGGGCGCAGGCCTTGCTGGACCTGGGAGTCTTCGAAAAGGAAGCCGATCTTACCGAGGTCACCGCCGGTCGCCTTGCGTGTAAGTTCAGCGATGGCCTCTAGCGGCGTCTTACCCTCCGCATAGGCCTTCTTCAGGGCGTTGGGCAGGTTGATGCCCATCTTGTCGAACGCTTTGATCGTCGCGGGCGAGGTGATCTTCTGAATGATATTGCTGACGTTATTCGCAGCCGTCGCGCTGTCGCCTGCGCCCTTCCGTGCGATCTGCAGGGCGGCAGCTAGATCCGCTACGGCACCGACACCGGTTTGGCCCAACGCCTGGTAGCCAGCGGTAAGCGCGGGGAAAGCACCGGCCATGTCCTTGACCTCGAACGCGCCCGCCTTGCCGGCCTCCGCCATGATGTCGATTACGCGCGCGGTCTGCGCCACCGGTACCTTCAGGTTGTCGTTGGCGGCAAAGGCCGCAGCCGACAGGTCACCGATTTCAGCCTTGTACGCGGTAGCCGCCCGGCCGATCGGCTTCATCATCGCCGCGGCATCGGCTGCGCCCTTGCCGAAACCCATCAACGTATCGACGCCGGTCTGCATGTCGGTGGGCATCTGGTTGGCGGCGCGCGCTGCCAACAGCAGCTCTTTACCCATCGCCGCGGCCTGGACGCGCGATAGCCCCGCCTTCTGGGCGATGTCGGTCATGACCGACTCGTATTCTTGTGCCTCCTTGACCGAACCGGCGAGCGGTCGTGCCAGCGTCATGCCGGTAGCGATGCCGGCAGCGCCGCCTGCAGCGAGCCCGGTGGCCATGCCCTGGACCTTTCCGAACCGCTCGCGTGCCTCGGCAAATCGGCGCGTTCGGGCGTCGGCGCGTGTCAGGCGATCGGTATGCTCGGTCAGTTCTCGGTTGGTGCGCTCGATCGCGCTACGAAGGTCGCGCTCATGCCCGACCAGGTCGGCCGTGCCGACGCCGGCAGCGCGCAGCCGATCGCGGACCTGCTGCAGGGCCACGCTTTGCCGCTCGTTCTCCGTCTTGAGGCCGGCGGCTTCGCGTTTCGCTTTCTCAAACTCGCGTGTGAGTTGACGGGTCGGGGTTCCGGCCTCGCCCATCTGGCGCGCCAATGCAGCCACGCGCGCCTGGGCGGCCTGCATTTCGGTTTCGGATCCGCGGATTTCGTTCTTCAGCTTTCGGAACGACGTGATGTCGCCTTGCGCCCGCTCCAGCTCCTTGAGCCGGTCGCGGGTCTCCTTCATCGCGCTCGTGGCGGCACGGCTCCCAGCGGCGATATCCCGAAGCGGACGAGTAACCTTGTCGCTCGCTTCGAGCATCATGCGGATCTTCAGCTCGCGATCCATATTCTCACGCCTCCGGGTTGTTCCGCTCGGCCGCTTTGGCGCGCCATCCCATCAGCTCCGGCAGCGACATCGCTGCCATTGCATCCGGCTGCCAGTGAAAGACGATGGCCAGATCGGCCATCGCATCATCTACGCTTCGGGGGAGGCCGCTTGCTTCGTCGCCTTCGGCAGCAAAAAATCCATCACCTCCATACCAAACTGGGTGAAGTCGGCCGGGTCGAGATCCGCGACCTCCTGCGCCGTGAGCCGTGGCGAGGTGATCCGCGGGAGCAGCGTCGTGGTAGCCATGACGTTCATTTGCACCAGGTCGGCGATGTTGAGGCCGCGCAGTTCGCCAGCCTTGGGGCGACGCACCTGGACCTTGTCGATCGTCTGGTCGCCGCGCGCGAACGGGAAGTCGAGATTGACGGTGATGTTGGTGGTCTTGGTCGTGTCGGTATCGGTCACAGTAGTTTCCTTCGAGAGGGCGTCCAGGGCTTCCCTGCGCCACTGACGTGGCGTGCAGGCTTCCGTGGGATTGGCGTTCCGAGGCATCAGCGTCAGAGGATGGCGGCGCGTTGTTCGGCGAGGATATCGACGCCATCGACGATGTAGATCATGTTCAGAACGTCGATCTCGATCTCGACCCGACCATTCCACTCCAGGCGATAGTAGACGCACTGCGTCTTGACCTTCGTCTCGCCGCCTTCGCCGACCTTGGCTTCGCCCATGTCCACTTCCTCGTGACGCCCGCGCACGGTGACCTCGATCGCGTCGGACCCGCCGGTGCCGTCATTCTGGTAGAAGCCGGCGAAACGCAGGAACGTGCCGGCGACGCCCGGCCTGGCGAACTGGCGGATCACGGTGCGGTCAGGACCGCCGAGCGTCCATTCCATCTCCATCGCGTCGGCACCCATGTCGATCTTGACGGTGCCGTCCATGCCACCGCCCCGATAGTCTTCGAGTTTGCGGGTGAGCTTCGGCATCGTCACCGACTGCACCTCGGCAAGATAGCTCTCGCCTTCATTGAATAGGTTCATGTTCTTGAGTTTGCGGGGGAGAGCCATCGCAGCGGTCCTTCAGTTGAGTTTAGATCAGTGGCTGCCGGAGGCGACCCAGAGCACGTAAAACGTGATCACGATCGCGACGAAGATACATACGGGCGCGAGAACGGCGACGATTGGAACTGCCCACCATGCGACGACACCGAACCACCAAAGCAGCATGGCGATAGCGAGGCCGACTACAGCGCAGCCGATCAGGAAGGACTTGGGAATCATCATGGCGGGTGTCCTCGTTGCAGCGATCAGGCGACGGAGAAGTCAGCGAGATAGGTGTCGGTGATGCGCTGGGTGAGCGCGAGGTTCTCCAGCGGCGGGACCGGCGTGAAGTTGTAGTCGATCGCGAGCTTGCCCTGGGCGAGGCTGGATGCCGGGTTCTTGTCCGCGACAAACCATGCCTTGCCGCCGATGAGCTGGCCGGCAGTCACCATGCCGGCGATCGAGCCGTTGATCGTTTCCACGATGTCCTTGGCGAGGCTCGGCCGCAGGGGCTTGTCGATCGCCCACATCATGCCTGCGCCGATCGTATCGAGCAGGACCTGCGCGGTGCGGGTGGCAGTTTCGAAGCTGAATGGGGACGTCGGTTCGTTGCAGCTGCGGCTACCCCAGAAGCGGAAGCCACCGCCTGCGCGAATGAGCGCGGTCACTTGCTTGTCATTCAGGCGTGCGGCGTCGCTGTTCGCATCCTGAATATCGAACTGGATATCCTTGGTGAGCCCGACGACGCCTTCCACCGTGACGTTGGAGAGCGACTTGTGGAAACCCTGTTCCTGGTCGATGCGTGCGCGCAGGCCAAGGGCGCGGGCGACGGCGTAGCTGGTCGCGTTGGCGGCGACGCGGGTATCGAACGCGACAAAATCGGGGTGGATAAGCATCAGCTCGCGCGCGCCGAAGTTCGCCCGGTAGGCGATGGCCGCGGTGATGTCGGCCCCGATCGCCGCGGCATAGACGTAGCCGCGCAGCTTCTGCGCGATCACGACCAGGGCGGTGGTGACCGCCTGCGTATCGAGACCCGGAGCGCCGAGGATCTTCGGCTTCATGCCAAGCTGCGATTCAGCGGACAGGAGCGCCTGCATGCCGGTCTTGAGACCGTTAACCGTGGTGCCGATGACGTTCGCGCTGGTCGTCCCCGCGTCAGCGCCGGCCACGACGCGGACCACGACGACCGGGGCTTTAGCCTGGTCGGCGATGGCACGGAGCGACGATGCGAGCGTTCCGGTGGTGCCGGCGACGCCGATCGCGGCCTCAAGGTCGACGACCAGGACCGGGCGATTCAGGGGGAAGGCCGCGTCGAGCGCTTCCGTCGCCGCGCCGGCCGGCGCGGATGCGGTCGCGACCAGGCCGATGATCGCGGTTGCGGCCAGTACGAGCGAACGTGCGCCCTCGGTCACTTCAGTAATGGTGATGCCGTGCATGATGGCTCCTTCAGGCGTAGACGGTGAGACCGCTGCTAGGCAGCGGGACGATGAGACGCGCGCGTGCGTTCGGGCCGGCGACATCTGTTCGCTGGCCGTCGAGGACGGCAGAGAAGGCGGCGGGACCGGTTTGCTGGATCGCAACGGCCGACAGTTTGATGCGCGGTTCCCAGCGCTGGATAGCCAGTGCGGTTGCGGCCATCAGGCGCATGCGGCCGAGCGCGTTCATGGGCTGATCGACCAGCTCGGGAAGGAGCGATCCGTAATCACGGCGGCCAACGCGCGTGCCGATCGGCGTCGACAGGATATCCCTGATCGACTGGCGAATATGGGCGACGCCGTCGAGCAGCTTGCCAGTTGTCGCGTCCACGCCGGTCACCAGAACGGTCCGATAAAGTGTCCGATTAGGAACCCGATGGGGAGAAAAATGGCGGGATCGCAGCGCTTATTTGCGATGACTGCCCGGATGTATCCGCGGACGAAACCACCGAGAAAGGCGAGAGCGCACAGTACGCGCATCATTGCGGCACACCCGAAACACCGCCGCCCGCCTGGACGCCGAGATGCTTGTGGCCCTTGAGACTCTTGCCCCCACCGACCACGTCATTGCTGGCGGTAGCTTTGCCGTCGATGTCGACGTCGCCGTTGATCGTGACCAGGCCGGTGATCTTGACCGGACCTGTAATCGTCACACCACCAGGTGCGTCGATCTGGACTTTCCCGCCGGCAGGCAGTTGCGCGACCAGGAGGTGAGCTGCGGCGTCATAGGAAACGATCGCGCCATCATCGAACCTGATAAGGTCGATGTCTTCGGTGGACGGCGCGGGGGTGGCGTCGGAGAATAACCCGAGGACGGCGAGCCCATTGTCGGTGTCGCCTTCGGGGCATAGCAGGATGCACTGTTCCCCGATCGTTGGCGGCGACCAGGTCCGCGTCTTGCCGGCGCGCTGGACGACCCAGCAGATATCGCCGGTGACGGTTTCGCCCACGCGGACGCGGCACGTCGCATCGGCACGATCGACGGACTCGATCGTGCCAATCTGGATGATGTTGCCGATAACACGGCGCGGATCTGGCAGTTCGTTCATGAGGCGCGACATTGCCGCCCCGTGGCGCGGATAGCGCGAGGCTCGCCTTGTAGAACGGGTTTCTACAAGGCGAGCCGGTATCGTTCGCTATGATCGGTGAAGCGGTTAGCCGTCGACGTCGGTCGCCTCGTCGGTCGGGCTAGCGAGCACCCCAAGCCCGATCTTGACTGCAACGCCACGGCCGACCTCGTCGACGCGCTCAGCGGTCGCGGCCGGGTCATAGGTTCCAGCCTTGTCATAGCACGCGTTCACCGCGCGCCGATGAACGATGTCGCCGCCCATGAAAGTGACATCGACGGTGCGCGTTGCGGGGTCATGTTCGCCGATCGTGATAAGCATAATTCTGGATCCTTACTGTAGAGAGGCTACAAATGCGGGGCGTTAGCCGTGCTGGACATCGATCCACGCGCGCCCGTCACGCACTGCCCAGACCTTGCCGAGCCGCTTGCGATACTGGGCGAACGTGATCTTGGCGGACGGTATGGCGACAGCCTTGATCCCGCCGCTCTCCTCGGTTGCGACGACGTAATCGCCGACCGCAAACGGCCCACTGACCGTGACCGGGACCTGCCCGCAGAACGCAATCCGGTCGACGTTCGCGCGTGCCGCCTCAAGGGCTTCTTGGAACGCCGCCAGCTCCGCGACATACGCGTCATAGGCGAACGCAAAGTCGTCTGCGGTTTCGTCGGTCGGCTCGGTCGGGCGTTCGCCCAGATGCGCGCCATAGGTGTCGTTGCCGACGAAGCCCGGCTGGTCCGACTTCACGACGAAGCTCAGCGCCTGCGACCAGCTCGTCACCAGTTCACCATTCGCGTCGACGCCGCACACGTCGCCGGCAGCGATCGGGCCGCAGCCGTCCGCCTTCTGCATATACTCGGCATAATCCGCGCCGCTGGCGTTGATCGTCCCAGCCGCGTTGATCGACCGTCCGGTGCCGCTGTTCTTCGAGATATAGAACGCCGACGTGGCCTCGCTCTGGCCCGATGAGTTCGCGACATTAAAGGAGGCGATATAGCCGTTCGGACCGAGAAAGCCGGTATGCGTCGCGCCCTCCGCGCCGCCTTTGGCGAGGACGTGCGCGGTGCCGCTGGAGACCCCGACGAGCAGGTTGCCGTTGCCGTCGCCGGTCACGCTGCCGATCGACCCCGAGGGTGCCGTGATCGGACCGGTAAATGCAGCCCCCGCAAGGAGGGCGAACTCGTCGCCCTGGCGACCGTCGAGCAGATCAGCGTCGAGCCCCGACCCGGCACCATCGTTGGCGGTCGTCCACATCAGCGACCCGTTGAACGCGACCGTCGTCGGCGTGACGCGCAACCGTAGCTGACCGAATCCGAACTGCCCTTGGTAAAGGCTGAAGGCGTTGTCGGCGGAAGACCCCATGTACCAGTTGAGCGATACGTTGGCATCCGACGCCTCACCGAACTGGATGAAGCCGTAACCGTTGGTGCCGTCCGAGACGCGCAGCCCTGCGGCCAGCCCGGCGTGACGAATGCCGACCGGCCCTGTGAAGTTATCGCCGGCCCGCAGGATGAAATCGGTCGCGTGGCGACCGTCGAGCAGGTCAGCGTCGAGGCCAGATCCGGCGCCATCGTTGGCAGCGGTCCACATCAGTGCCCCGTTGAACGCAACCGCCGTCTGAGTGACGCGCAACCGTAACTGACCGAACCCGAATTGCCCTTGGTGCAGGCTGTACGCACCGTCGGCGGACGAACCCATGTACCAGTTGAGCGAAGCGTTCACATCGGACGCATTGCCGAATTGCATATACCCATAGCCGGTGGTGCCGTCCGAGATACGCAAGCCCGCAGCCACACCCGAGTGACTGATCCCGACCGGTGCCGTGAAATTACCGCCGGACCACAGGGCAAACTCCGCGCCCTGCCGGCCGTCGAGCAGGTCGGCGTCGAGCCCCGAACCCGCGCCATCGACCGACATCAGGCGCGACAGGACATTCGCCGCGGTGAAGATCGCCGCCATGTTCTTCGGGGTAAGCGCGCGGACCGCGTCGGCGAGTGCGGTGGCTTCGGCGTCCGTCGCCAACTCGATCACGCCGGCCGTCGTGGTGGTAGCGGGCGGGTTAAGGAAGTTCGCATTGCCGAACGTGATCTGGCTGGCGGCGACGTCGAGCAACGTCGCGTCGATCGCGAGCAGCAGCAGCGCACCGGCCGACTTCTCGATGATCGGCGCGGCCTGCCCGTAAGAGGCGAACAGCGTGCCGTCCGTCAGGTACAACGCAAGGCTGCGCACGGTGTAGGTATCGGCGCTCTCATCGCGCACCACCAGATGAATGACATCGGCCGCGACGCCGGCACCCGAGATCGTCTCGATCCGCTTGACCTCGCCCGGCAGCGCGGCGGTATTCGCCGCGGCGACGATCGCTGTCGGGGATACGCCGACGCTCGCGATCCGCACGGCGTTGGTGCCGTCGCGGGCGGCGTTGACGAGCGCGGCGCGGCCGGCGTCGGTGATGCGTAGAACGATCGACATGATCTCTCCGGGTCAGACCGCGGGTGCGGTCATGGTAAGGCGGGCAAAAACAGCAGGGCGCGCGGCTGCGACGGGCACGATGCCTGCGGTGCCGTTGAGCGCCTGGCTAAAAGTGAAATGCGAGCGCACCGGCTTGGTGCGGTAGACCTCGGCAATCACGGCATCGACGAACGCGGCATCGACGGGCGCGCCGCTCTGGTCGGTGATGTTGAGCAGCAGATTGAAGGTGTGGGGATCGCCGGGTGGCGTCATCTGCCACCATTCGCGGACGGCAACGGATCCACCAAAGGACTCGACGACGTCGCGGACCGACGACGCCGTACCCTTGCGCCGCTGAATCGCAATGGCGCTGCGGACGCGTGCGCGCTTCACCGCTTCGGGCCAATCGCTCGACCAGGTGTCGATTGACAGGCCCCAGGCGAGATAGGCCAGCAGTTCGGCTGGGCAGGTATCCGGATCGTAGAGCTGACGGATCGGCACCGGCATATCACCCAGCCGTGCCATTGCCGTCTCGATGCCGCGCTCGAGCTGGGTAGAATTTGGCGGCAGCAGGGTCATTCGCCGATACCGGCAAGGCGGACGGTGATCTTCGTGCAGTTGCTCGCCTGGCTGCGATCAAGAACGATGTCGGCCGCAGGCGCGATGAGGTTTACGTTCTGCACGCCCTCGGGGCTGGCGAGCGCACCGAAGATCCGCGCGCGGGTGACATCGATGCCGAGGCGGTGGGTGCGGGTGAGCAGATCCGCGAGGTTCGCCTGCGCGGTTGCCAGCACGATCGCGGCGTCGGGCCCGGCGAAGGTCACGATCTCCGCCTCGATCACGAACGGCACGATCGCGGCCGATCGCACGGTGACGAAGTCGGTCATCGGCCGGCGGGTCTGGTCCGACAGGTAGGCAGCGACCTCCTCGACCAGGTCTGCCGGCGCTTCGCCCCCGCCGGTACGCGAAAGCACCGTCACGACGACTTCGCCGGGACTGGGACTGGTCGCGCTCGCGTCCAGGACGTCAGGATCCGCCGACAAGGCGTGGAAGATATACGCGCCCTCGGGGCCGGCGACGGAATAGCCCTCGGGCGCGAGCGTCAGCCGTCGCCGTAGATCCGTGTCGGATTCATAGACAGCGGCAATACCGTTCAGCAGATCCGCAGGCATGATGAGCAACCGGGCGACCCCGAACAGCGCGGCGATGTGATCAAGATCCGCGCCGACCGCGAATGCCGGCATGACGCCGCGAGCCGCATCGTTCACGCGCTGGCGCAGTAGCAACTCGCGGTAGGCCGCAACCTGGAGCAGCTTGAGCACCGGATCAGACTCGATCGTTGTGTCGAATTCAGGTAGAAGCGCCTGCAACTGCGCGAGCATGGCGTTGAAGATCGTGTCGAAATCCAACACCTCGACTACCGAGGGCGCGGGCAGGCGCGAAAGATCAACGGCGGTAAAGTTGTCGGCCATAGATCACGTCGTGGCGACGTGTGCGACGGAGGCCAGTACCGCGCCTTGTAGAAAGGGTTTCTACAAGGCCGCGCTGACCGTTTCGAGAAGGAGGTCGAGAGCGCGGGAACGCTCGACCTCGGTGAGACCTAGCAACTTGCGTTGCGCGTATCGCACCGGCTTAGACTTCACGGACGGGCGGTCCGTGCCGCCTTCCTGATGGACCGCAGCGATTTCTGCCGCCCTGCCAGTGAAGCCAATCCACGCCTCGCTATCAGTTGCACCGGCACGCAGGTTGCGACCGTTGCGCAGCTTGCGAAACATCGCGCGCTGTTTGATCGTGCCCTGCCGGCGATACTTGCCAGCGCTGGCGTTCTGTTGCGTTTGCTCGACCGGCAGCCACCGGTCGACCTTATCCCAGAAAAAGCTTCGGATGCCGCCAGCTTCTACATCAAAGCCGATGATGAGCGGTCCTTGTCGGACCCAACTCTTCATCAAGACGGCGCGCGGTTCGGTCGCGCCTTTTGAGTAGAGGAAGTGAACCGCGAAATTACCGGGCTTGGCGGCCTTCTTGGGCCGTCGCGATTCATAACGCTGGCCATCCGGTGACTGCTGGCGGCCGATGCGTGCGGACTGCGTTTTCTGGACGTCGCGTGCCATCCGCCGCAACAATGAACGGCGTGCGGCCGGCGCGAGCTGGCGCAGCAGCGCGCCCGCAATCGCCTCGATCTCCGCGAAGCCGTCTCTCATCGGTTATCCACGAAGCGGGGATCACTGGTTTGCGCCACGACCTGGTCGTCCAAGAACAACTGCCACAGGGGCACGCAACCGATGCCGAAGCTATCCGCGTCGCTATCAGGCGCGATGCGCTCTGCCGTAAAGCCCCCGCCATCTTTGGCGGTAACGCGCACGGCTTCGTCCAGGTCGATGTAAATCGAAACGTCGGCCGTATCGGCGTCGAGGAGTTCGGACTCGAAGCGAAAGGGCTCCTGGTCGGCGCGATGCAACAGCTCGGGCTGGTGCTGTCCGATCCAAGCGAGAACCGGCACCATAAGGTCGTCCGGGTCGCCGGCATAATCCTGCACGACGACGTTGACGGTATAGCGATATTCGAGACTCAATGATCCCGCTCTCGCGGCGATCCGCCCCTTGTCGACGAACAGCGACAATTTTGACGGATCGGCCGCTAGCGCGGGGACGAACCTCTGCAACATTTCTCGTAAACTATCCGGCTTCTTCACGGCGCAATCCTCTTGACCGACGTCATTGTGTTCTTCGTTGCAAACCCTGTGGCGTCTTGCGAAGGCGTGGCAGACGGCGCTGAAATCCGCAGTAATCGCGGGGGCGGGACAGTGTTCAATTGGTTAGCGGCAATTTGGCGATCGGCACTAAAGCTACTCCGGCAGATCGACCCTCTACTTCCGCTTGCCCAGCACGCCCGAACGCATTTCAGAGATGGCGGAATGTGTCATTTCTGCGGTGAGACGGCGCTCCCCGACCAGACAGAGTGTACGAACTGCTGGTCGGGGCGGCACGTCTGACGGTTAGTATCCGACACATTCCCAGTCGGCGCGCATCCGCACGCTCTTCACGCTGAACGTCGAGAAGGCTTCGGCGGCGAGCACCTGGCCGTCGGCCTGAATGTTGACGCGCAGGGGCGTCATCGGCTGCGTGGCCCCGTCGAACAGCTGGATCGTCGCGTTCCAGACCTGAATGCGGGGCCGGTGCGTCGAGTTGATCGCAAAGAGGAACTGGCCCTGTGCGATCGACAATCCCGCATGATTTAGACGCCCCTCCAGGTAGACGTGGCTCGCAATACGCTTCGTCGACATGTTTTCGAGGTTACCCGGCGCGACCGTTCCGGGCTGCGAAAAGCCGCTGGTGCCCGGCGTGACATCGCGACGCACGCTCGCATTTCGGTAGACGGACGGAACGAGGTACTCGAACAGGATCTGCGCGAGAATGTCGTTGTGCGCGTTGATGGGGTGGAGACGGTTGTCAGTGAGCCACGTGTTGACGCCGACACTGCCCGCCGCGAAATCGACGATCGCCTCGGGAAGCCGAGCGCCCAAGTCGAAGAACGCGCAGCTATATGCCTTGGCTGCTGCGGCGACGATCGGGCGGGAATATGCCTTGAACAGCATGTCGCGCTTCCACGTCGTGCCGGCGTTGACGGTACCGTCCGCTTGCGCCGAGGACGTGCACAGCACGACGGCGCAACGCCCTGGCGATCCGTTCGCAGAGCCGCGGATCGCGGTCATCATCGCGTCCAGATCCGCCGCGAAGGACTGCGGCGAACCGCCAGCGTCGATCGCGGGCGTGTTCGTGCCGTCCCAATTGCTGATGATGAGATCATGGCCGGCAGCGATGACAGCGTCGAGCGCCTTGCCATTCGATGCATAGGGCCCGGTCTTGTTGACGAACTGCTTGAGGGTGGTGTTGCCGACCCCGTAGTTGACGACGGTGACGTTCGGCAGCTGGGCAAGCAACGCCTGCAGGATGGGACCGCGATAGCTTTCGGTGTTGCTGTCGCCGATCATACCGACCGTCATTGCCGTGCCGGCCTTCAGGCCGTTGAGCCAGCGGAACAGCCAAGCGAGACCGAATTCCAGACGCGCCGGATCCATGCCGGCCCCGTTTGGAACCATCGTCCCCGGGCCGTTGCCGAGCGAACCGACAAGAGCCGATGCAACCTGCACCGGCACCAGAGCGGCCCCCGAATTAGCTGCCGCCAGCTCGAGCTTTTGTGCGTCGTTCATCTGCGAAAGAATGGTCATGCTGCCAACTCCAAATAGGCACCGTCCGAAAACTGGAGCGGTTCGAGATTGCTGAAAGCCAACGCCAGCGTCGGCGTCGGGGTCGGGGTGGCCGTATCGTCATTGAGGATCGTGCCGGTCGCGCTCATGGCGGCACCGTTGCCGTATTCGGCCGGGGCGGCGAGCGAGACGGTGAACGTCTCGTCTGACTCCACCGTCGTATCCCCGCTGACACTGACCGTGAAACTGCCCGTTGCGGCACCATCGGCGAACGCAACCGTGCCGCCAGCCGGATAGACTCCACCGGCGAAATCGTCCGCCGAGGTAGTCCCCGCCGCGAATTGCCAAGGCACTCCGATGGCGCCAACCGACGCGGATCGAGTTACCGTGTAGATATAGCTCGTCGCGCCGCTGTTGCCTTCGCTCTTGGTCTGCGCGGCCGAGATCGAAACGGTCGGCGTCGGAACCGGCACGACGACGGAAGCGATGCCGATAAGCGTGACGGGATACTCGATAGCGACTTCGCCATCGTTTTCCCTGATCATCGCCCTTTGTGTGACGCCGTCGCCCAGCGCCGCGGTAGCGCTGATCGCTCCCGATGCGGCGTCGAGTGTCAGGTTTGCATTCGTGCCGTTGACGAGTGCTAGCTGGCTGGCGCTACCGAGCAGACGGGACAGAGTGAAAACGACACCGGTTGCCGTCGCAAGAACCATCGCCAGTTTCGCAACCGGGCGGATCTGCGACGACACCGGCGCTCGAGCTGAACCGAGGTCGGCGTATTCGGTGATGACGTAGCGTGTACCGGCCATGTCTTATCCCTTGGGCGACGGGCACGCGGCTGGCGTGTTCCAGTTGATGAGACGGTCGAGGTGATCGGCGTTGGCCGCGAAGGATCGTGCGAGCCGGATGATTCCGGCGCGGATCCGCGTTGGGATCTGCGCGATCAGTGCCGCATCTTCGGGCAGGCCCTCGGGCCGGCTAGCGCACCGCAACAGCTCGGCAGGCGGCGTGTCCTTCACTTTGACGACGATCGGCGTCGAGACGACGGCGGGCGGGGCCTCAGCGTGCCGCGCGCAGGCCGGCAACGCCGTTAACAGCGCGAAACCAATCGCTATCGACAAGGTTCGTCCGTTCAGCTTGTGCATCTGCCATCTCCATTCGTTGTGCAGCCGAGCTTGCCGCCTCAGCGGCAGCGCGCGCGGCGCGGGTGTCGTCGTTCTGTCGTGCGTCGTGATCGGCCATCGCCTGGGCGAGCGTCGCCGCGGCGAGCTGGTCGCTATCGCCCTTGAATTTGACGAGCCCGGCGACCGTCTGCGCGCAGCGGACCCCTCGCGCCGTCTTGCCGATCGCGGCGAAGTCGGCACCCGAGCCGGCGCAGATCAGCTCGGCACGGTGTTGCAGATCATCCCGGTCGGCGGTGACCTGGCGGTACTGGACGTACAGCCATGCGCCGACCGCCGCGACGGCGAGCAGGACGAGGAAAAATGCCTCAGCTTTCACCTTGGCAAACAGGGTGCGGATCATCGGGGCAGCTCCTTCAGGCAAAGGTCGCGCTCGGCGCGGCGACGGCGATCGAGGCCGCGCACGACCTGTCCACCCGCCTTGTTCCACATCAGGAAGGCGTCGCAGGCCCCGCGCCAGTCGCTCGCGTTGAAGCGCCGCGCGACGGTGGACTTGCAGTAGCCACCGGTGCCGATGTTGTAGGCGAGGCTGATCGCAGCCGAGAGCTGGTTGGGATGGGTGCGCAAGGTCGGTGTACAGGCGAGAACCGGCTCGGCGTGACGGATCAGCGCGGCTTCCTCGCGCAGCTCGCAGCCGGCGACCGTCTCGACCATGCCGGGCTTAACGCCGAGCGTCTCGCCCCCGCAGATCGTCCATACCTTGACGATGTCCTGATAGGCGACGAGCCGCGGCGTGCCGCCCGACTCCCATCCGGATACGAACGGGGTGACGATCAGCGCAGCTGCTGCACCGATGGTGCCAATCAGCGTCTTGCGCTTCATCGTCGACGACGATCCCTTGTCAGGCTGGGGCATTACTTGGGGTCCTTTCGCGGGATGAGCGCGAGCAGTCGCTCGCTAAGCTTGCCGGGCAGTTCGGCGAGGACGGCGCTGCAGCCGGCGATGAAACCGGGCGCGCCCTTGAAGGCGACCATCGCAACGAGGAAGCCGATCGCTTGCGACACAAACGGGTGCATGCCGAACATCGCGCCGGCTGCGTTGGTGACGAAGTAGCTGACGACGATGCCGACCCAGACCTGCGCGATACGCTGGCCCCATGTCAGGCCGGTCTCGACCAGCAGGCTGACGATCGACCCTAGGCCGGCGGGGATCAGGCTGACGACGAACGCCAACAGCCAGGTCCCGAAGTCGTGGAGAAGATCCTTCATACGGTCAGTCCCAAAGCTGGATGAGGGGAAGCACCGTCGCGCCCGGCGTCGAGCTGGCGGGCACGATGACGACGGTACCGACGGGCAGCACCGCGCCGAGGTCGGCAATGCCGGGATTGAGATCGAGGACCCGACTGATGTCCGCCGCGCCAAGCGAACGTTCGCGCCAGATCAGTTCGTCGAGCGTGTCGCCCTGCATGGCGGTGAGCATGTCCGGCATCAGATCAGCTCGATGTCGGTGCGCGTGGTTCCGAGAATATCGCGGATCGCGTGGATGGCATCGCGGCGCAGCTCACCGATCGACGGCTCCGCATCTTCCACCTTCCGCTGACCCGCGCCGGTCAGATCGACGTCACGGTACCCCTCGACCAGTTCGGCCTTCGCATAGCTGCCGATCGCGCGCTCATAGAGCAGCACCAGGCGGCCCTTGCCGTCGATGGCGGTCGTCGGGACTGCACCAAAGGTGGCATATCCTCGGGCGAGCTGGGTTGCCTGCCATTCAACCAACTGGTTGCCGGTGGTGATGATCGCGCCGATGAGCGCACGGCGCAGGCGCTCGGCCGTCACGCTTTCCTTTACGCGCAGGCCAAGGCGTGCGGCAGCTGGATCGATGTCGGGGAACCAGCCGTCATTTGTGATGATCGCGTCGGCCGGCGCAGCCGGAGCTGGTGCCAGAACGGGCGGGCAGCTGAAGCCGTTCACAGCAGTATCTTTGCGGTACCGACCGAGCCGGCGCCGAAAAGGACCAGGCCAGTCCAGACGGCGACGATCGCATACCGCATGGACACCACCGCGCCTGCGACGTTCGCGATCGAGAGGTCGACCGTGACATCGAACAGGAGGACGATCGCGTATAACGTCAGCCACAGCCCTGCCGCCAGGGCAATGACGGTCAGCAGAATGGGGGCGATGGCGAACACGGATGTTGTCCTTCAGAACGGGGACGAAAGTTTACGGGGGTGGGGATCGGGTCGATCGACGGCCCTTCGGCCCTAAGGCCTCCCGTCTCGCGCGACCCGCCCCCGAGCGCCGGGGAGCGAGTTATGCGACCGGCGGTTCGCCGGTCTGTTCGGTGTCGGCTGCGATGGCAGCGGGATCTATTTCGGTCTTGTCGGCAACATCCGCGGCGGGAACAGGGGCGGGCGGCTTGTCGGCATCGGTCTTCGCGGCATCGGTCGGGGCCTTGGCTGCCTCCTCGGCTGCTGCCTTGGCGACGCCGTTGATTGCCTTCTGCAACCGGCCGATGGTCATCTTGGCACCGACGCGATCGTGCAGATCCTGCGCGCGGCGCAATGGTTCTAGCGCTCGCGCAGCAGCCGCGGTGAATTCTGGAGTACCGGCAACGCTGTCGGCCTCGCGAGCGAGTTCGGTGCCGAGCGCCTTCATGAGCTTGGCGCGGATCTCGTCGTGCATATCGACGTCACCGGTCAGGAAATCGACTTCATGCAGGACATCCAAGGGGAAGGATTGGCCCTTCGCCTGCGCCTTCAACGCGACTGTCGCGACTTCCTCGGCAATCAGTGGGGCCGCGCCGCGCTGGTAGCGTGCCGGTAAGGGCACGTCGAAGCGCAGCACATGTTCGGCCAGTTCGAGTGCGCGGGGCCAATCGCCGACGTCGATCGACCAGATCATCATCGTCGGCAGCACGTCGTCCGCGCCGGATGTCGGTAGTTCGCGGCCCTCGATCGACGTGCCCAGTTCCAGGCGGAAGTCGCACCAGGGGCGATAATCAGGCAGCATGCTGCGCTTGGCGTCGATCTTGCGCTCGATCGACTGGATGTCCTTCAGGCGGCGTAGATCGTGGGTGAGGCGCAGCATGATCTGCGCGACGTCCGGATCTACACCGGTTGCGAGCTGCACCGCGGCGTTGCCGCCAGCGGCAATCGCGCTGGTGAGGCGATGCTCCAGCGCAGGCGACATCACGGGCATGGAGACGGCAGAGGTAGGTTGCCCGCCCCCTTCGCTGGAGACGATCTGTTTCGGGCCAGGCATAGCTGCAGCAGCGGCGATGCGTTCCCGGTGGAGTCGAGCTGGGCTCATGATCATTTCCGAAGCGAGGGGGGCGTGCAGGTCGTAGGATCCGAAAGGCGGTTAAGCCTTCGGTCCAAGCTGGATGTTCTCGATGAGGCAGGCCTTCGCGTATTCCTCAACCATGAATGCGTCGTTGATCGATTCGTAGTTGGCGACGCGATCGTACTCGGGCTCGTCCTTCACCGCGCGACGCGCGGATCCGATCTGCCAGTAGTAGGAGAGGTTCTTGAGGCTCGTGATCAGGATCGCGTTTGCCGGGAAGAACGGCACCTGCATCGTCGGCTTACCGCCCAACTGGCGGCTCGACATGATGATGTCGCGCGCGACCTGTTCGGTTGCCTTGTCGCCAGCCGCGCTGACGATCTTGAAATACTTCTCCTGCACCAGGTCCGAGCCGACGATCACGACCAGGTCGGTCGCGGTGCGGTAGCGTTCGTGGATCAGGTTGCCGATCGCATCGAACACCAGGGCGTCGAGGTTGACGTAGTCGGCGGTGCCGGTGTCGGAGACGTAGACCTTGACGTTATCCTTGGTGCCGTGGCTCATGACACGCGAAGGCGCATAGGTGCGCATCTTGTAGAGCCAGCCGTAGTTGACGTCCTGAAGCAACGAGAACGTGTTGCGGTTCGTCTCGATTGCGGCGTCGACGCCGTTGAAACCGATCGTGATGACGTCCTCGGCCTTCTGGACCAGCACGGCGTCGCGGACGAGCTGCTGGAACTCGGGCCGATGCGACCAGGCGTCGAGCAGGGTGTAGCCCCACGAATAATCGTAATCGGTCTTCTTGCAGAAATACTGGTCGATCGTGTCGCTCGACGTCGGATCACCGGGATTGCGACGGTGGCCTGCGGCGGTGTCGGTGCGACCGGCGAGCGAGCGGCCGACGCCAACGCCGACGCGTGCGCCCTGCTGCGCAGCGACGGGCACGACGTTAATGCGGCTCAGGAAGTCGCTGCCGAGCTGAAGCTTGGCCTGCAATCGCTGTTCGATCACCGGGGCGACAGCGAACTGCTTCAGCTCACCGGGGATGACCGTGAGGCTGGGATCGAGACCGTTCAGCTTGGCGAGCTGACCGACGAAGGCGTGAAACAGTAGGCGGGTGGGGGTCTGCATGAAGAAGCTCCGGGGGATTGAACGGGGTGCGGCGAGCTGCGGTCAGCAGTCGGTGGCGTACTGAGCGTCGACCGCCCCGCCGGCATGGGGCGTTCGCGAGAAGCCGTTCGGCACCTCGGTCTTGTTCAGCTTGTCTTCGAGCGCGGTGAAGCGCTTGTCCGAAGCCACCTGGGCATCCGCGATCGGCTTGATCGCCGCTGCGAACGTGGTGCCCAACGATTCTAGCGCGGTTGCGAACCGGTCGTTGTCGTTGGCCGGCTCCTTCGGCTCTTCCTTCTTGGGCTCGGGTGCCGTCTTGAACATCGCAGCGAGGCGAGCGATGCCGGCGGTAAAGGCGTCAGCAACGCTGGTCGCGTCAGCGGCCTTGGCCTCGAATTCGATCGTCGCGGCGTCGGCCGCATAGGCAAAGACTGTGCCAGGCGCGCGGTTCGAAAACTTCAGTCGCTGCGTGGCGATGCTGGCGGGCGTGTCGGTGAACGCCAGGCCGATCACACCGAACTTGCCGCAGCCGGCATAGTTGGGCGTCAGCTCGACCGACGGGAACGGCTTCTGGTCCTTCTTTGCCAGCTCGACCAATTGGTCGTTGGCATCAACGACGGCGTAGAGGGCGCGGCGCTTTTCGGTCTTGCCGGCGATCACGATATCGTCGGTTGCGGCGCTCAACAGAACGACGTCGCCATAACCGTTGAAGGGGGGCTCCGGACTGTAGCCGGGGACATGCTCGATATTGATCCGCGGCGAGTAGGTCTCGGCATTGAAGGTCTCGACGCACTGGTCGACGATTTCGGCGGTGACCTTGCGACCGTCGCTGATGGTCTCGCCTTCGACGAAAACCCTGAAAAGCTTGCTCTTGGTGCCCATCGCGTTGCGGTCCTCGGTTCAAATTCTGGCTGGCGGCATCCACCGCGTTGACCAGGAGAACAGGGACCGAATACGGGTCTCACCTCAAGCGAGCCGCCTTGTAGAAACCCTTTCTACAAGCACAGGCGCTCCGGTTGGCGCGCTCACCGTGGCTAGGCTCCGCGGCAATGAGCAAGCTTCTGCGCCCCGATATCGACTTGCCGCTGCCGGCCGCGACGTTCCCGATCCCGGTCACGGCGCAACGCATGGCGCGTAGCCTGTATTGGCGCGGCTGGGGCGTGAGCCAGATCACCGAGGAGCTGGGCCAGCTCGGCTATGCCAACGACGAGACCGGCAAGGGCTATGCGCGCGCGACGGTCGAAAGCTGGAAGCAGCGCGGGGGCTGGGACGATGCCACCTGCGTCGAGAAGATCCAGGACTCGCTGGAGGGGCGCCTCAACACGCTGATCTGGAAAGACAACAAGACCGGCGGGGATTTCAAAGAGATCGATCTGCTGATGCGGCAGGTAGCGATGACCGCGAAGATCGAGCGGTACAAAGCGCCTGGCGGCCATGAGGGGCATCTCAACGACAACGTCGCCAACCGAAATTCCGGTCCGAAGAAGGACAAGGCACCCCCGAACCACTTCACCGCCGAGCAGATCGACCAACTCAAGGAAATCTTTCACCGGGAGAATTTCGAATATAACGAGCTATGGTACGCCAACCGGCATCAGCGCACGCGCATGTTGCTCAAGTCGCGCCAGATCGGTGCGACCTTCTACTTTGCGCGAGAGGCATTGCTCGACGCACTCGAAGGTGGCGGCAATCAGATATTCCTGTCTGCGTCGAAGAATCAGGCGCATGTATTCAAGAAATACATCGTAGCATTTGCGGCACGGGTGGGCGTCAAGCTCAAAGGCGACCCGATCATCGTGTCGTCGGAGCTATTGCCTGAAGACAAGCCGACCGCCGAGTTGATCTTCCTCGGCACCAATGCGCGAACTGCGCAGGGCTATACCGGCAATTTCTATTTCGATGAGTTCTTTTGGACGTTCGGCTTTGACGAGCTGAACAAGGTCGCGAAAGCGATGGCCAGTCATAAGCACTGGCGCAAGACGTACCTCTCGACGCCGTCGACCGTCGCGCACCAGGCGTACGGGCTCTGGACCGGATCGTCCTACAATCGCCGGCGCAAGAAAGCCGACCAGGTCACGATCGACGTCAGCTACGACGCGCTGAAGGCCGGCGCGTTGGGCGACGACCGGATCTGGCGGCACATGCTGACGCTAGAAGATGCGGCCGAGCAGGGCTGCGACCTGTTCAACCTGGAAGAGGTACGCGACGAAAACGCACCCGACGAATATGCCAATCTGTACGGGTGCCAATTCGTCGACGACAGCCTGTCGGCGTTCAAGTTCAATGATATCCTTGCCTGCACCGTCGACATGCAGATCGAGTGGAAATGGTTCAACGTCCTTGCCGCGCGCCCAGTCGGTGACCAGGCGGTGTGGGCGGGGTATGACCCGCAAGGCAGCGTGGACGGCGACAATGCCGCGCTGGTGATCGCACTCCCGCCGAGCGGGCCGGGCGGCAAGTTCCGGTTTCTGGAGCGGCATCAGCTGCGCGGCGATTATCAGGAGCAGGCCGAGTTCATCATCGCTCGGCTGTCGCGGTACAACTGCACGTATTTCGGAATCGACGCGAACGGCATCGGTGATGCCGTGTGTCAGCTCTTGGTCGGCAAGGTCCGCGGGCTCACCAAGATCGATTATTCGCTCGAGGCGAAAACCGCGATGGTGATGAAGGCGCAGCATAGTTTCCAGCGCGGCCGGATCGAGTTCGACGGCGGGTGGATGGATCTCGCGTCGGCGTTCCTATCCATCAAGAAGGCGCTCACCACTTCGGGCCGCGCCGTTACGTTCAAGGCCAGCCGCACCGAAGAGACCGGCCACGCCGATCTCGCCTGGGCAGCCATGCACATCATGATCAACGAGCCGCTCGACGGCCAGGAAAAGCCCAAGGGCTCAATGGAGATGTTCTGACATGAGCAAGAGTAGCCAGGCCCGGAAGGCGCGCGCGATGTCACGTACCGAAACGCGGGAAGCGTCGGCTGGCGCGATCATCGCCGCCAGCAACAGCCGCGGCGCTGTTGAATCGTTCGCATTTGGCGATCCCGAGCCCGTCCTGGAAGGGCGGCAGCTAATCGATATGTTTGAATGCTGGCACAATGGCCGGTGGTATGAACCGCCATTGCCGCTCGATGGCCTGGCGCGCGCGTTTCGCGTGTCACCTCATCATAGCTCAGCCATCATGCTAAAGCGCAACCTTCTGGTCGCATCGCTCGATCCGACATCGATCCTGACCCGTGCCGAGTTCGGCAAAATGGTGCAGGATTACCTGGTGTTTGGCACGGGCTACGTCGAGGTGAAGCGCAACACGTTCCGCGATCCGCTGCGCCTGGTGCACTCGATGGCGCGCTATACCAGGCGCGGTGTCGTGCCGGGGCAGTTCTGGTGGGTGCCAGGTGCGAACGATCCGATCGAGTTTCCAACCGGCAATGTGATCCAAATAATGCAGCCGGACGTAAACCAAGAAATTTACGGCGTGCCTGAGTATTTGAGCGCGCTCCAAGCTGCGTTGCTTAACGAGGCAGCTACGTTGTTTCGTCGTCGGTATTACCTCAACGGCAGTCATGCTGGTTATATCCTCTATGCAACCGGCGATATCGATACAAACGATGTCGGAAAAATGAAGGAAGCTTTGCGGCAGGCTAAGGGCCCAGGCAATTTCCGGAATTTGATGGTGCATGCACCAAACGGCAAAGAGGGCAGTATCAAGATCATACCGATCGCTGAAGCCGGCGCGAAGGATGAGTTCCTCGGTATCAAAACGGCAACGCGCGACGACGTGCTGGCCGCGCACCGGGTGCCGCCATCGTTGCTCGGCATCGTGCCGGCGCAGGGTTCGCAACTCGGCAAGGTTAGCGAGTCCGTCGATATGTTCTTCGAACTCGAAATTGCGCCCATCCAGGCGGCGTGTCTCGAAATCAACGACCAGCTCGGCATGGAAGCCGTGAAGTTTCTGCCGCGATCCGTCGCGGCCAAATAAGTTCTACCTCGGCGCAAGCCGAGCGGGGGATGCCGGGGTCCAGCCCGGCAAACCGACGAGGGGAAGCTCGCCACGACCATCGGCCACCGGCCGTCCCGCACCCTGCCGATTCGCAGGGTGCGGGCCTTATGAGGCGAGAACGTAAAGTGAACACCCTGAATCTTGTTCAACCCGTCGCACCCGCGGCTGGCTATATCGGCGGTAAGCGCAATCTGGCCTCGCGCCTGGTCGCGCTGATCGAGAGAGTCGATCACGACGGCTACGCCGAACCGTTCGTTGGCATGGGCGGCATTTTCCTCCGACGCCGATCGCGACCGAAAGTCGAGGTCATCAACGACGTGTCGGGCGACGTCGTGACGTTCTTCCGCGTACTTCAGCGCCACTATCCGTACATGATCGACATGCTGCGCTTTCGCGTTGCCGCCCGCGCCGAGTTCGAACGGCTGAAGGCGACGCCGCCCGAGACGCTGACCGACCTCGAACGCGCGTGCCGGTTTCTCTACCTTCAGCGCCTGGCGTTCGGTGGCAAGGTCAGCGGCCGGAACTTTGGCGTCGACAAGACCCAAGGCGCGCGGTTCAACGTCACGAAACTGGAACCGCTGCTGGCCGATATCCACGAGCGCTTGGCCGGCGTTGTGATCGAGCACCTCGGCTATGCCGATTTCATCCGGCGCTACGATCGCGCCGGCATGCTGCTCTATCTCGATCCGCCCTATTGGGGTTGCGAGACGGACTACGGCCAGGACGTGTTCGGCCGCGCCGACTTCGACCAGCTCGCGGACCAGCTGGCGGGGATCAAGGGCCGGTTCATCCTGTCGATCAACGATACGCCAGGCGCGCGGGCGACGTTCGCGCGCTTCCATATCGGCACTGCCGAGACGACGTACACCGTCGGGGCCGGCGCGGGGCAGAAAGCCGGCGAGCTGATCGTATCGAACTTCGCGATCTAGGTTGCCCAGTCCTTGGGGGGTAACTGGCAATACTCGTTCCACACTACCGGCTGCCGACGCGCAGCCGGTAGTGTTGGGCTGTCGCCACCGAACCGGATCCGGATCGTCGCGGTGTAAGTATCCACCGCCTGGAATATGGCGTGACATACCTCTCCGGCCGCTATTCGACCGCCGATCCAGCCGCAGCGCTCCGCCGATAGATATCCGATCTGTGTTCCGCGATCCGTCATGACGGCCACAGCCCGCTTATCATATTTGTTCTTGGGTTCGGGGACCAGGTGTACCTCGTCACCCGGCACGCAGAGCATCGCTTCATACCGCCGATTGCTCTTGTCCGCGTTCGGATATTGGATGCCGACAACGACCAAACTGAACTCCTGCATGCGCCGCCAGTAATTGAGAACATATGTGGAACATGATAACGACGGGGTCATCGAGTCGGCAAGAGGATTGGATATGTTGGACGAGGATGACACGGTCGCGGCAAAGGCAGAGCCGTTCGGCCGCTGGCTGCTGAAGCAGCGCGATCGAGGCGACTGGATCGATGGGGTCGCCGACGCGGCGCGTGCCGATCGCCAGTTCCCGAAGGACGGCGACCCGGAGGCGGTGCGCAAGCGCCTTCGCGAAATGTCGGCCGATGGCGATGCGTTCGCGGCGATCGACGACGCGGAGATCGACTGGATGAGCTATTGATGGGCGTTCGGTTACGATGGGCGCTTGCGCCGGCTGATCCGCGCGAGGCGCTTCGTGTTGCGGTTGCCGAGCGCGGCGACAGCCTGGCTGCGCTGTCGCGTATGATCAACCGTTCGCCGGGGTATCTCGGCCGGTTCATCAAGGCCGGTCGACCGACCGCGTTGAGCGAGGATGATCATCGTGTCCTGGGCGAGTATCTAGGCGCTGGGAGGATGGGGCTCGGGATCCGTGACCTATGGGTGCCGCGTGAATGAACGTCGGCAATGGAAGGGTTTTACGCAGCCGGGGTCAGTTGCACCGGGCAACATCGAAAATATGTCGACGAAGCGCATTGCGAGCCACATCTACCTGGAAGGCTGGCTTAACAATGTCGGACTTACCGCGATCCCTAAGGGGACGTCGCTTTTCTCTGTGAACTCGACTTATCGGCCCCGCATCCAAGTGTGGAACGCCGCATTGCAACTGTTCGACGGCACCAATCAGCCAATGACACCGATCCGCGTCAACGTACAGACAGATGGCCAGGTGGTCGCGGCAGAGGCATTCTCCACATTTACGATCACCGGCATTCGCATGCGTGGAGATTGGGAGGCCGTTGGGTATTGATCTATTAAGCGAACAGCTACGCAGCTTGCGCCGGAGCGTCGCCATGACGCTTGCTGCCGAAGCGGCGGCGTAGCATCGTTCGAACAGGAATGTCATAGAAGTGTAAGGACGCCCACGCGATCGCAACTGCGATTCCTACACAAAGAAGCTTAATGCCCAACGGACCGCTATCACCGCTGGGGAGCAGCACATGCTCAAGAATCCGCAATAAAGGTTCATGCGTAACATATAGCGGGAATGAGATGCCGCCGCTCCAGATCGCGACCCGAGGCATTATTGGCGCACTTCCCGCTGCGGCGAGCACGAGTATCGGATATAAAGCAAACACTACGATGGGATCGTACAGAAACGACCACGATGATTCTTTCGGCAAAACGATGAAGCTTCCGAGTAATATAGGGGCGATCCACCACCGTCGCCCACCGTCGGCGAGTATGCCTTTTTGGTGAAGCCGATAGAGTGCGACGCCAATAAAAAAACTCGCTATTACTCGGAAAATTCCCACAGGCATTGTCGACCGGTGCCCGCCAACGACGAACCCACCAAAATGCCAACTAATTAAAATCATGGCGAATGCTGAAGAGGTAATCAGCAGCGTCAGGCGACGGGTAGTCAATCCGAAAGCTATGAGGCCGAAAAGAACGTTGACGGCAATTTCATAGAAGAGCGACCAAATGGGGCCGTTTATCCAGAAAGGATTTCGATCCCAGATCGCAGGTGCGCCAACCGCGCTTGCAACCGCAGCCGCGCTGATCTCGACTATCGATTTACCTGAAGCGGCATCGGCGCCCAAGCAGGCAGCCGCCAAACCCACCGCTGCGCCCGCGATCATTAGGGGATACAGTCTGATCGCCCGGTCGCGCAGGTAGGGTGAGAAGGATCCAGACGCGGACAGCCGACGGCCATAAGCGAGCGCAATAACGAAACCGCTCAATATGAAGAAAAAATCTACCGCGAGATACGCATGGCCGAGGAAGAACTCCCCACCAAACCAAGTGCGTCGATGAAAAAGAAGAACGGCGAATGCCGCAACGCCGCGTAACCCATCAAGCTCAAGGTAGTGCTTCGATTTTTGCAATTTTTGCCCCCGTGGCGCTGTTCACTGGCGCTCATGAATATTCGTTAGTGGCGTCGTTATCTGCGGGCAATCCAAAACCCACGCATCCGTCAGACGCGAATCGCCCCTGAAAATCCGATATTGAACACGTTGTTCGCCATATTTTAGCAGCGAGGCTGAAGTTGCCGCGGCGCCACTCACCAAGACAGAGATCAGGCCGCGACACTGGACGGTTAGCTTCGTCATTTCGACTTGTCAGCAGTAGTTCGCGAGAGTGCGGCGTCCTTCGTTGAGTGGGGATGCGATTGAGTTACATAGTTCCGTGTTTGTTCTCAATCGCAGAGCGCGTTTTAGGCTGGTCGTCTATCGCTTCCACAACGGCAGTGGCCTGTGGGATAAAGCTCTCCCACATTCGCCGGCCTTCGTACTGAGTGTTCTCGGGTAGCCCCTGAAACCTACACATAGCGCGCGCGGCGCGTTCGATGCGTGTCATGTCGAAAGCCTCCGATCGATGCCCCCGCCCGTATAAGCGATTGAGATCGCTTGCGCCAGAAACTGCCACGCATCGGGCAACCATCGTTGATAAGAAACGACTTTACGGCTCCACGACTAAAGGGCGGGCTGGCATTGCCAACCCGCCTACCGTCAGCCCGTAGTGCCGTTCCAGTCTTTCAGCCGCATGCTCATGTAAGGCGCGAACTGCCCCATATTGCCTTTGTCCAGAGCTGTCAGGACATGCATCATATCGCTATGCGCCTCACTGGCCTTCATCGTGCCAGCTTCAACTCGGCGAAACGCGGTTTTAACGAATATATCCAAGATGCTGTATTCGTCGGTGTCTAGGTTAGCCATGATCGTCTCCATCGTAAGTGGGTGGGCAACTGTGCCTGCGCACGCGCGGACTGGGAACCAGAATTTGGCAACGTTTGTGTATGGCAGACGGGGCGTATAATTTCGGCTCTACGGCTGGACGATCGCTTCCATTCATCATCCTGTCGACGGACATTTAGATAGCGGTGGCCGCTTGCCAAATCGTGTCGTAGGCGCCGATTTTCATAGCGGCGAGCTCAGGATCCGCCTTCGATGCTGATGCCGGCGATCGGGCGGCGAAATCCTTAATCGACTGCGAAAGGTCCCACACTATTGTACCGTCAATAATTATCAGGCGATCATGCAGAGATTTCGGCGAAGCTAGTCGAGCAGCAACGATACGTAACGTGCCATACTGTGCTGACCAGGCGGCAACTGCTGGCTTTAGGCCTCCCTTGACCGTAGCCGCGTCAGCCAGCAACTCAATGACAACACCCTCGGATGCCATAGTAGCAAAGGTCGTCAGTACCTTTTCATCAAGGTACGGATCTACAATCCGAATTGAACTTTTGGCTTCTCCGAATAGGTTCCCAATTGTCTTTAGGGCGTCGAACGGGCTGCCCGCCGCAATGAACGATCCTCGTGCCGCGGAAGGGATCTTTGATTCTACCCGAGCTAACGATCTGTAGAGGATCACCATTATGTTCCCGACCGAGACCGACTGTCCCATGGACTGAAGACGTTCAATGGCGAGTTTCAAAGAAATTACATCCGACAGGTCACCGACCTCACCAACGGCAGCTGACAAACGTCCAAGCCAAGTAAGGGTCTCGGGGTTCGTCATGTCCAGCGGGCGCGCTTCCAGATTGGGCACGCTCGTGGCTAGTTCCTTAAGTTGGGCGAAAAGCGCTTCCTGCGACATAATCTAGTCCTTTTCGTCTTGATGACCGGCATCCGCCGCGGAAGCCAGCCCTCATATCGGCTGGTATCGCAAACGGCCCATATCGACCGACACATAGTCGATCATTAGCGAACCTATCCCTCGTAAGCGGCTCGAAAGTTCAGCATTGGGAGCAATCGCACTGCAGACGTCAGGGGTCGATCTTGACGTCGATCCATTGATTGATTTTGTGGCCGGCTATTCGCGGATCGTCAGCCATCATCTTTTCAACGTGCCATCGTCGACCACCTTCTAATTCGGCAGTGATTATCATGTGGTCCTTTGTTACCACTCCTAGGTCGATATCTCTGTCGGGGACGACTGCGATAGTGCGTCCATTGGACTGCACGAGTATCTGAAATCTGCTTCCCAAGCGTTGCGCCTGATACTTGAGTTCCGAATAGAAGGGCTCGGCTCGCCAAGCCGATGGGTGCCCGGCGTCAGTTCGCACAATCATGCGCCCCTCGTCCTCTAGGGTAATCACCATCTTACATTTGCTAGGTCGCCAGTGTTCTCCGAGCCCAGGCATCGATAGGTAACCGCACGTAAAAACGGCGCACGATGGCGGTCGGCTGGAGTAGATTTTGCAGCCCGATCCGACAGCGCAGTTCGGGCACCACTGCTGAGGCGGCTTAGCTAATTCGTCGATTTCCATAACTTTGCAGCAGAGCGTACATCCGTTGCACGTTCTGACGATCTGATTGGATATCATTGGCGAGCCCCCGTTGCCTTAATTTTGGCGAGTACTGACCTGATGTCCAACTGTCGCGAACCCGAACTGAGGGAGTCTATCAAGAGTTCCGATAGCGCACAAATCCTGTTACCCGCTCGCCCGCCCCCTCCGCCGAGGGCGATCCATCGGACTAGTGTCCGTTTGCGGGAGGAAAGCAGACGGGCGGCTTTCAGGCAACATGAAGTAATTTTGGAGCAGACCTATTCGCAGTCAGACGACCGGTGAGGGCGCTTTCGCCCAATCAAAGCCGCGTTCTCGTGTGGCAGCCTGACCTCGAAGCGGCGACGCTCCTGCTGGGCGTCAAGATCGCCTAGATTGGCAGCTTTGCCGAGCCAATGCCTGTACCCTGACAAGTCGCGTTGATTGAACGCGTTCATGGCGAGGTGTTGGGCGCCCAGAGCACTACCAGCGCGATAGGCACGGTATGCAAGACCGCTTTGGCTGAAAGTGTCAGTAATCCGGCCAACCTTGCTAAACGTACTGCCTAGCTCGGTCATGGCAGTAGGATCGCGCCGGAGCGCTAGATGCCACAGGATCGGCATCCGGTGGCCATTATGATGGTCATCACGGATAGCCCAGTACCGCGCCCACAATCGATCATGTTTGCCCATATCGCCGACAATGACGTGCTGAACGAACGACGGCAATCGGATACGCCTCGACGATCATTGAACGTCGGGAAGTGGGCGAAAGCGGAATGGCGAGTTCGCACCGGCGGCCTCATAGGAGTCCCTCACAGAGGCGGCCCCATGATCAGATCAACGTTGCGACGAAGTCGCTCGATCGCGCCTGACGCCCCCTGGAACACGACAGGGGTAGGGCGGCCGCCCCCGATCCTGGGACCCCAAATCACGCGCTATTCCCCCCGCCTCGCCCGCCCGCTTTATAGGTCGCGTTTGATGCAGTATCCGATTCTAACTCCGCCGCCGGGGAAATGTCCCGATTTCGGCCCACTTTTGGCCTGTGGCGGTGATGCGGATTGATGCACCTCCGGCTCCTACTGGCACGCTTTTCTCCTGCCTCGCTGGCATTCTTGTCGTGGCGCAAAAAGTGCAGGCGTCGGTGTGACCATTTAACCTGCCTGCGCGCCTTTTGGTCGTCGACAACCCTGCGTACTTGGGCGCGAATTGATGCAGTTCGACAACCGGTCCCGACGTACGATGCTGTCAAACGAGGGCAGGGTAAACCTTGGCGATTTTGTCACTGATCAAATCGCTAATGTAGTTGTCTAAAATGCCTGGACGGGGCAGTCCTAGCAACAACGCATGGGAAACGTCCTCTACGAAGGCGTCGGTCGCCGGAAGAGGATCCGAATGAACCGTCATGACAAACCCCCCAGCCTCGTTGAAGCACTCCGCCAGAACACCAATATTGATCTGTGCAAACCGGTGACTTTTCTTGACCTGAAGTCGAAAAATCTTCCTAACCTTGGCGACGGCCTCGTCGTCATCCTCGGAAAGTAATGCGAGGCGGTTTACTGACGATCCATCTTCGTCTTTGGGTAGTGGACGAGGTAAAAAGGCAAAACCATCGACGGCTTCTCCTTGAACGTACATTGCAGCCGCATGCTTCAATATATCTTCGGAATGATGAACCAAGGTTTCCTCAGTCACAGAAAGAGGCGTTCCTGAAGTCCAAGGATATGGATAAACGATAGCACAGATTTCTCTGAAGATTTCCCGAGGTGGTGCTCAATTTCTCCATCCGAGTTCTTCGAGAAGATTACGTAGTCAAGCTTTAAGGTTGACTCAAACTGGATGCCCACTTGCTCACCATCATTATTTTTCCAGACTGCGCGCAAATCACCATTAGGCCTCAGCGTGATAATAGGCATGCGGGACACCGCTGCGTTGACCATAAATGCGGAAAGGCAGGTCTCGGACGCAGCACTCTTCTCGATGCCGGCTTCATCAGCGGCAGACTCCAGCTCAATAAGCCTCGCCGCAAACTGCTGCGGCGCCTGAACATAACTTTGATCAACGACGCGCGGGACATCTAGCCGAGTACGAAACCGCTTCGGCTGCCGTATCTGGTGTCCTTCGTGGTAAAGCCACGGTAACTCTGCGACTGCATCATCGTATTCCTGGTCGGCATCTCGCAGATCTTTTTGCATATCGCGAACATGATGCTCCAACTCCACCCAATTGACCTTGGATTTCTCAAAGCTTTCGTAATCTGCACCTAAAATTAGGTTTTCGTCATCAATGCCTGTTCCGTACGAAAAGTCAGGCACATAGATTTGTTGCCCACGCGGCTCGCCGATGCTCAAGTGGCCCATCAGTCTTCCTCATCCGCATCGGCTTCAATTATAGCCTTACGGATAAGTTCGATATTCTCTTCAAAGCCCTCTAGTTCTACAATTCCAGCGCTTGCGCATGCGCCAAGAACGTTAAGGGCCATCAGCATGGCACTCGAAGCGGGCATGCGCAGACGAGCAACTTCGACCAAGGTTTTCGCGACTTTGACGTCACTTGGCTGCTCATTTTCTCCCATTACGATATTTCGGTAAAGGGCCTGACGAACCAGAAGGGTGATGTCGATATCGTCGTTGAACAGTGCGGCAAAAGAGACGTCGGCTCCAACACGGACGAAGGCCGAGTCCCGGTTCACAGTCGCTACGCTGCTTTTACCCTGCGCATCTGAGCCTACAGGTGCGGCCTCCTGGTCACGCTTGGACATTTGATCCTTCCTTGCAACGTATCGTCGATTGTACCGTAGATAGGGTTGAAAAAACTAAAACGCCATCCCGCGGCTCGCCACCGGAAAGCCGCAGCGTTTGCTCAAACGAGTCCATCCTGCCCTGCGACGGGGACGGATCCAAGTTAAGATACGATACCCGATTTACTCATCCTCCCAGGATGCCCGGGACGGCGCAAGCCGGCGCGATCACCCGCGGTCGCTGGATGTTGAACTCGTTGGGTTCGAGGCCTCGGGGGCTTGGGGGAGCAGCAAATCTGCGCACGCCAACGGCGTTCCTTTTATATTTAACCTTGTAGGGTCGGGTTCTGACCACCCGGTGAATTCGCGTTACAGAGATCTACGCGACGCCCTAGCGAAGCGAGAGCTTTCGCAAGCGGGGACTCGTCGCCGGCACGGAACGCCGCTAGGTCCTCGGCCGAGATCGTCGCCAGCATAGCCGCGGTTTCCTCTTCGTTGGCCTTCCTGCGGGTCACCTCGTCGTCTGGCATCGGCCCCTTGCCCATCATGCGGCGGACCATGTCGGCCGCTTCCTTCGGCAGGCCGAACCAATACGCGTTCGTCACCTGCTTGACCTGAGGGCCGAACGCATCGGGGTCGTCGACCGGTTCGAACCGTCGGATCCAGTTGAGGAAGCCGTGATCCTTCAGACGCGCGAGCGCGCTGACGATCGCGCCGCGCGATCGGCTTAGCCGCGTGGCCAACGTCGCGATGGCGGGTTCGAGCCTGCCCGTCTTGAAGTCGATCATGCGCATCAGCTCGCGCAGCACGTCGACGCCGATCGCGCCCAGCGGCCCGTTACGCTTGCCAGCGATCTTGTGCTTCCGGTCGTAGGTTTCGGCAGCACGCATGCGCGCGTTGCGTTCAGCCTTGTTGAACGGCCGCCAATACCGCTGCTCGCGCTCGCCTGTGCGATAGCTGCTACGGCGGACCGGCTGTCCGGTCCGATGGCCCTTTGAGGCCTTGCCGCCGACGATCTTGAAAAGGGAGCGCGCGGTCATGCCACTGCTCCCATGCCGGTTACCGTCGAGGAATAGTAAGCAGCGCTTCCGGTGGAGCGAGATCCCGGATCAGCATGTCGGCCCATTCCTGCGCAAGCTCGCGCCGGCGTGGCATGTATGCGGCCCGATTGTACGCGCCCTCGTTGCTGGAAACTCCGGTCGGAATATGCGCAAGCATTAAGTCGATTATCGCCCGATCGCCGACCCGGTTCTGCTCGCCAGCCAGCTCGTTCATCACGGTTGAGAATGTTGATCGCCAGCCGTGCGGCACGTGCACGCCTGCGAAGCCGGCGTCTCGATAAGCCTTGCTCACAGTGCTGTCGCTGATCGGTTTGCGTGGATGACGGATGCTCCGAAAAATCAGCGGCGCATTCCCCGAGAAACCCATCGCTACCTTCACTGTTGCCACCGCCTGCGCTGACAAAGGCACGAGGAATTCGTACGCAACGTCTTCCTTGCGCTCCAAAACCAGCTTCATCTTCGCGGCGGGAATACGCCACAGCGGGGAGGGGCCGTCCAAATCCTCGAACTCGCTGGCTTCCGCCAAACGAAGCACACCAGCTCGGACGGCTGTCAGCGCCAGAAGTCGTGAGGCAAGCTTGGTGAGCGGATGGCCGGGCGTACTCTCTACGGACCTCAACACACTCGTCGCGGCCTCGATCGTCCGCACCGCAGGAAACTTCCCCTTTGGTACCCGAGCAAGTGCCTTTGCGGCGACCGCTGCCGGGTCGGCCGTCGCTATTCCGGCCCCGATCGCGCGCGCAAAGATTTCCGATATGCGCTGTCGGACCCGATGCGCAGTCTCGATCGCCCCCCGTTGCTCGATCGGGCGCAACACTTCGATCACCAGCGGTGTCGTGATCGCGTCGATCGGCAGTTTGCCGATCTTCGGAAACACGTCCTTCTGCAGTGTGCTGAGGACTAGCGCTGAATGCCGTGTCGACCACGTTGGCGTCTGGCTGGCATGCCATTCCAGCGCGATGAGCTCGAACGAGTTGCCCGCTCTGGCGATCTGCGCTGCTGCCTTCTGTCGCTTGTCCACTGCCGGGTCCGTGCCGCGACGAAGTTCCCGCGAAGCTGCCTCGCGCAGGTCCCTGGCCTCTTGCAACGAAACGTCCGGGTAGGCACCGAACACGATGCGCTTTTCCTTCCCGCCGATTCGATACTTCCAGCGCCAGCTCTTGTAGCCGCTCGGCATCACGAAGAGGTAGAGCCCGTGTGCATCGCCCAGCTTGTAAGGCTTCTCCATAGCTTTCGCCTGACGGCACGCCCGATCGGTCAGCATTCGGTGCCCCCATCTGGCCGAACCGGTGCCCCGAAAGTGCCCCCTGACTGGTTACGCTGCATTGATGTTCAATGATGCCGCGTGAGACAAACCGCAACCCAAAACCCGAGGCAATCTGCGGGGTTACGAGACCCTGTGAGACAACCTGAAAACATGGGGTGGCGGAAGAGGTGTCCGCCACGTTGGACGTTGTGTCCCGCAGTATTCCTAGCGTTTTTCCGGCACGGGACAGATTGTCCATGTTCCATACCATATCTGGAAAAGTTGCCCTGCTAGGGTCTTTTCAGCCGTGCGCATGGGATTCGAACCATACGTATGGGGCAGGGGGTAGCCGTCAGGCACCCCACTCCGGTCCTTCGGGATCCGGATAGAAACCATGGTCGATCGATTGTCGAGTGATCCGAACCTCGCCTTGGTCGTCGACGTCGTGATAAACGTTAGCAGGCGGCGGCGGTGGCGCCGCCGGCGGCAGGGTCGGGACGCCGCCGCCGAACCGTATCCGGATGTACCCGGCCGACTCCGCCACTCCCTGAAACACCACGGCGTATGGCTCACGCTTGATCCGGCCACCAATGTACGGCGCGCGCTCGGCAGTGAGGTACCCGACCTGTATGCCGTTGGCGCTGAACACCGCCACGGCATTCTCATCGTGCTTGTTCTTCGGCTCGGGCAGTAGCTCGATCCGATCGCCCGGCGTGCATGCCATCAGCTCGAACCGCCGGTTGCTGTTGCTCTTATCCTCGTTCGCGAAGTCGATCCCGACAACGGCAAGGGTCAGCTCATTCATGGCCACCTTATCCTCTGCTGCGCGTTTCTAAATGATGACCGCGCCGGAGCGAAACCGGCACGATCTGCTAGCATGATATCGTCAGTTGCGAACGATCAGCTCGGTCACCCGCTTGCCGCCGCCAGTCGCCGCGGTCGACATCGTCCAGGTCGTATCGGCCGTGTCGATTACGAACCGGCCGAACACGGCGCGCGCGCCGGGCGTATCGTTGATCGAAAGAATGAAGCGGCCGGCGATCGCCGCGAGCTGCTCGGCGAGCAATTCGAAGTCGGCGCGACTGAAGGCATCGTTGCCGTAGTCAGTCTCGCATCCCCAATAGGGAGGGTCGAGATAGAACAGCGTCTCTGGACCGTCGTAGCGCTTGATGACCTCGGCATATGGCAGCTGCTCGATCACCACCCCCGCGAGGCGCTCGTGCAGATCGACGAGCATCGGCTCAAGCTTCGTGACGTCGAACCGTCCCGGGGTAGTCTTGCTGACCCCGAAGTGGCGTCCGTTGACCTTGCCCCCGAACGCGCACCGCTGGAGGTAGAGGAAGCGGGCTGCGCGCTCGAGGTCAGTCAGCGTGGTCGGATCGACCTGCACCAGGCGGTTGAATTCCGCGCGGCTGGTTACCTGCCATTTGAGCAGATCCATGAACGCCTGATAGTGGCGCTGCAGGATCCGATACAGGCCGGCGACGTCGCCGCTCAGATCGTTGATCACCTCGGAAGCCGGTTGCCGCGACCGGCGTAGGAACACCCCGCCCATGCCGACGAACGGCTCGACATAGGTGCGGTGGGGTTCGGCATCGATCATCGCGCACAGGCGCTTCGCAAGGTTTCGCTTGCCGCCGATATACGGAGCGGCGGGACGCACAGGCTGAACAGGAACAAAAGGGGAAGACATGTAGGATTTCGTGCTCTCTATGGACTGCGCCCGATTCGTCGGGTGCGGGTGATGCGGCTGGCCGGCCGCACATGACGGGAGAGCGCCCGTCGGTTGTCGCGTTGGCGCGCGACGCCCCGCCGGCCAAGCCGACGGAGATCTCGATGAACTTGGACGGAGGTATCGTGCGGTGAGCTACAAAAGCCTGCGCACGCTGTCAGATTGTGAGAAGCACGGCGCCATGCTGCTCGTCGTCTGCGGCTGTGGCCGGCAGGTTTGGAAGGCGCCGGGGGAATTCATGCGGCCACCGCCGGGCGTACGCAAAGTGCGAGGTTGGGTGCCGGTCGATGAACTGGGCCCGGTGCTGCGTTGCCGTTGCGGGCGGCGCGGGGCACGGATCACTGTCTCGATCGATTATCGCGTTCCCGCGGGCGTTCCGGTGGCGGCGTTCCTGAACGCTGACGATCGTCAGCGAAAGCGAATGATCCGGATCGCCCGCGGTTGAGCATTCATACCCAAAAGCACGAACTTTGCGCCATTCCGGCGTTCAGTAAGGCCACGCCGGCAGCCGGTTAACGACCAGACGCCTGATCCGGATCGACGTTCCGCCCGCAGCTGCTGCCTGCGCCGCGATACAGCGCAGCCCGACCGACATGAACGCCTTATTGGTCATGGTCGTGGGGATCTGAACGACCTTGGTGCGCTCGAAGAGGATATAATCCTCGTCCGGTCCTACCGTAGAGGCCCCGACGTTCATATCCTGCGTAGGCGGCCCGACCTGCGCGCCGCTGCTGTTCGTGCCGTTGGTCGAAAGCTCCAGCTGGATCGGTTTGAGGTTGATCGCGCCGTAAACTTCGATCTCGGCATACGCTTCGATGAAATCGCCCGCCGACCAGTTGGCGAGTGAGACGTCACTGGTGAGCCGGACGATGTCGTTCGCCGCCAAAAACTTTGGCGTCAAGACGACGTTGTTGCCGATGCCGGTAACGTCCGCGACGACGGAAGTAGACATCGTTGCGCCGCCAACAGTTGTAGCGGTGCAGTTGGCGGGAACGACGCTGCCGGCAGCTACACCGGACGCTACCATCGTGATCGTGCCGGACGCCGTCGCGGCATTGCTCAGGACGTAGTTCCCCGCGCCACCATTTGCGGGTCTCGAAAGGATAGTGGTGCCCGCCGGGATCCCGGCACCGGTGACCGGAACGCCAACGGGTAAGCCGGCCGCCAGCGTCACAATAACGGTGTCGCTGCCGCTCGTCGTGGTGGTTCCTGCAGCGGAGACCGTACCGAGAACCCCGCCACTACCCACCGCGAAGATCGGATTGTTGGCGAGCTGCAAGCGCCCTGCTGCTGGCAGCGGAACGTTGTCGCGCGTGGGCACCACCCAATACGGCGCGGGAATGATCTGCGCGAGCTTTGCCCGAAGGCTCTTGCCGCCATAGTACGCGCCGCGACCGTTGAGGTGGACGACGTCCTCGACGAACTTCGTCTTGTACTGCGGGATCGCCACGTTCTCGTCGACCAGCACCACCGAACGCATGTCGTGATAATAGACGTTCGGTGTCGCGTTCGCGTAGGCGATGACCATCTCGTTATAGAGGCGGGCATTCTGCGCCTGGTTGGCGTTGAAATTGTTCGCGCCGCATTCAAGCTCGATCAGGACTTGCGACCCACCGGCAAGGAAAGCCTCGGTTGCTTGTTTCACGTCGGCGAACGTTTGAGCGACGACCTGCGAAGCCCCGATCACTGCCCCCGTAACCGCATGGGTATAGGTGAAGCTGCCATCGGCCTGCGCAAAGTTGTTCACGCCAATATAGATCCGGATCGTGCCCATCCCCGCGGCAACCACCGCCGGAACACGCGCGAGCGCTTGATCGCTTCGATCGCCCGAGAGGCCAAAGCACTGGCCTACCAGGTAGTTCGAACCGCCGAGGTCGTTGCCCCAGTTGAGCGGGGAGAGAGATCCCCGGTTCTGCTGCGACGGGTCGAGGTAGTCGGCCGCTGCTCGACTGTCGCCCCAATCGGTAATGTAGAACAGGGGCTTCGTTGGCGGGACAATACCGCTGCCGATCGGCGTGCCGATCGACGCGAGGACGCCTGCGGCCGCACCGACCATCACGACACTATACGGCAGGAATACCCGTCGCGTGGCACCGCTGGCACCATGCTGGATCACCACCTCGGTCAGCATACCGGGATCGAGCGGCCCGCCAGCCGAGAGTTCGCCGGCCTGCGCGGAATTTGCGGCAGCAGCTACGCCCGACCGAACTGCGGCTGAAGCGACAGCGTCATCGACCGACAAACGATGCGGGCGATGATCCGGAAACCGCGGGTCCCAGAGTAGAATGGACTTCATGACGATTACCTTCAGTTTGCCGCAGGGCAGGCGGCGGGCGCGGTGCCGGTCGACAGGATGGCGGAGACGCAGCGCCGCTCGAGCCTCACTGCCGCGGCGCGCGTGTTGCCGCGCCGTACCGCGCCGATCGCTTCGGCAAGGCGCTCGTACACTTCGGCGAGAACGCCCTTGTCGACGGCCACCAACTCGCCGGCCGGCTTGCCACTGAGCGGCTTCAGCCTCTCGGTGCGGGTCAGCTCAGGGGGCAGCGTCGGCAGCTTCGGCCGCTCCGTTCGTGCGATCGATGTCGGCGTTGATGCTGTCGCGCAGGCGGTCGACAGGAGCGGCAGGCAGAGCAGCGCTATCAGCTGCGCGCGAAGCATCGTTGAGCGCATTTCGGAGATCCTCGATCGTGGACTGGACGTAGGCGTCGGTCTGCGCGTCGATCCGGACGGCGCGCGCGGCGATGGCTTGGGTGACGGCCGTAGCGGCGCGTTCGTCCGTTCGGGCTTCGGTGATGCGTTCGGCGTGCGCCTTCTCCACTTTCGCGGTTACCTTGGCGGCGCCGGCGGTCTCGCCGTCCCGCCGGATCATCGCGACGCCGGCGACGATCGCCAGCAAAACGACGACCGCTATGATCATGCGGACGCGCGTCATGCCTTCACCGACGAACACTTGCGACGATCGACATTGCCGATGCGAAGCGCGATCCACCCCTTCTGGAACACCTGAAGTTTGGGGTTCGCGCCGATCAGCCGCGCGTACTCGCCGCTCTGCCACGCATCGAGGATGCCCAGCGTCGCGACGCATAGCGGTGCGGCGCCGAGCTTCCCCTGGCACGTCCGGTACGCGGCGATCGAGTTGGGCCCAAGCCGGCCGTCGATTGTCAGCGTGGTGCCGCACAACGCGTTGGTCGAGCGCTGAAACCAGGTCGACGGCCGCGAGGGGCCCATATTGACGCTGGTATCGAACAGCTCCTCAGTCACCGCGGCGTCGACAGGAATCAAGGTCGCGTAGCCGGGCGTCACCAGGTACCGGTCGTAATAGATGCTTTCGGCAACGCTGCGCGGTAGCGAGCGCATCGGACCGGCATAGCCGTTCGCGACCGCGACCTTCTTGGTGATCCCCATATTCGTTTCGCCGCCGGGGTCGGCCGGGTGGTTTACGTATCCGCCTTCGACGGCGATGACGCTGGCGATCATCGCGATCGCGGCCGCCGCGATGCCGCCGGCGGCCTTCGGCGCGACCTTGCCGCTGATCGACTTCCACAAGCTCCGACGGTCGTCGGTAGATTTCTGAGGGATCAGGCGGACGACGATCGTCGCAATGAACAGGATCGTCGGCAAAGCGTGCGCGACCGCCTCAGGAAAAACGCTTCGCAGATTATCGGGCAGCGCGTTCCAGATTTGGAGCAGCGTGTCCGGGGCGGCGGCAGCGAAGGCGGTGAGCAGGGCACCGAGCGCAGACATGCGCACGGACCACAGCGGCCAGGCGCGCAGCCATAGGCTGCGAGCCCGACGCTTGACGTCGAGTACGTTCATTGGAATTCTCCATGGATAGCGGCAACCGGCCGCCAGCGGATCTGGCGCGCTCTGAGCGAGCGCGGCGGCGTTATTCAGCCGGTAATGGCGTCGTCGCGCCGGATGGGTCGAATGCCCGAACGGACCGCGTCGCATTCGAGGGTGCGATCGGCGGCATCGATCAGATCGTGATAGTCGGAAGGTATCGGGAGAACCGGATACGCCGTTTGAAGGATGCGCCGAACACCAGACCGTGCCCCAGTTCCACGCCGATAATGGGCGCGGCCGAATGCAGGCTCGATCAGCAGCGCAGCCGCAGCCGCAAGCATCAGTATGAAACCGCCATCGATCATGGTCGACGATCCCTCACGCTGGACATCATCTCGAGCTTCACCTCAATGCGCGCCAGGCGCAGATCGAGCTGCTGCAGGACTTCAGCCTTGGCGCGCGCGTCGCTTTTGCCTTCTGTCTCGAGCTCGACGATCCGGCGATCATGATCGCGCAACTGAGCGACATAGCCGCCGCCCGCGGTCACCGAGCCTCCGATCGTCAAAGCGAGAGCGATCGCCGGCAGGTACGATAGCCAGCGCGGCGGCGAAGGCTGCGCAGTCACGCGCGCACCGCGGATCCGGCGGCCGCTGGGCCGGCTACGCTGCTGTGGTTCATGGTCATCCCCTTTCAGGAGGAAGGCTTGGAGTTATTTCTGCTTGATCGATGCGCGGGCGAAGCGCAGATTCGGGGAATGCAAAGACTGGTCATCTACGGAGCGGGCGGTTTCGGCCGTGAGATTTGGGGCATGGAACAGGCGAAGCGCGAGGTCGTGTTCTGCGACGACGCGCAGACCGGCATGCTGTTGGGTGCGCCGATAATTTCGTCGTCCCAGATCGGCGATGACGACGAACTGTTCCTCGCCCTCGCCGATCCGATCGCGCGCCGCAGAGTAGCCGAGCGCTTTACAGGCGCGCGGTTCGCATCGATCCACGCTCCCACAGCAATCATCGCGCCCACGGTTGAGATCGGCGAAGGCTCGTTCTTCTGCCACTACACCCATGCCTCGGTATCGGCGCAGATCGGTCGGCAGCTTCTGTGCCACGTCTACGCCTATATCGGTCACGAGAACGTCATCGGCGACTTCGTGACGGTCGGTCCGCGAGCTAGCCTGAACGGTAACGTCACGGTCCGCGACGGCGCATACATTGGCGCGGGGGCAATCGTTCGCCAAGGCATCACTATAGGCGCCGGCGCGACGGTCGGCATGGGCGCTGTAGTTACCAAGGACGTTGCCCCGGCCTCGACCGTAGTTGGCAACCCTGCGCGTGCTCTGGCGCGAGCGGTTCGGCGCGCAGCTTAAAGTTACGACGCGAACACGCGCATAGCGTCGGCCACCAAAGTGGGCGCGCCCGCATACTCGAATGTCGCGAAAACCTGCGATGGTAGCGACGTGTTAAAGTTCGTCGCGACAACCTCAATGCGAAGCTCAGTAATCCCCGGCGTTGCTTTCGCGCGCGCGAGAATGGTCTGTGGCGAGATGCCGGACACGTTGTCCTGAGTGTCGATCTGCGTAATTGCCGACGTAATTTGCGCGTTCGAGGCTGACTGGACCGAGACCATGTAGGTCCGATTGATTGACCGGGCGATACCGTCGACATCATAGCCCTGAGCGACAACCGTGAGCATGCCGCTGATCAGGTGCATGTTGTCCGCGCCAGGAGTCGCCGTTGCACGGTTGAAGACGAACAGGTCGAACGTCGTTCCATTAGCCAAGTCTCGTTGACGCGTGACTACACCCCCGGTGTTTTGGCCTGCTCTCGTCCAGGTGTTGACGTTACCCCCCATGCGCGGCGTGTGGCCGTACATGAAGGTATTCAGCGGCCCAACCACGTTTGTATCAAAGTGGTTTGTCCCGATCGCGATCATGTCCGCGCCAGTGTCGTACATGTAAGGCTCGCCGTACGTCGCCCACGTGTGCTTGCAGGCATCAAACGAGACGCCCTTAGTCCCGACCGATCGCAGCAACAGACGAGGCGTGCCCTCGAAATAGACGCCATTGAATGTGCAGGAGGACGCAACAGCGCCGCCCGCTTCTAGGTCGATCGTTGCGGGCCCAATGATGAACTGCTCGTTTGCTACCGAGGACACATTGTTCAGGTTGTAGGTCCCCGCCCCACCAGTTCCAGTGCCGCGCGAGGCGACAACGGTACCTGGGGTGACGTCTGGGTGAATTACCGCGTCCCCGACAGAGATGGGGCCTATTCCATCGTCCAATACGCTTACGGTGAGGACCGTGCCGGTTATCGATCCAGTGGCCTTTAGCGAGCGGCCATTGCCCTCCATGGATCCGCCGTACCAGTGAACGCCGTCAAAACCGCGTAGCCGCAATACGCCCCCGGCTCCGCTGCTGACACGCGTGTTGTAAAATTCGATAGCGTTACATGGGAACCCGGTGACATCGATTGCGTAGCCCGAGCCGGAAGCGCCGAATGCGCAATCCTCGAACTTGGTCGTCTGAAGCGTGTTTGCCTCAATGACGCTGATTGTTTGGAACGCCGTATAAAGACCAAAAAACACGACCTGAGAAACCTCCGCCGTGACGCTGATCTTTATTGCGTGCGTACCTCCAAGAAGCGACATGTTCTTAATCTCACAGAACAGGAGCGCGCCTGGGTCTTTGTTTACGATCATAGGTGCTGTGAGCGGCACGACCTGATTGAATAGCACCGAGCCATACCGCGAGACGCCTTCGAAGGTGGCGAAGGATGGCATCTGCAAAGGGTCCGACAACACGAAATAGCCCAGCGGCAATAAAACTTTTCCGCGCACGTTCGGATTCGAAGACGCTGCATTCAAAGCGGCCTGGATACCCGCCCAATCCTGCGTCTGGTTCAACCGGGTCACGAACGGATACACCGCCTGTGCAGCAGCCAGCGTCGCGAATCGGTCCGACAAGGGGTGTAGCCCGCTATCGCCGATCGCCCCGAAATCCTTCGGGTTGAACGCTTGGTCACGCAGCACCGCCTGCACCGGCCGCACCATCGAGCCGATCGCCGCCATTGAATGGCCGATTAGCGCCGAGCCGGAAGCGGACGCGAGCATCGCGCCGGTGACGACCTTGCCAATCAGCGTGGAGACGGTGGTGCTGGTGCGTCGGAATAACCCGAGACCCGCCTCACCAAGATCGGTCCAGAACGTATTGCCGTCTGCGACGCCGGCGCGGCCGGCCACTTCGGTTTCAAAAACGTTCGGCGCGGTCAGCGCGGCAGTCTGCGCGAGCGCGGCGGATTGGGCGGCCTTCCCCGCGTCACCGGCCGCGGAAACGGCGCTAGCTGCCGCGTTCCCTTCAGCTTTCGTTGCTCGAGCCGTGATCAGTGACAAAAGTTCGGCGCCGCCGACCTGGACGACGGCGCGACCATCGATCACTCGTACGCTTGCATCGGACATCAGCGGGTTACTCCAGGCGAGATAGTGAAGGGCCCTTCGATCCAGCGGCGCTTGCCGACGGGCGAGATCGTCAGATGCAGATCCCAAGCGAGGTGGACTGGCTCGGCCGGCTCGAGGCCATTCTGCGGGAAGGGCAGCAGCTGCTCGATCGTCGTTTCGTTGATCCGGATCTGCAGGGTCGAAGTCGGGACGCCGGCGGCGTCCCACTCGACCTCGACGGACAGGCCCTCCGCTAAGGGTTGTGCGGCAACGAGGCTGATCAGCGCCGCGCCGGGCTGGTCACGGTACAGGCGGACCTGGGCGGCGAGCCCGGCGTCGGTCAGATCGTAGCCGGGAAAGTCGATGCGGTAGACGAACGGCGTCCCCCGCTGCACCGTCAGTGGCAGCGTTCCAGGTGTCATAGGTATCCCTTCCGGATTACGCTGTTTGGTTCTCGAGGACGGCGAGGCGCTCGCGCAGAGCGTCGATATCCGCGGCCTCGTAGGTGTTTTCGCTGTCTCCACCGCCAAGCTTCAGCGAGATGAAGGCGGGTTCCTGTTCCGGCGGGTAGTAGGCCGGCACAGTGAGGTCAGGAGTGGGCGGTGCGGTGCCGGTCTTTCCGAGGCAAAACTCGTGTTTTGCGCGCGTCTCGGTCCGGCACGTCAGTGTGACGGCCATGGTGCTGCCCTCGATCTCCCGGTTTCGTACGACGACCTCGCGGTTGAACAGCGCGGCCTCGGGAATGTCGACGGTCAGGCAGTCACCGGGCCGGTAGCCGATTGCGTAAACCTTTGACGGAAGAACGATCCCGTCAATTTCGCGACCGTTCCAGAGCGCGTACAGCCCCAGCTGAGCGCCCTGGTCGACCTGCTGAACCAGCGGGAAGGCGATCTCGATAGGGCGGCTGCCGCCATCGGCCGCGACGTAAACCGGGATAGCGATCGCATCGAGAGGCACCTCTTCCCAGCCGTGGCTCTCAAGCTTGACGCGAGGGATCACGGTATTGCGCCGAAGGCGGCGAGGCGCGGTACCTGGCACGTCGACATCGCCCATGATGTCGTTCGACGTGATGGTGCCGATCGAGACGCGCGGGGCAGAGAAACTGCATGAGAGCTGTGCGCCCACGGGGAAGACCTCTGCGCCCCCAGCCTGGGCAATCATCTTCAGGATATCCCAGCTGTTGTCGGTCGTCGTGTAGACGATGCCGCCGACCTTCCAGTCATTGGCATCGCAGACGTTTGCCCAATCGACGAACGGCGCGACATCGATGCCGGTCACGTTCAGTCCACCGCCGGCGATCAGGACGCCGTTCTGAATATGGCCATAGGCCCATGTGAGGGCGTGGAGGGCGGGGGATTCGGACCATACATACGTCGCGGGCTGGTCGATCCGGCACGGGCCGGCTCCGCCGGGGTAGGTGCTGTCCAGGCGCGGGTCATAGACGAAGACCCCTTCGACGATCCGACCACGCTGAGGTACCCCATTCGGGTACACCTTCATCTTCTCGTCGAACTTCAACGTCCAGAGATCTGCGGCAAGCCCGGACAGCTTTGAATTCGCGTTCCATCCTGGAAACGGCCCTTGCGGCCCAGCCATCGCACGGGCTTCCGGGCAAGCGCCAAGCTGCTGGTCGAGCCACATCCAGCCTGCATAGCTGCCGACGATCGCGGTGCCGGCAAGCGCGACGGCAACTTTATTGATCAGCAACGGACCCAGGCTCCGAACCGGACCGATGCTGTGCACCGTGACCCAGCTCTCCAGGCTGTTCTTCGGACCGTAATACTGGCGATGAGCTACATTGCCGCCACTATACGTCCGTCCGAGCGCGACAGGCAGGCCTGCGTCCTTATCGATCTTGAACTGCGTGGCACTGCCGCCGACGCTGCCCTTCGGCGCTCCAGCGGCGAGTGACAGCACGGCACTGGCCGCGCCGGCGATCGCGCCGACCGCGGTGAAGGTCGCCGCCGTTACGCCGAACAGGGTGGCGGAAGAGGCTGCTGCCCCGGCCGCAGCAGCGGTACCGATCAGGCCAGCGCCAACTGCGGCGCCGACGCCGGTCGCGACCAGCGCGGCGGCACCGATCACGAAGGCCGCTGTCCGAAGCGCTTTCATGTCAGACCCGCCACGCGGCGACGAACTCGACCGGCTGAAGAATCTCGGCGGTACCGAGATCCTGGTGGAAGCCAAGCACGCGCCCGTTACGCCCGATTGCGATCATCAGCGCACCATCAAGCGGTGCCTCGCCTGGGATCATGATGATGTCCGCAGCTTGTGCCGCGGACGGTGCAATCCGTTCCAGGCCCAGGCTGTCCAGCGCTTCAGCGAGCGAAGCAAATCCCGCCCGGTTCAAAGCGCGCAGCGCACCCGCGCCGGTTGTGTACGTGCCTGCCTTCCCGAGTTGTGGCCGGTGACCCATCTTGCGCAGGACGAACGCCGCGAGCCGGACGCAATCGTTCTTGCCGAGCTGCCACGGTTCGCCCTTGAACCGATCGACGGCTGCCTGCGTGGCCTGTTGGCGGCGGATCTGGTCGATCATAGCCCCATCGCTCCCAGGAAAGATGCGCGCGTGCTGCCGCTGATCATGCTGACGGCCGATGGCGGCTTCTCGACGCCCCAATAGCTGGTCCGCTCGATGCCGGTCATATTGGCGAGACCTTCTTCGTCCGGCCAAACCAGCCGGTGCCAGGCGTCCGACAGGCGGGCGCCGATCTCCTGATCGTGGAACGGCTCGAGCGCCGACGCGCAGCGCCACTCGACCGACCGCGTACCTTTGCCAACCCGGAGGCGGGGCACGTCGAGCTCGCCGGCGAATAGCTGAAGCGGATCCGGGACGATGGTGCCGGTGTCGCGGTTTACGACGGCAAGCCAGCCGTTGACCTCGCCGCCCTGCGCGGTGGCGGACGCCAACGCCGCGGCTGCAACGGCGGTGGGCGGGACAAACGTCAGGTCCCAGTCGGGCGCTTCGTCACCGACACCATCCCTCAGCGTTCCGGCGGCGACCAGCGCGCCGAAAATCGGATCGCTGCCGGTGAACAACTTATTGCCCCACAGGACCTCGCCGGCGCCGACGAGGTGAAACATCGTATGGCCGGGCAGCACGACTTCGACCAACGGTGCGAGCGGGTGCCGACCTGACCGCAAAGCGGCCGAAGCTTCCGGGGTGAGACGGAACGTCATTTGCGCTCCTGGATCGTGAAGCTGAGCGGCTTGGTTCGGTTGCGCTCAAAGCCCGCGCCTTTATCGAAGCCGACCAATTGGCCCTCGATAATCGCGTCTTCGAAGTGACAGACATCTGCGTCGGTCGAAACGAAGCGCAACATCGGCCAGATCGGCACTTCGGCCCGCCCGCTCGCATCGACCAGGACCTGCGCGCTGATCATGTGAGCGCGGTGAATGCCGGCATGCAGTACGCTGAAAAAGGCACCCCAGTGAAGCACGGCGTTGGGAATGAGGCCGCGCACCCGGAGACGGGATCCGCTTTGCCCCGCGCCATCGACCAAGCCGTTCCCCAGGATCAGTTTCGGAGCGTTGGGCAGCCTGAGCCGGATACGTGCGTCGGCGGTGGTAGCCTCCATGAGCGATGCAATAAGCTGGCGGCTTTCGGCGTCTTGTCGCAATTGGGTTGTGACGACGTCGACGGCCAGGCGATCGCCCAAGCGCGACACTGGGAGATCTTCTCCGCCGAGCACCCCCTCCTGATTGCCCGAAAACAGCCGCGGCCGGACGGTGAGGTCTGCAACCCGAACCCATGGGATCAGTATGCTCACCAGGCGCGGCCCAATCGACGCGCACTCCGGCGCTGACCATCGGCGTCGCTCATGGCCGCGCCGCCGGCAGCACCCTGCATTGCAGCCTGCGCGTCACCCGCCTGGATCTGTTGCCACCATTCCGGCGTCAGCAGGTTGCCGGTGAAGTGATTGTGCGTATCGCCACCGCGCACGCTGCCATTGCCTGCGCCCTGCATCATTCGCCGGCTCTCCGCAGCGGGGTAGATCCGGGTGCCGGTGGGGAGATCCATGATCTCGCCACCGTTCTCGTTGACGTAGGTCAGGCCGCCCGACCATGACTCGGTGCCGACTGCGTTTGAGCCGATGGCACTGGCGGCGGACGTGATCGCGCCGGCGCTCGAGGATCCCCCGAACAGCTTGCTGATGCTGCCGAACGCGCTTGCGATCGTCGGCAGATCGCTATTGCCGTTGACGAGGTTCTTCAACGGATTGAGCAGGGCAAGCTTGATGAATTCGGTTTTCAGGCTGTTGAGCACCGTCTTGCCGGCGTTGCCCCAGCTGGACCACGTATCCTCGCTGAGGACATCGTCGACGAACTGCGTGCCGTAACCGCGGACCTCGCCGATCGCCGCTGCGGTGATCTTCAACTTCTCGTTCACGGCCTGCTGCGCATCGACGCCGGCAAGGATCTGCGCGACGTCGACCGCGGCCAGGTCGGGAAACTGGCGGCGGATCTGCAGCGCCAGGCGAAGTTTGTCGAGTTCGCCGCTTCGCATGTTGTCGTTCGCGCCGGCGAGCTGCAACTCGCGCTCCGACAGAGTGATCGAGTCCTTCTGCCCGCGCAGTGTGTCCAGGATGAAAGACGCCTCGTTCTTCGCATAGGTCGCTCGCGCCTCGCCGACCTTAGTGTTGATGAAGTCGGTCCGATCGGTGCCGGTATACTGGCCATCGTCTGCCTGTTGGATTGCGGCCCGCTTGGCAGCATTGAGCGCCTGGTCGAGCGGGCTGAGGCTGAGATCCGAAATCGAGGATTTGAGTTCCTCGACACGATTGACGCTATCGTCGATCGACTTGATCGCGCCATCGTGCGCCTCGGCGGCGTGGGATCTCGTCAGGGCCGCCGTATATGCGTCGATGACCGCGGTCAGTTTTGTCTTGGTGGCACCCTCGGCGGTATCGCGCAGCGCTATCAGCGGGCGCAGCGCGTTTTCATCGCTGAGCGCCTGGTTCATCTGCGCGACGGTGATCGTGCCGGCCGCAACCGCTGCGCTGACCTTGATCCGCGAGTCGGTCTCGTCGCGCAGTGTCGCCACACTCTTGGCGCCGGCTGCCACGCTCTCCGCGGCTTGCAATGCCATCTGGCGGCGCGCCTGACTTTCGACGTCGACGCCCTTGCGGGTAGCATCGGTGGCGGCCTTGCGACGTGCCTCGGCGGTCAAGCCGGCGGCGCTGCTCTTCAGATAGGCATCGGCAACGTCGAGCGCGGCGGCGGCGCTGACCTCCATCGATTGCGCCTGGCGCGCGATCGACTGCGCGTGACGATCGCCGTGCCCTGTCGCCTGGACGGCGGCGCGGTCGCCTCTGGCTGTCGCGGCCGCCGCAGCGTCGGCGGCGGTGACTAGTTTGCCGGATTGCTCGATACGCGATCGTTCGGCGGCAAGCTCGCCCTTGCGGGCTGCATTCTTGGTACCGGCGATCTTCGCATCGAGTTCGGCGAGCATCGCCGCCTTTTTCCCCTCGGGGATATAGGTCGAGACGGCATGCGCAAGCATGTCCTGGGCGGTGCGAGCGCGTCCGAGCTGCTCGGCGCTGAGACCGGCGGCCTTGCCGTTGTCGACCAACATGGCGTTCACGGCCGACAACTTGGTCTTCAGATCGCTCCGGCCGTTGTCGCCGGTGATCGTATCGACGTTGCGCATGGTCGACACCGCACGCGACCGGGCGGCCTTGCCGTCATCCCGGGTCTTCTCGGCTTCGGCAGCCTTGCGGACGGCCGCGATCTCCCGATCGATCGCCGCGACCATGCCATTGGCATTGCTGGCGAGGAGCAAGGTACGCTGTTTCTGGAGATCCGCCAGTTTCTGAATTGCGGTACCGCCACCGAGCGCGCGATCGATCGCCTGCCCCATCGACGTCCATGCGTCCGATGCCTCGTTCGCCACATAGCGCCAGGCGCGCGCGAGGAAGTTCACATGGTCTGCCGCGGCATCGAGCGGCTTCTGCAGACCGAGCAACAACGCCTGCTGCGCGCCGTATAGGTCGTTCTGCTCGACCAGATCGCCGATGTGCTCGATCTGTGCCTGGGTTAGATAGCCGTAACGGATCGTTAGATCCTCGGCGCCCTTGATCGGATCCGCGAATGCCGCACCGAGCTGCTGCACCGCCGCCTTGGTATCCTGGCCGGTGGCTGCGGCGAAATCGACGGTCAGCGCGGTCAATCCACCGAGCACGTTCTTGCCGATACCGCCGAGCTTCACATACTCGGTCTCGATATCGCGCGCGGCGCTGACGCTGATTTCGCCCGACCGTGCGGCGGCCTCTGCAGCGGCCTCGAGCTCCAGACCTGTCGCCCCGATCACGCCGGCAGATCCTTGGCCGAGCGCGTTGAGCTTATCGAGCGAGTTGGCATAATCCAGCCAGGCGGCGGTACCGGCGATCGCCAGGGCCGTAACGCCCGCCAGACCGACGCTGACCGGATTGATCAGCGCGCGAAGTTTTAGCAGTCCCCCTTCCTCCGCGGCGAACGCCTGCAGAACCTGCGGGCCCTGCTGCATCAGCAATTGCCCGGGGTTGAAGCCGTTCGCCGACGAGCCGACGATATCGGACGCGGTGTAGAGTAGCGTCTGTTTCTGGTTCCTCGACAAGCCGCCGCCGGCGCCGCTCTGGCGCTTGATCGCGTCGGTGGTCTCGTCGAACCGCTTGCGGGCGACAGATTGCGCGGTCGCCAGCTCCTGCGTGCTGAGGACGCCAAGCTTCTCGATCCGAGCGATGCGCTCCAACTCGTTCGCCAGCTTCTGTTCGGCAGCCCAGAGCGGATCGATCTCTGCACGCAACGCGGCGGCCGCCTTGACCGACGATAGATCCTCGACGGCCGCCCGGGGGGTGTCGTACGTTCGCTGAACCGGCGTCTGCAGACCCGACGCATGCGCGGCGGCCGCAATCTTGGCATAGCTGCGCGACTGACGCTCTGCGGCATCGGCCGCCGCCTTCGTCGACCGCTCTGCCGCCCGATCGCTCGCTTCGCCGACCGATACGGCGGCATCGATGCCGGCGGCCTTGATCTCGGCGAAGTCGTTCTTGACGGTGGCTTTGCCCTCCGTCTTGAGCTGGAAACCGACGCTTTTAATCGTCATCGTCGTTTCCTTCCAATTCGAGATCATCGGGCGGGTTGATCACCGCTGGCTCGATGAGCGGCAGCAGCTCGGCGAGCATGACGAGGTCGACGCCGCGCGCGGCACCCATCATCATGATCGGAGTGAAGTTGAGCCCCAGCGGGCGGGTGGCAAAGCCCTCAGGAGTCGGCACGATCATGGGGATGACCTGCGTGCCGATGCCGCTGATCAGATCCCAGAGTTCTTCGCCGTCGTCCGTTTGCGGCTCGTGCTTTTCGTACGGGCAGGTCGGGCGGCCCGTTTCCTCGTCCCTGCAGCGACCGTTTTCTGCGGCTTGGCAGGAGAGTTGGCAGTATCGTTCTCCGGCGTCGCCCCCGCTGAAATGCCAGCCGGCGAGAGCGCATAGCCGTTTTTTTCCGCGTCCCGCCGGGCCCAGGGCAAGACGTATTCGCGGTCAGCGGCTTCGACCAGGCGCGGCTCGGCGAGAAACGCCGACACGGTGCCGGGCGTAACGCCGATCACGAGGCCGCCGCCGTCGACGATTTCGACGTCGGGCGTCGGCTGGAGCGGGTTTCCCTCATCGTCGCCAATGCCGTCCCATTCGAGCATGCCTGCGCGCAGCATTGCTTCGGTGAACGCGTCGCCGGCCGAGTCCTGGGCGTCGCTCACGCCCGATCGAAAGACCTCGGCGACCGCGCGCCGCGCAAGTCGGAGCGACCGCGCGCCGATCGGCGCGAACAGCACACGTACGGCGGCAACGTCACCATGCGCGGGGATCAGTTCTTTCCACTCGGGCTCGGGCTTTTTGCTGAGCGCGTACATTAGGCGTCAGCGCTGCCACTGGCGCCGGCCGGCGGCGTTTCACCGGCGACCGGTTCGATGCGGATCGCGCGGTCCTCGTCGATGATCTTGAACGCATTGTCCTCCCGGACGAGCAGGCCATCTTCGACTGCGTACCGGCGAAGCTTACCGGCGTCGGCATCGGCTTCGATGACCTGGGCGATCGCTTCGCCGCTTTTCGCGTCGACGACTCGCATCGCGCTGGCGAGTGCGTCGCTCGAATTGAATGCGGCGATTGCCGCTTTATCGACCTTCTTCATGGTTCTGGGCTCCTGATCAGGCGTACGAAGCGACGTCGTTGACGAGCAC
>Ga0265296_1000614_pt1 | contig 50619 bp, 46 predicted proteins | sample MunlanPumphouse1_FD_189073 | JGI IMG/M metagenome (GOLD analysis project Ga0265296, IMG submission 189073) | Groundwater microbial communities from a municipal landfill in Southern Ontario, Canada - Pumphouse #1 | ecosystem: Environmental > Aquatic > Deep subsurface > Groundwater | place... | reverse complement strand
TCCGCAGTGTGGGCAGATTGGGCAGTACATCCCCAATTACAGGCGGTATTTTGATCTTCAATGCAAATATGGGGCTACAGACAGCGACGAAATGCGGTTTTCATCAACCAAGAATGCAACAGAGCGTAGATGTCCGGGTCTTGACATGGGCGCGTTTTTATGCCAAATTAATCAACCTTTCACAACCCGGAGTTTGAAGCGATGAACGCCTGCAAAAAGCTCATGGATCCGCTCGACGAAGCACGCAGCGTACTTAGCGCGGCGCAGGAAATCATGGTCCTGACCGGCGCCGGCATCTCCGCCGAAAGCGGCGTGCCGACCTTCCGCGGCGAAGGCGGATACTGGCGCAACAAGTCCTACGAGGAACTTGCGTCGCCCCAAGCCTTTGCCCAGGACCCGCGTCTGGTCTGGGAGTGGTACTTGATGCGCCGCCAGACCGTGGCCGCGTGCCGGCCCAATCGGGCGCATGTGGCTTTGGCCGACTGGACCGCGTGGCGCCAGGGCGTGACGCTCCTGACCCAGAACGTGGACGGTCTGCACGAGATCGCCGGTTCCGAGGTGGTCCGGCTCCACGGCTCGCTGTGGGTCAACCGCTGCATCGCCTGCGGTCTGGAACGGGATGATCGTCGAACGGCTTTCGAAGGTCTTCCCATGTCGCCGTGCTGCGGCGCTTTGGAACGTCCGGCCATCGTGTGGTTCGGCGAAAGCCTGCCGCGCGAAGCGGTGATCGCCGGCTTCACGGCCGCGTTCCAAGCCCAAGCCGTGCTCGTCGTGGGCACCAGCGGCGTGGTCATGCCGGCGGCGGAGTTGGTGAAGGAAGCCGCGAATAACCAGGCCATCGTCATCGACGTGAATACCGAAGACGACGCCGTGCCTGCGCACATCAAACTGCGCGGCTCGGCTGCCGACCTCTTGCCGCGACTCTTGGCTTGAACCAGAGACCGCTCCTCCTCGGAGCGGTCTTCTTTTTAACTTTGTCATTCCTGTTTTCCTCGTCATTCCTGCAAAAGCAGGAATCCAGAAAAAATTCGATGGCTTTCCGGTTCTGGATCCCGGCTCGCGCTCGGCCCGTCGGACGGGTCTTCGCTTGGCCGGGATGACAGAATTGTTTTTGGGTCGATTGGGTATAGGTAATATGCCAGCGTCAACTACTTTTCATCTTCGAGTTTGGCGAGCTTGTCCCGCCACGCCGCGGCGCGCGCCTGATCCGGGAATCTTTCCAGCAAGCGGCGATAGCCTTTGGCCGCGGTCGCCGCATCGACCCGCGCGAAAGCGTCGAGTTGGTTCTCGAGCAAACCTATTTCGGCTTCGTCCATGCTCTTCAGGTCTTCCGCCGCCTTTTCCGGCGTCGTTCCCCAGGCTTCGCGATGGAATGTCGCGTCTCCGTCTTTGCCGCGACCTTCTTTAGCTTGATCGTCTTTGGCGAAAAATTCCGATTTCATATTCATGTCGTGCGATTTATTTTCTTCTCCAGCAATTTACGGTTTTCTCCGGCTTGCGGGCTGTCCGGCTTGAGATCGATCTTGCCGTACCAACTGGAAGACATCAGCCCTAACTTACCGGCATGGAATCCGCCTTTGTAATCCGGCAACTCTTCGTCTTCGCCCGCTTGCAGCGCTGTGGCGAATGCTTCTTCCGTATACCAATGGTTCGATGCGCCTTTGCGCAGGGTCGGCCCGTTTTTTCCGAGCAAAGCCAGCGTCTGCGGGGTCACGTTTTCGGGATGAGCAATAGCTTCCTCGAAGGCTTGGATGATCTCCATGACTCGCGGGTCGGCGCTCTTGCGCTCGTCATCCAAGATTCCGGCTTCTTGCGCCGCGACGACGAAGCTCAACATGCCGCCCTCCGCCAGATCGCTGACTTTTTCCAGATGCGGTTTGAGTTTTTCCTCGGGCGACAGCGCGGCGAATTTTTTGACCGCCTGCTCGCGCGCCAACTCGCCGATTTTAGCTCGCCTCTCACCGGTCAGGACGGCGATTTGCTCCGGCTTGATATCCGGCTTAAGAGTCTTGAGTTCAGCGCCGTATTTTTTTTCATCGAAACTTGCGCTGGCCTTGCTCCCCTCGTGATCCTGGAATTTTTTCAGTCCCATGACTTCCTCGTTCCAACCGTAGCCGTACGAAGCCCACGAATATCCGCCGGTATCGATGTTGGCGTGCAAGGTGATTTCTTCGATCCCCGCCACGTCATATTCCTTGAGGCAATCGCGGGTGATGTTGGCGGCCAGGCCGTTCTGTTTCATGCTCTCCGGGAATTCGAGCAATTCATGGTTGACGGATTTTTTCGCCCGGAACGATCCATCCGCTTGTTTTTCCGCCGCGTAGAAAAAATTCCTGAAGATCGTGGCATCGCCTCCCGCGGCGTGGTCGCAAATCATGCCGATATCGACCCGTGCTCCCGTGAGTTCGCCGCTCGCGTGGTCGAGCGAGAATTCCTTGACCATGATCGTGCTCTCGGTTCGATATTTGAGTTCCGGGTTACGGCGCTTGAGATCCATGGCTTTGGCCAGGCGACGCGCGTTGTCGCCGAAGAGTTCTTTTACGGCGATCAGGTTTTGGAGTTTGAGTTCCGCCATGAGCGGAGGTCCGTCTTCGCCCAGCGGCGCATCCAGCGTGGCGTAAAGATCCTTGACGCTTTTGCGGTACTCGGCGTCGCGCAAGATCAAACCCGCGAATTTTTTGCCGACTTGTCCTTCGAGAAAATCAGTCAGCTCCAGGCGCTTTTCGTCGGATCTCTCCGCCTCGGCGCAGACCGCTTCCAAGCGGTCGAAATCAAGTTTGTCGGCGCTCAAGATTTCCCGCGCCTCGCCGCTGAATTCCTCCACGCTGCGTGTCGGTTCGGCTTCCGCCATATCCCAGCCTTCAGGCGTGAACAGGCTCTCGGAGCTGGTTTGCGCCGTCGTGACTTCGGCTTTCAAGTCGTCCCAAGCGGCATCCAACTCGGCTTCGTACTGCTTAAAATCGGCCAGCACGTCATCGCGCTTGAGGTCTTGGATGCGCGAGCGCATTTCGGCGATATTCCGATCGCCCTCGCGCAACATCTCGGCGGCGAGTTTTTCCGGCGGGATCTCGTGGCCTTCGATGCGTTCGGCGAGCGGTCTTTTTTCCGCGGCGAAATTTTGCAATTGCATAAGTCTATTTTTTGCGCGGATTGACCCGCGGCAGGTTGGCGGACACGGCCGCGAGGCGACGCGAAAATTTATCCCACACGTCCGCCATGCGACGATAGTGTCCGTCTTGTTTTGCGGCGGAAATTTTTTGCGGCGGTTTCATAAATCCTGCAAGCGCTTTTTAAGGCTGGCGATTTTTTCCGCGCTGGCCCGCTTTTCGACATGGCGACCCTGCTGGTTAAGTTTATTCTGCACGGCCACGATGCGCGCTTGGAATTTTTTCCACGCCGCATTCAGCGCAGCATTTTTAGGCGCATCCATGCCCGCAGTATAGCACCCCTACGCTCACGTTAAGCGTGTTGCTGCCCGACTCGATTTGCCTGTAGACTATCTCTATCTTTGGATAAACCCATGCCTCCCAATCCCTTCGAAACCGCCCCAAATCTCGCCACCTCCCACATCCGTCGGCAGGATTTGCCGACCCACGTCAGACGTCATGCTGATAAGCTCGCAGCGCAGATAAGAGAGGTCTACGCCAAATACGGAGCGCATAACTTCGAAGAGCTAAAAGAGAATAAGAAGCTATCAGCCCAAGATGCGCGAAAGGTGGCTGATCTGCTCAAAGCTTTCCAGAAAGCTGTCGAGAAGCACGAGATTGAAGCGATCAGCTCGCAAGAAGCCATCGAGATCCTAGGTCGTGAGAATGTCCATGGTATTGAAGACGTAGAAGCCATGCTAGGAGATGGTTTCGTAGACGAATCAAAAGTCCCACCCATCCCATACACTCCGGATGAGCTTGAGAAATCCAAAGAGATCAAGGAAAAGACCGGCGTCGAAGAGATGCTTGTCCTCTTCGTCGCTGACAAGGACGGCAAACCGCTCACCGGAGAGCGCATGAACGAACTCATCCAAGCCGAATACTCCAAGCTTGGCCTGGGAAAATTCTTGCTTAGTGTCGATTTTTACAAGAACGAGGACTTCTTCAAGAAACTAGGCTTGAGCTACGAATGGAAGCTCATCACCAAGCAGACTATCCCTGAATCAAAGAACAAGCGTCATCATTACGAGGTAGGTGATGCTTACACCCACCAGGACACCCAAGAGTTCGCCATCGAGGAATATGCCAAGAAACTTGATATCCCTCGTGACAGTCTACATCGTCCTGAACCGTTCCAAATGCTTTACGCCACCGCCCTTCATTGGATCATGAAACGTCTTAACGGTAAGGTCAGAGATGAACGCATCCTTGAATATGAATATCATTGGTCTGATATTCGCTCCTCGGACAGGAAGCTCGTGCTTGTAGGCCGTGCCGATCCGGTCGGTGTACACGTGGATGGGGCTACGCGCGACTACCAGCATGTCCACGTTGGCGTCTGCGTTTCGCGTGAACCTTCTTCTAAATCCTCGGACACTTGATTCTGGATACTTGGACCCTGGATAAACCCATGCCCACCAACCCCTTCGAAGCCGCCCCAAATCTCTCCGCCTCCCACATCCGCCGGCAGGATTTGCCGACACACGTCAGGAAGTACGCAGATAAGCTCGCTGCGCAGATAAAAGAAATTTACGCCAAATACGGAGCCGCTAACTTCGAAGAACTGAAAGAGAACAAAAAACTATCAGCGCAAGATGCGCGCAAGGTGGCTGATCTGCTCAAAGCCTTCCAGAAAGCTGTCGAGAAGAATGAAATCGAATCGGTCAGCCCGCAGGAAGCCATCGAAGTCTTAGGTCGTGAGAACGTCCATGGCATCGAAGATGTCGAAGCCGTGCTAGGCCAAGGTTTCGTTGATATCTCCAAAGTCCCACCCATTCCATACACCCTGGAAGACCTGGAGAAGTCCAAAGAGATCAAAGAGAAGACTGGCGTTGAAGAGATGCTCGTGCTTTTCGTCGCGGACAAGGATGGTAAGCCTCTCACCGGAGAACGCATGAACGGGATCATCCAAGCTGAATACACCAAGCTTGGCCTAGGTAAATTCCTCTTTAACACCGATTGGTATAAGAATGAGCCTTTCTTCACTCAATTAGGTTTGAAGTATGAATGGAAGCTCATCTCCAAACAGACCATCCCTGGTTCAAAGAGCAAGCGTCATCACCACGAATCAAGGGATACCTTCACCCATCAAGACACCCAAGAGTTCGTCATCGAGGAATACGCAAGAAACCTCGATATCCCGCGTGACCAGTTACATCGACCAGAACCCTTCCAGATGCTTTACACGACCGCACTCCACTTGATTGCGACCGAACGTCTCAACGGCAAAGGCAAAGGCGAACGCATCCTCGTAAACGAATATCATTGGTCTGATATAGTCTCCTCGGATGGGCTCTCTGTGGGTGTCGGCGCTGCCGGTTCGGGTGGTGCCAGCGTGGGCTGGCCTGCGCGTGGCCGCTGGGATGGCGGCCTGGGGGTTTGTGTTTCGCGTGAGTCTTCTTCTGAATCCAAGGACGCTTGAACACGGTTTAACCCTTGACAGCGCTCGTCTTTTGCGTCTTACTGAAGGTGTCATTTACCAGGCGGTGAAACATGGTTCAAGCGGCCAAATGTCTAGACCTGAACGAATCCATTCCGCCGCGCGAGTTGAGCGTGCGTCTGCGCGACGAGCGGCTGGAAATCGGCTTGCGCGGCTTCAAGGGCTTCATGCCGCGGGCATATCACGGCGTCTCCGTCGAATTGCATATCGTGACCGACCGCGGACCGCGCGACGTGCGCGGACGACTCTCTTTTCTGGTGGCCAGTCCCAACGGCTGCCTCAAGATCGATTTGCGCGGCGCATGGTTCAAATTCGTTTTCGAACCGACGCGAGCCGAAGAGCTTCTCTTGGTGCTCATGTGGGACGATCGCATGTGGTCCAACGTGGAATGGCTGGACTTGGATTCCGGCCAAGGCTCGTTGCGCCTGAAAAACGATTTCTTCCGCGCGCCTGCTTCCGCCGACGCGCCCTGACCAAAAGCTCCCCCCTCGGGGAGCCTTATTTTATTCGGGCGGAGACGAGCGCGATGTCGTCGTCTTTCTTGAAGGTCTTGCGTCGCTTGGCCATGAAGCGCAGATTATCCAAACGTTCCGTGGGATTCGTCCCGATAGCCATGTCGTTGGCCAATTCCGCGTAATCCGTCTCACCCGTAGACATGCTTTCGTATTTGTCGATCAGGCCGTCGCTCGCGAGGATGAGTTCGTCGCCCGCATGCAAGCGCACGATTTCAAGCGAAGGTATGGGTGGTTTGGCGCCATGTCCCAAAGCCGCGGTCACGTTGGATTTAAGATCGCCGTATTTGAAGTGCAAGACATCTTTGCCCTCGGCGATCATGTCTTCGTATGTTTCATCCGACGACATGGCTTCGACGCTTTCCGGCGTGACGGGAAAATATATGTCGAGGTCGTTGGCGACTTTGCCCGTCACGGGATCGCGCTGCAGCTCGACGAAGGTCTTGACGTCCAAGCCGTCCGTCGTCTTGATGCCGTAGCGCGTCAGCATTTCTTCCGCCGAATCTTCCGTCGTGACGCGTTCGACGCTGCCGTCTTTGCGTCGGATGAAGGCGCCGCTGTCGCCCACGTTCGCGACGATGGCGTAACGCATGCCGTCCGGGGTCTTATGCAGCAAGCTGACGCAAGCCGTGGTCAAACCGCCGGAGAGTTTGACCAGCTCGTGAGTCCGACTCACCGCCAGGAGCAGCGCCAGGGTCTTGCGCGCCAACGTCGGATCTTTGGCTAAAGTTTTTTTGATCATGCCTTCAGCTTCCGCTCGCCGCTCTGGCGTGGCCAAGCCGCCCATCTTTTCATTCTGCAACCTGAAAAGTTCGCGGCCGACTTCGCCGTTGTTCATCTTTTCGGTCTTGGTCAGTTCTTCGGAAAACACCTCGGGCAATTGCCGCTCGACCGTCTTGCTCGCCAAATCGCCGCGACCATGCGCGCCCAAACCATCCATCACGCCCATGAGCCCGGTGCTCGGATCGACCAGCACGTTGTCTTCGTTGCGGTCACCGCTATATTTTCTGCGCTCCTTTTTTTCCAGCGTGAAATAAACTTCAGCCAAATCAAAACCCGGCATCTCCTGCGCCGGGACGAGCGGTTCAGTCTGGAGTTCGCCGGGCGTTCGCTTCTGTTCTGGCGCGGTCGGCAGATTCGGTACGATTTTTCTCTCCATGCGACAAATATGCGCTATCTCACCCTATTTGTCCAAGGATAAGGTACTAGGTTCAGAAACCTAAAACCCAGAACCCAGAACCTACTTATGATACGTCCTTCCGCCTAAAATCATGAACGCGCGGTAGATTTGCTCTAAAAGCACTATCCTGGCCAAGGCGTGGGGGTAGGTCATGGGACCCAAAGACAGGGTCAAGTCGGCTTTTTGCCTGACCGATTCGTCCAAGCCCCATGATCCGCCAAGCAAAAAGACGATATTTTTGCCCGAATCGGCCAGCTGACCCAGTTTTTTGGAGAAATCAGAAGAGGTCAGTTCGCGACCCGTTTCGTCCAAGGCGATGAGGTAGGAATTCTTCGGAATTCCCTTGTCGAGTTCAAGCGCCTCGTGCGTCCGGGTAAGCTGAATATCAGGCTTTTTTGCGCCTTTTTGGCCTTCTTGCAATTCCACGATATCCAGTTTTGCGAATTGAGAAATGAGCTTTGAATATCTGTGGATAGCCTGTTGATGCCAATCCTCATTCAACTTGCCGATGGCTCTGATGACGATATTTTGCATAAATATTAAGGTCAGAAACGGCTCTTGACAGGTGCTTAGACTTTCTTTATTATAGCCCCACTTTGATACCACGTCCCGCAGAGGGGACCACTGGAGACTAAGTGACTCAAGCATGATTAAAACCGCAAGGTTTCACGGCTAAGCACGAGGCATCTCCAGTAGATTGCCGCTTGGCCAAATCGCCAAGCGTTTTTTGACCCAAAAAAAGAGGTAGCCGCCGGCAAGTGCCTTGAAAGGGATTTGCCAGCGCCTGTCTCAAGAGTACCGGGAGAGGGCCGGCACTTCGACAACAGAAGAATATTGCACGCATGGAATTTCATGCTCTAGCTTCCAGCTTCCAGCTTCCAGATTCTGGTTTCTGCTTCCAGCTAGCGTGATGGGATGTCATACGTGCAAGGCATAAAGTAAAGTACACAAATGTAAGCGTGTATATTAAATCCCCGCGATGCGCGAAAGCGAATCGACGGGGAAGCAATTCGTACACACCTGGGCTATCCGGCACGACTCGAGTAGGGTCGCGCATCCGGATGGCCGAAGCACATAAGGGCGTACGGTGGATGGCTTGGCAGAAGTGAGCCGATGAAGGACGTCGCAGCCTGCGATAAGCCTCGGGGAGGTGGCTAGCAACCTTTGATCCGGGGATTTCCGAATGGGGTAACCTACGTTGGTGAAGCCAGCGTGCCCACGACTGAATACATAGGTCGTGTGGAGGGAACCTGGGGAAGTGAAACATCTCAGTACCCAGTGGAAAAGAAAAAATTATAACGCAGACTTCATGTCTCGCGCGATCTTTCCTGGTCGCGGTGAGACATGATGTCTGCATGATTCCGTTAGTAGCGGCGAGCGAAAGCGGACAAGTCTAAATTATTTATGTGAACTCTTGCACCGAGTTGGACGCAAGTTTGACCGCGGGTAAGAGTGATGAGCTTGGGCTGTCGCATAGATGATGTTGTGGACGGGACGTTCGGCCCCCCAATGGGCCGGTATGTGAGTCGTGAAGCATAGCCGAATCCGCTGGAAAGCGGAACCAAAGACGGTGATAGTCCGGTAGGCGAAATGTTCTCATGCCGCATATGTCTTGATCCGAAGTACGACGGGGCTCGAGAAACCCCGCCGGAAGCAGCCATGACGATGTGGCAAGACTAAATACTCCTTCTGACCGATAGTGAACAAGTACAGTGATGGAAAGCTGAAAAGCAGCCCGGGAGGGCGATGAAATAGTATCTGAAACCGTACGCTTACAGAGAGTCACGGCGGGCGCAAGTCCGTTGTGGCGTTCCTATTGAAGAATGAGCCGACGAGTAAATTCTGCGCTGCTTGGTTAAGTTCCCGAGGGAACGGAGCCGCAGTGAAAGCGAGCCTGAATAGGGCGTGCTCTGCACCGTCATGGTGCAGGGCGTCGTAGCGCAGATTTAACCCGAAACCGGGCGATCTAACCATGGCCAGGATGAAGGCTACCGAAAGGTAGCTGGAGGTCCGAACCCACGAGCCGTGCAACACTCGGGGATGAGTTGTGGTTAGCGGTGAAATTCCAATCGAGCTCGGTAATAGCTGGTTCTCCCTGAAATAGTTTTTGGACTAGCGTTGGTACATAGCGTCGCGGGGGTAGAGCACTGAATGGGAATAGGGGCGCAAGCCTACTGTTCCTAACCAAACTCCGAATACCGTGACGTGTTCCCAGCAGTCAGACCGTGGGGGCTAAGCTCCATGTGTCAAAAGGGAAACAGCCCTAGATCGCAGATTAAGGTCCCTAAATGTATGCTAAGTGTAAAAGGCGGTCGGTTAGCTTGGACAACCAGGAGGTTGGCTTAGAAGCAGCCATCCTTTAAAGAAAGCGTAATAGCTCACTGGTCAAGCTTCCCGGCGCCGAAAACTTACCGGGGCTAAGCATACTACCGAAGTCGCGAGTTCTGCCCCGCATTTATGCGGGGAGGGCGGTAAGGGAGCATTCGCATCTGCGCTGAAGCGGAAGGCGTGAGCCACCGTGGAGCGTTGCGAAGTGAGAATGTCGGCATAAGTAGCAAAAAGACGGGTGAAAATCCCGTCCACCGTAAACCCAAGGTTTCCAGGGCAACGCGAATCGTCCCTGGGTTAGCCGGTCCTAAGGCGAGGCCGAAAGGCGTAGTCGATGGATAGCAGGTTAATATTCCTGCGCTGCCTGTAAGTTTCAATGGAGTGACGTGTTCTTGCATCTCCCGAGGATCCCGGAATGATCCTTTGGGCGCGAAGGGGTGTTGGGTAGGAAAATCCGCCCAGCATAAGCCTCGTTGCGATCGCCAGTCTGACGCAAGTCGGGCCAGGGGAGAGAATGGGGCACCTAGAAAAACTTCTAGAGTTAACTTGCAGGCATCCGTACCGCAAACCGACACAGGTGGGTGGGCGTAAGTGTGCTAAGGTGTACGAGAGAACCCGTGTGTAGGAACTCGGCAATACAACGGCCGTAACTTCGGGATAAGGCCTGGCTGTCGCAAGACAGCCTTCAACAAAAGACGCAAACCGACTGTTTACCAAAAACACAGCTTCCTGCTAAACCGCAAGGTGATGTATAGGAAGTGATGCCTGGCCAGTGTCAGAACGTCAAGCGGAGAAGTCATCCGGATTTATCCGGGGCAGCTTTGAAGCCAAGCGCTGATGAACGCCGGCGATAACTATAATCGTCCTAAGGTGAAATTATTCGTTGCTTTAGTGAGGTGAGAGCCCTCTTTCGAACTCCGAATGCCTCGGAGACGTAGAAAAAAATTTGGCCATATGCTGGAACATCTGCGCATGTCGAAGTACCGCAAGGTGACAATCTTCGACCGAAGCAGACAATCAGCAGGGAAGATCTAGATCGACTAGAAACCCTCAGAGACTACATGCCAGACCCCGATCGATGATTGGGGAAGATATAGTCCGATCTGCATGGCGACATGCAGAACGCGGCAGAAATGACCGCGTTCCGCCTATGGCGGATAACAAACCAGAGCGAAATTCCTTGTCGGGTGAACCAAGTGTTCCACGAAAAAGTGGTCGGACAACACTCGCCCGAACATTGCAGCGATGCGATGACAGCAAACTGACTCATAACGGTGAATCCCACACTCGCGAGACGATCGCGGACGGGAAATACCGTGGGAATCCAGATATGAAATATATGGAACCCGTAACGACTGACCCGAAAGGGGAGAGCCGCAAGACTGCGGCTAACACGTCAGCCCTTGCAAAAGATACATCGTCCAAGAAGTTAGATGGTTCGTATGTGACAGGATTTACAGATGGGGAGGGAAGTTTCCTGGTCTCGTTCAATCGGAGATCTGGTCTTGCGACGGGCATCGAAGTCCGTCCAAGCTTCACGATCAGCCAGCATGAACGGAATAAGGAGATCCTTCTTCGCCTCGCATCGTTCTTTCGATGCGGTGGCCTTCGATTCGATAAACACGATCGAACGATCAAGTTTGAAGTGCGCTCACTTTCCGATCTCCATGGAAAGATAATTCCGCATTTCAAACGGCATCCGTTACAAACGTCGAAGAAACAAGATTTCGAACGATTCGAGATTGTCTGTTCGCTCATGCGGCAGAATCAACATCGTTCAATCGATGGTCTTCGGCGCATAATCGATCTCTCGTATGAGATGAACAATCTCGGCGCGAGACGCTACGATAAATCTTCGCTTCTACAGATGATGAGCAAGGTGAAAGTATAGTCTGATCTCTACGGAAACGTAGAGTTAACATCAATTGGAGTTCCGACCCGCACGAATGGCATAACGAGTTTGCGACTGTCTCCACATGGGACTCGGCGAAATTGCAAGTGGGGTGAAGATGCCCTGTACGCGCAGTCAGACGAAAAGACCCCGTGAAGCTTTACTATAACTTGATATTGGGTCGCTGTTTTGTATGTTCAGAATAGGTGGGAGCCTTCGGGCGACAGTGAGATACCACTCTTACACTATAGCGATTCTCATTCCTGACCGTGAATCCGGTTGGGGAGACAGTATCTGGTGGGTAGTTTAACTGGGGCGGTTGCCTCCTAAAAGGTAACGGAGGCGTTCACTAAGGTCGGCTAGGTACGGATGGAAATCGTACCGATTCCGCAATGGGATAAGCCGGCTTGACTGCGAGACCAACAAGTCGAGCAGACGCGAAAGCGGGACATAGTGATCCGACCGTACGATATCGGACGGCGGAAGCTCAACGGATAAAAGCTACTCCGGGGATAACAGGCTGATCGCGCCCAAGCGTCCACAGCGACGGCGCGGTTTGGCACCTCGATGTCGGCTCATCGCATCCTGGGACTGAAGAAGGCCCCAAGGGTTTGGCTGTTCGCCAATTAAAGCGGTACGCGAGCTGGGTTCAGAACGTCGTGAGACAGTTCGGTCTCCTGTCTACTGTGCGCGTGGAACATTGAGAAGGCGATTCTCTAGTACGAGAGGACCGAGAATCACGAACCTCTAGTGCACCTGCTGTCCTACCAAGGGCACCGCAGGGTAGCTACGTTCGGCACGGATAAACGCTGAAAGCATCTAAGCGTGAAGCCGTCTTCAAGATTAATGTTCGTCATAGGACCCTCCGAGACCAGGAGGTTGATAGGCCGTAGGTGTAAGGCGTGAGAGCGCTTGAGCCGAACGGTACTAATAGTCCAATGCTTCGGCCTTCCGGGAATGAAAATTTCGGATGGCAGGTGTGTCACGTCGCTCTTGAGCGACATGATCGAAGCGAATTGCTGGATTTATGCCTTGCACATACGACCTCCTGTCAGGAGAGTCGAAAGTGAAAAGTCTAAAGTCAAAAGTCTTCGATTCCGACTTTCCACTTTAGACTTTCGACTAATTTCGCCTTCGATCCCGTAGCCCGACGCAAGTCGGACTCATCGGGACCGGTGGCCAAAGCGAAGGGGTCACACCCGTTCCCATTCCGAACACGGAAGTTAAGCCCTTCAGCAGCGATGGTACTTGGACCCAACTCGGTCCTGGGAGAGTAGCCCGTTGCCGGACTAAACAAAAACACCAGTAATACACTGGTGTTTTTGCATTCCAGAAAACCCCGGGTGCCACGGAGCGGAACCCGGGGAGGAGGTCATTAGGTTTTTTCGCATGAACATCCCTTTACTTCTCAAAGAGATGCAGATATTCCGAAAAGACAAACGAACGATTCCGCTTAAAGCCCGTACTTTCTTTTAATATCTTCTTCTTTTCAAAGAGTTTGAGCAAGGTAATCGCAGATTGTGGTGTAATCTCTAACCACTGTGCAGCCTGTTTGCTGTTCACGATTGGTTGAGTGTATAGCCTTTGTAGGAGTTCTCGGCTAACTTGAGCCCGTCGGCCGAATGTAAGCAAACGACGCTCGACGGATTCGCGCAGATCAATAATTTTTTGGAAAGTTTCGGTTCCGCGTTTGGCAGTTTCCGCTATACCGACAAGGAAAAACCGCAACCAGTGCTCAATATCGTTTGAAACTCTCACCCGGGTAAGTGCGTCATAGTATTTACCTTTATTGCGTTCAAAAAAATCAGATAGGTACAGCGTAGGTTTGCTTAACATCCCTTTATTCACCAAATAGAGGGTAATTAGAAGCCGACCAATGCGTCCATTCCCATCAAGAAATGGATGGATGGTTTCGAACTGATAGTGGGTTATGGCGATTCGAATCAGATGAGGAACTTCGATTTTTTTATCATGCCAGAATTTTTGAAGGTCGCTAAGCAACTCCGGCATCTCGGTTGGGTGTGGTGGGATGAACATGGCATCCTTGAGCGTTGCCCCGCCTATCCAGTTTTGGCTTATGCGGATTTCGCCTGGCGTCTTGTGTTTACCCCGAACGCCGGAGAGGAGGATCTTATGTGTTTCCTTTAAGAGACGAATCGATAGCGGTATCCGTGATAGTTCTTTGACGGCAAAGTTCATTGCCTTCGTGTAGTTTTGTACTTCTGACCAATCATCTCGGCGTTCGGGATCAATTTCTTCTTCGGGCAAGAGCGCTTCATCCATGCCGGTTCTTGTGCCTTCGATGCGACTTGAGGTGATAGCTTCCTTGAAGACGTGCATACGGATGAAGAAGTCCACATCTGGAACAAGGCGAGAAAATGCGTTTAGTTCGGCAAGATACCGCGTTGCTTCTTCAAGAAGGACATCAATCCTTGGATCAGCCCATGCGAAAGGGCGATCGATCGTTGTCGGGCTGAAACTCTTGTATTGATCTTGCTGGCGGTAAAGACCAGCTTTGAATGTGTTGCCTGACATAGTCGTTTGAACTTTTCTTATGAAAAACTGTATTTAAAGTTTACGTCGTAACTTTTAATATGTCAAATTATACGAAAAGGCGTGTCTTCTTTCACCTCACTGATTAATTATCTATCTGCCGCCTATGAAGCGGTGAAAAATAAAGACCGCACCCCGAGACCGAAGCCGCGGGGTGCGGTTTCGGTTGAGGTGCGGTGCGTCAGCGTGGTTGAAGAGCGGCGTGGAGTGAGCGGTGCAGCTCCAGGATTTGCTCCGGTATCTGATCCAGGCGCACGCAGACATTCTCGCCGAGGTACGTCCGATCGATTTCCAGCCCATCGTAGCCGGCGGTCGATCGGCTGAACGGGACGTGGCGCGACTCGAGCCACGCGGCCGCAGCCTCGAGATCGTCGACCCACATCACGATGTGGCCGGTCAATTTTCCCTTGTCGAGGGTGTCGATCATGAGCCCGGTGTATTCAGGCGGCGTACCGACGCAGAGTATGTCGTCGTCCAGCATCTCGATGGTCTTCACCACCGGCGCGGTGCCGAGGACTTCGACCCACAATCGGCCCAGAAAGGAGCGGTTAAGCACCCCGAGGGTGCAGGTATTGACCCACAGGATTTTGAATGACGGACTCGAATTTTTCTCCATCTGTTCCTCCTGCTGGGGAGCTTAGGCATGACCCGCGGGTTTATCAACCCAGGCGGGTATCCTTATCCGCTTAAAAGAAAAGCCGCTCCGAGAGATGGTTTCTCTGGGAGCGGCAAGAGCACTCAAGCTTGTTCGGCGGCTTCGAGGAGCGCTTTGAGGTCGCTCACGATGATTGACACGCTCCAGGCGTGAAAACGCACATCTTCGAATTGGGCCCTGCTCATGAGATCGATGCCGAGCGCTTTGTCCAGCGCCTTGATCTTCAGGCGATCACCTTCGTTGAGCTTGTCGCCCTCGGTTCCGAGGATGTACAGCGCGTCGCCCAGCCCGGTCTTCTCGAGCCCCGTATCGAGGTTTTTGATGCATTCCTCGACCCATTCTAAGGCTTCCCGTTCGAGCTTGGCAGTCTTCTCCGCTGCCAATTCCGCTTCACTAGCCTTGATTCTTTTCAACAGTTTCTTGCCATTATCGGTCAGCATGGGCACCTTCCTTGCGTCTGCGTTTCAGAAAAGGACAGGTCATATATAGCCTAAATCAGGCTTTCTGTCAAGAATCTGCAGGCGTATTTCCCTTGGGACAAAAAACCGCACCCCGAGACCGAGATGCGGTTTGGGTGCGGTGCGGTCAGGGGATTTTGCCGGTGAGGATGATGCGTTGGTCTGGCATGGCGCAGCGGATGCCGTCGACGAGCTTCGTCGATTCGACTTCCTGCGTCGCGACGATCTTGAAATCCAAGCGTTCGAAGATCAGGCGGATGATGGGTTGGTTGATTGAGGTGCGCACCGCGGATTCGGCGTAGCCTCGTTCGCGCGCCAGCGCAAAACATTTTTTGAGCAGTGTTTGCGAGATGTGACGGTTGCGCACTGACGCGGCGACGAACAGCTCGCTAAAGTAGAAGTGCTTGTCCGCCTGCGCCGGCAGCAGCGCGACGATGTCGGCTTTACGTTTGAGGTCAAAGCCTACGAAGCCGCCGACCAGTTCGCCGTTGATTTTTGCCACCAGGAAGATGATGTCGGGCCACGTAAGCATGTCGCTGAATTCACACACGAGTTCCTCCGGGTCGAACGTCTCGAACCAGGGCGGTTCGGCGAAGCAAGTCCGGTAGAGCGCGACCGTGGCGGCCACGTCTGACGGCATGCAGCTGCGGATGACGATGGGGGAGTTGTCGATGACGAGCGAATTATCCATGGTCGGAATCTCCTTTTGACGGCTGACCAAGTTCAGCGCGTTTCAGGTCGGCACCTCGATGAGTTGCCGACGTATACGCGCCGAGTGCCGCGTTCAGATGGAGAACCTATCCTGCGGATTTTCGATTCGACGCATCTTGTAACAAGTTATGCCGTTCATTCCCTGATACTGACCGACGAGAAGCGGAAAGAAGGTTTCATCATCGACGGTCGTCTCGGTGAACTCGTCGAGTTTGTCCACGAGCTCCGCCTTCGTAAGCGAACCGTAGACTTCATAGAATGTCGCCAGCTCAACGCGCTTTTCGGCGCATTCTTCCGGGTCCGTGTTGATGCGCCGGAGAAAATCTTCGAGGCTGGCGACAAGCTTCTCGCGCACTTTCGGCATGTCTTTTGGTCCGCATTCTATTTCCACTCCGCACGGGACGTATTCGCTTAGCGGACCTGACAATTCCGCCGAGAAGCTGGGCCAGATGACGATGCGCGGGATGCGCAGACGAAGTGCGAGTTCGATGTTTTTTCTTTTTGGATTGGTTACGATGACGAAGATGCCGGTGGCGGCGCTCGTGCCGTGCAGATCGATGGTCCAACGGTAGTCTTGGGCCAGGCGGATGATTTCGGCGGCACGGCGCGCGGCGAATTTAGTCGAGCGGATATCTCCGGGCGCGCTGCGGTTCAGGTTGCCTTCGAACTCGCGCTTTCCGGCTTGCAACGCGGGCGGATTGCCGATGATCCAGTCGAAGACTCTGCTGCGCGATTCCAATTCGCGAAGAGCTTCCACGCCGATGGGTTCGTCTCCGTGCGTGCCGCCGATGAACAGAAGTTGTTTCATATGAAGTCGCTAAATGGATAGACAAAACCCCTCCGGGAAAAGAGGGGTTTTCATGTTCCGTCAGACGGAACTCAAACTACGCGCTCTTTTGCCCGCGAGGGGAACGTATGTCCGTGATGCGCCAACCGTTTGAGCATCAGGCGATAGCCGCCCATGCCGTTGTTGAGCCACTTCGAAATCCTGGCGACGGTCGTCGAACTCAAGCCAGTCTTTTTTTGGATTTCAAGATAAGGCATCTCCGCATCCAGCAGCTGCGCCACTTGCCAGCGTTTGGCGATCTCGACGATTTCTTCGTCGGTCAGCAGATCGCGGAAAAATCGCTTGGCTTCACCCAGCGTTTTAAGCTCTAAAATGGCCGTAAACAGTGCTTTCGAGCGAACATTGTCCCATTGCATGACAAGATGATAACTCAATCTTCTACTTTAGTCAAGTAAAGTAGATTGAGCAAAAAAACCGCGCCCGGGGTTGAGTCGGGCGCGGACGGTCAACTTTTGACGGCGGCAATGCCGTCGCAAGTCGGGGATGCGAGCGGAGCGGACTTGAAGAGCGGGCGGATGAAGAGCAGATAGACGACGAGGGCTTCACCCGCGGCATAAGACACGGGTTGGGTCGCGTCGACCAAGGTCCAGTTTTTGACGGCGAATATGGCCGGGATGCATGATACGGCGTAGAGCGCCCACGCGGTGCGACTTTCCTTCCGCGGATCCTTCCACATCGAGATGAAGGTCGGGATTCCGCCGACGAATCCTACGGCCGAGTTCATGACGATGGTGATGGTCGGATCGATCAGGCCCAGTGGCAGGCTGATTCCGGCTATGGCCAGGCAAATCTTGTCCGCCCGAGTCCAGCCGGGCGCGCCGTACTTCAAGGCCAGGAGCATGACGATCAGCGAGCCGCAGGTCGCCCCGACGATCTGTCCGCTCCAAGCATGTTTGAGATGCATGCCGGCCCAGATCGAGGCGTCGAGCAGGACCCAGATGATCCACGACGCTTTGGACGGCTCTGTCTTGCCCGGCGTGCCTGGAGGCAGTTTGCGGTCACGCAGGATGGCCAGGATATACGGGATATTGCCGGACCAAAAGATGACGCCGGACAGCGCAGACAGGAAATCTTTCAAGGTTCTCTCCGGGTATTTGAGGTTTCATCGAAAGAACAGTCAACGGAAATTAGCCTTGTTTGTGGGATTTGTCAATCGCTAAAGCTAGAGGGTAGAGAGTAGAGGGTAGCCAAGAAATCTCTGAACCGATGCTGCTAAAGGTTCTTCGACCACGTAGAACGCGGCGCAGCAAGCTCATACTGACAAAATAAGAGAGCTGTCATTCTTGAGGCCGTCTGACGGCCGAAGAATCTTCCAATTCCTTAAGGTATAGGAAGATCCTTCGCTTCGCTCAAGGATGACATTTACTTTATATTATCTGGCTACCCTCTACCCTCTGTTGACTAAAATCAGCTTTTCATCTAATTTTTGGCCCATGGATCGTTCATTGTTCGAGAGTCTCAAGCGTATCGCCATGGAACGTCTGCCTACCGATGATCCGTCGCACGACTTCATGCATGCCCTGCGTGTGCTCAAGAACGCGACCGCGATCGCCGAAGTCGAGGGTGGAGACGTCCGGATCCTGGTCCCGGCCGCGCTCTTCCACGACATCGTGAACATTCCCAAGCACACTCCGGATGCGCCGAAAGCCTCGCTGCTTTCGGCCAACGTAGCGCGCGACATCCTGCACGGCGTGCCGGACTATCCGGCGGAACTCATCCCCGAGGTCTGGCGCGCGGTAAATGAGTGTTCGTTCAAGAACGCGGTCAAGCCGAGTTCATGGGAATCAGCCGTCCAGCAAGACGCCGACATGCTTGAGGCAGTCGGTGCCGTCGCCATCATGCGCACCTTCTCGTCCACGGGACTGGCGCAGCGTCCCTTTTACCATCCGCTTGACCCGTTCTGCGAAAACCGCGAACCCGAGCCGCAAAACTACGCGCTGGATATTTTCCGCGATCGGCTGCTCCGGGTCATCGGGCGCATGAACACCAAGACCGGCCGCGTGCTGGCCAAGGTGCGCACGGCATTCCTGCACACCTTCCTTGAGCAATTGCAGAGCGAGATTTGATTCGCCTTCATCGGCGGTCCTTACACGGGCCGCCGGATTTTTTTGATTTCTTTCTTTTTCCGTCATTGCGAGGAACAGCAGCAACGAAGCAATCTCCGGCGTTCAGAGATTGCCGCGCGCATTTAGTTTATGCGCTCGCAATGACAATGATTCGGGGGGGTTGCAACGTGCGTTCAGGCTATGTGCTCGCCACGACGTTGCGGAAAATTCATTCGACTTTCGTGGTCAGGTTGCGCATCTCCTCGTCGTCCAAGACGAGGCTTTTCCAAACATCGTATATTTTGTTGCCGCTCGGCTCGCGCAATGTTTCCGGCGTAGGCAACTGCCCTTCGGCCGCGATCTTTTTCCAAGCGCTTTCCGCTTCGAGTTCGATGATTCTGTCCGGACCTTCGACGAGGAAAGACAAGCGCGGATATTTTTTCGGGTAGCGCTTGAAATAATCGGTATACAGCACGAAGGGCAGGACGATGACGCCGTATTCGGTGACCGGTTCGACGGCGAAGCTGGCGTTGCCCGCAAAAATTTCATGCAACGCTTCGCCGAAAGCGTCGAGCTTGTCGGCGAACTGCACGGCTTGCGCTTCGATATCAGCGCGCTCGATGCAGGCCAGGAGAAGATCCTGGTAGCGATATCCTCCCAGCTGCTCCGGATATCGACCGACCAACTGGTCGACGGCCGTGCGTTCATGCATATCGAGCGCCGCCAATTCCCGCGCGCTCATCTTGTCCTTGTTGCCGGCCTGGACGTCTCCCGTGATCATCTCGGCATCATCATGGACCAACGCCATGGCCAGCGCGCGCGCCTCGTCGTAATCCGGACAATGTCGTTTGATCAGCGGACTGATCGCCTCGATTATCTTCGCGACATGCCGTGAGTGCGTCCATAGATTGGAACGATAGAACATCTTGGGGAAGATCGAGTAACGCGTAACTTTGCGCAAAGCATCTTCCCGACCGGGAAAAGCCGCAAGTTCCGTGGCGTAGTTTGTCAGCATGTCCGCAGTTTGCGCCATGCGGAAGAGTGAAGTCAAGGCAGGTTGTTGCCCCTCCGCCCAATCTACCTGTAGACTATCCCACAGATACTCCAATCCATGTCCACCAACCCCTTCGAAACCCCTAAAAGTAAAATAGTCCCTGAGCCAGTCGAAGGGCTACCGCATACTTCCGGCATCCGTCGGCAGGATTTGCCGACTTCGGTCAGGCGTTACGCCGATAAGCTTGCTGCCCAGATAAAAGAAGTCTACGCCAAATACGGAGCCGCTAACTTCGAAGAGCTAAAGGTGAACAAGAAGCTATCAGCCCAAGATGCGCGCAAGGTCGCCGATCTGTTCAAAGCCTTTCAGAAAGCCATCGAGACTAAAGACGTTGAACTAGACCTCGAAGAAGCCATCGAAATTTTGGGCCGCGAGAACGTCCACGGCATAGAAGACGTCGAAGCCATGCTCGGAAAAGACTTCATCGATATCTCCAAAGTCCCGCCCATCCCATACACCGCAGACGACCTAAAGAAATCCAAAGAGATCAAAGAAAAGACTGGCATAGAAGAAATGCTCATCCTCTTCGTCGCGGATAAGGACGGCAAACCGCTCACCGGAGAGCGCATGAACGGACTCATCCAAGCGGAATACACTAAGCTCGGCCTAGGCAAATTCCTGTTCAACACCGATTGGTACAAGGACGAGGACTTCTTCACGAAGCTGGGTTTGAAATACGAATGGAAGCTCATCACCAAGCAAACCATCCCCGATTCGAAGAACAAACACCATCATCACGAACCTGGAGACACCTTCACCCACCAAGACACCCAAGAATACGCCATCGAGGAATACGCGAAGAAACTTGATATTCCACGTGACCAATTACATCGTCCAGAACCGTTCCAGATGCTCTACGCCACTGCCCTTCACTTGATCGCGACCGAACGCCTCAAGGGCAAAGGCGAACGCATCCTCGCGGGTGAGTGGCACTGGTCAGATGTAGTCTCCTCGGATGGGCGCTTTGCGCTCGTCGGCAATGCCGTTTCGGACGGCGCGTACGTGGATGGGTACTCCTGTGACTTTCGGCATGGGGGTCTGGGGGTGGGTCTTTCGCGTGAGCCTTTTTCTTCCAAATCCTTGGACACTTGATTCTTGATACTTGGACCCTTAACTTTTGTATTCAATTTTTTTTTGGTAGAATATCCACGGGTCATTCCGCTGCGGTGCAGCGGAATGTGCGATTAAAAGATATCGCATGGCTATTGCAACCCTCGATTTAGGTCGTGGGTTCGCCTGCCTTATAGAAAAAGCTCACTGCTTGTCCTGTCCTGAAGCGGACTCTGACGGGGTTAGAGAGCGGCCGCTGCGTGATCATACAACGGGAACCGCCAGGACCTTGGCCGAACCCGTGCTGCCCAAGATGGGACAGGACAACAGACGCTCCTCGGATGGGAACTTTGCGAACGTCGGCAATGCCGATTCGGACGGCGCGAACGTGAATAGGAATACGCGCGACGATCGGGGCAGCGATTTTGGGGTTTTGTCTTTCGCGTGAGCCTTCTTCAAAATCCTAGGATGCATATTTCTGGATCTCTAGCTTGTTTGACGCTTTTTTTGTAGGGTGGTAAAAGATTCGGCGTGGACCTCTTGGTGGTTGCAGCCGCCAGAGCAAGGAAAACCTCCCCAGGGAGGGTGCCCCGGAGGCCGAGAAATTGGTCTGACACAACGCCGTGGCTCGCGGGGGCTACCGGGAATCACCGTCCCGGGCGGAGAGATATCAAGGGAAGCGGAAGGCGACAAAAAGGTGCGACGAGGAAGGTCTACACGCCGTCGCGCATTATTGAGACCCCAGCCAGTCCACCAGGACACTTCCCCATAACAGCCGCCTATCGGTGAACTTGGATGCGGAAAAGATCCGCGTCCTCGAGCGGAGTGGCACGGCCGGCCGCGACGCACTGCAACTCTGCGGGACCTGACTCAAGGCCCCGCTTTTTTATCCCCGGAGGATTGACGCCGCCGCTCTTCTCGGTTAAGACGGAGGCAGCGCACTTTACCTAGGAGACTGCCCAGATGATGCCAGTTGATTTAGTCGAGGTCAGGCACGGCGAATCGGAATGGAATGTGGCTATGCATCGTTCGCGCCGTGGCGATAACTCCGATTGGACCGAGGAGTTCCGCGCGCGCCACAGCTCAAGCGCGCGGCTCACGCTGCAAGGCCAAAGCCAGCCCGCGAAGGCGGGGGAGTGGATTCGCGAGAATCTGTGGGGCGGACGTTTTGATCGCTGCTACGTCTCGCCCTACGTCCGCGCCACCGAGACAGCCGGCCTGTTGCAGCTGCCGGACGCGCGTTGGTATCTGGACATCTATCTCCGCGAACGTGACGGGGGCGTGATGGAGCAGATGAACGATGACGAACGCCGCGCCGCCTTTACCAGGAGCATGGAGCTTAGGCAGGCCGAGCCGTTCTTTTGGACGCCGCCCAACGGGGAGTCAGTCGCGACCACCTGCGGCCGCGCCGATCGCGTCCTCGAGACCCTGCACCGCGAATGTTCCGACAGGCGGGTCATCATGGTCTTGCATGGCGAGATGATGTGGGGCCTGCGCGTCTGCATCGAGAGGATGTCGCCGCGGCGTTACCGCGAACTCCAACTCTCGACCGACCCCAAGGATCGTCTGCATAACTGCCAGATCATCCATTACACGCGGCGCGATCCCGAGACGGGCAGGCTGTCCAAGACCGTTGACTGGATGCGCTCGATCAATCCCGTCGACCCCTCGACGTCGCGCAACACGTGGGAGAAGATCGTCCGCGAAGCCTATTCCAACGACGACTTGCTCGCCTTGGCCGAAAAGTACCCGCGCATGATCGACAAATAGCCGGGACTTCAGACCAGCGGGACCCAGCCTGGGCCCCGTTTTTTTGACTTGTATTTTGCGTTCGTTCTGCTAGGCTTTGGCCAGTACTTTTCAGGAAAGAGGGTAGGGATATGCTGCAGATCGCAAGACTTCAGGATTTGAACGGTTTGCTGAAGTGGAATCGGCTGTATGCCTCGGGCAGCCATGTCGGGCGCGTCTTCTTGCATGCCTATGTCGCCGCCGAAAGCCAGACGCCGCAAGACAGCCTCTACGGCATCTATTTCGCCTTGCCGGAATGCGCTTGGTTGGCGGTCTGGCTGGCGGTCATGAATCGGGAATTCGCCAGGAAATCCCGACTCAAATTCCGCTATTCCAAAAATGGCCGCGACGATTGCATCGGCAACCTCGAAATCTTCACCTCCGATTTTTCCGTCATTGCGAGGAGTAGCAACGACGAAGCAATCTCCGGTCTGAAGGAGCTTCCTCCGGAAGCGATCAATGGAAGTGTCCACCTGGACCTCGTCGATCTCGAGAGCTTTCCGGATTTGACGCTGGAAGACATCTCGTGGTGCGACGGCAACCGGCAAGTGACGATCCTTCGCGGCTTGGGTTTTGAGCCTGGTACCGTTGAGCAGCACTCCGAGCGCGTGTTCGCCTGGGTCACGGATCGTGAAATCCCCTTGCTGCTCAAGCTTGATGCCAGGCGGGTGGTGCTCGTGAACGTCGAGCAGATCACCCCGACTGTCCAAGTCGAGCTTTTACCCTCGCTCATCGCTGAACTGCGTAAGCGCATGACCCTGAAGGGCCACGAACCTCCGCAGGACTGCATCGCCTCGTCCTGCGCCATCTGAAACGTCGACGCCTCTGCCCGAGGCGTCTTTCTGTATTTGACATCCCGCTGCAGCGGCAGCAAGCTCTGGCCGGCTCTTTCAAGAAGGAGACGAGATGAACATCATTCAAGATGTGCTGGCCTTGCGTAAGCAGCAGAATGAGACCGATAAGCGGTTCATCGCTCCGCTCAATCCGCTTGAGCGCGCCGGCGTGGAAGATTGGATCAGGCGACAGCGCCGCTCTGACCGACCAAGCAAGGAAGATTGGATTGCCTTGTGGCTTGGTGGCAAACCTTTCTTCGGCGAAGAAATCTCCGCTTTGCTCCGTCGCTCCAAAGCGCACAACATCGCCGAGTGCTGCGATGAAACAGACTCCGCTGCTTTGAGCTGCTGGGCCAAGAGTCCGAATCCGGGATTGCACTTCGTGCTGGCTCGTATGGATTGCACCCGGGTAGCGGTCTTTGAAGCGCAGTACGCTATCTTCATCGACCGAGACGATCCGCAAAAGGGAGCGCGCCTCGGTCCGGCGGCGTTGGATGATGCAGGTCAACCCCTTACGGGATTTGCCTGGTTCGGATTCGACCATTCGGACGTGCTTCACGCCCTCCTCTACACCTGGACCTCCGTTTGCTGCAAAGCCAAGCGCGCCCGTGAGAGACTCTGTGACATTGCCGACAAAATCCTGTTGGCGCAGCCCTGACGACCAGACCCGGAAGCTCTCCGGGTCTTGACTTTTAGGTCGAGATTTGCTTAAATCTTATCCGTCAGATGCTCTAAGCAGGTGCAGAGGCTTACGGAGCAGAAGGATGAACCCTTGGGGCGCCCAGAAAAGGCAATGGCATGCCGGGGCTTACCGGGATTCGACGTCTCGGGCGCATAGGCGCGGGGAGTGCAGCCAAGCGAGGATCGTTCGCGGCCAAGCTTGGCGAAGCCCGTCCGTGCATGCGGACGCTTTCCGCGCACATGCGTCAATCGTCGGAACTGTCGGCGGGAGTAGAATGCGCACATTTTCCTGCCGGTGGAGTGCAACGGACTGATCATCTGTTGCATACTGCATGCTTGTTGCCCGCGACCAGCTTTACGGTCGCGGGCGTTTTTTATCCAAACAGTCCGCGCTCTAGGCGTGTAAATCTTGCACCGCTTCCATCGCCTTTTTGAATTGCACCGCCATGCTGGCTACCGTCGAACTATACTCGGGATTTTTCATCAAGGCAGCGGACCGGTCTTTGAGTCCTGATTTAGCCGCATCGATTTTCCATACGGATTCGTGCATCGCCGCACTTAATTTTTTGCCCTGCTCATCTTTAAGTTTCAAAAGTTCCGCACTCGATGCGCCCTTGGCGGCAGCTTCGTTCCATTCTTTTCCAAGTTGTTCGCCGAGGCTTTTCGGTAAAGCGGAATATTCGATCGGCGTGGATTGTTTGATGAACGAAAGCTGTTGCTTGATTTTTACGCTGTCGCGTTCAGCTTGTCCTCTTTCTTCGTCCAACTTGGCGATTTCCGGGTCCAAAGCTTTCCACGCATCCGGTATGTAATTCAGGCTCTGCATTTTTTTATTCCGATTCTCCGATTCATAGGCGATGACTTTCGGATCTTCGTAATAACCCGGGGATGCGCCTTCGGCCACGCCCTCCGTGAGTTCCTTGGTCATGCTGTCATGGATATTTTTCTTCCATGCGTCCGGAATTTGTTTGTTTGCGTCTATCGCGGCTTGGAATTCGTTACCGATTTTTTCCCTGCCTTGCTTCATCTTTTCCTTATCGGCCGACAACGCTTCTTGAAAGGCGATATTTTTTCCCGGTTCTGATTCTGCCTCCGCCGGACTTTCATTTTTGGCGCTTTCCGCCAGTGCCGCGGCGTCGAGCGCACTTTGTTCCGCGGATAGTTCGCCCATCTCTTTTTCCGTCTGGGCGAGTTGGTCGGCCAGCGCGCCGATTTCCTTTTCGGTTTCAGTCAATTGGCTATTCAAGGACTCGAATTGCTGCTTGAGCGCGGACAACGGTGCTTCGAATGATTGGCGCACGGCTTCGGGCATGGTGTCGCGCAGGGCCTCGGTGCTCTTAAGGTTGGATTCCACCTGGGCTTTTTCGTTGCGCGCTTGCTCGACTGCGGTCTTGGCTTTTTCCAAGCCGACTTGAATCTCGCTCTTTTTCCCTTCACCTTCGCCGATTTTTTTCACTATCTCCGCTTTTTTTGCCGCGACATGTTCGGTCCGCGAGAGCTTTGCTTCGTTCATAATTTTGGGTTAAGATAGATACAAATTAAACCTTATTTAGGTTTCTGGCAATATGGCTAATGCAAAGCGGGCTAAACTATTGGGTAGATTGAAAGAGTTGGAAGGGGAGACGCAAAAGATCCGCAAAGATTTGTCGGCTTTGAATAAAAAGACCAAAACCTTGGTGTCGGATATGCATGGGGCGGAAGACAAGTCGCGCGTAGCCGACATAAAGAAGAAGCTGGGTCTTTGAGCGCGTGTTATAATTTATTTGATGCGACGTAAGGCGAGACATGTCCTACCGTTGAAAAAAATCCGCGAACTCGACCGCGAACTCAAGCCGGTCGAGGCAGATTTCGGATTTTGGCTGCAACACGTCCTGCATTGGCATGCTTTGTTCTTGGTCGTTTGCGCGGTTTTAGCTTTAGGTTATTTTTCACGTTGAACCGGTGTAGCATTTATTAAACCGACGGGAAACTCTGTCCGTCTGGGCGGAGAGGATAAGTACCCGTTGTCATTCCCGCGAAAGCGGAAATCCAGACCTCGGAAACATCGGAAGATTTCTCTCTGGATCCCCCGCTTTCGCGGAGGATGACGAGAGGGAACTGATCGGGGCCACAAGCTTTCCGCGCTTTGCGGATTTTTTATTCCAAGCGTGGTTTAGCGTGCAGGCTTGATTTTTCCCTGTCGGCAAGTAACATACCTAAAGCTATGAACCTCAAGAAGCTGCTGAAGAAGATCCTGCCCACAGGCGCGCTTTCCTATTATCATCTTGCCTTGGCGCATGTAGCGGCGGCCTTCTACGGCTATCCGTCGGAGAAGCTGACCATCGTCGGCATCACCGGCACCAAAGGCAAGACCACGGCGGCCAACTTCATCTGGGCGTGTCTGCAGGCGGCCGGACATAAGACGGGTTTGATCGGCACGGCCAATATCCGCTTGGGGGATGAAGAACGGTTGAACGAATACCACATGACCATGCCGGGTCCGCTCGTCATGCAAAAACTTTTGGCCGAGATGGTCAAAGCCGGTTGCACGCACGCGGTGTTCGAGGTCACGTCCGAAGGCGTAAACCAATGGCGGCACGCGGGCATCAATTTCGATTTCGCGGTCTTCACCAACCTGACTCCCGAACATCTGCCCTCGCACGGCGGGAGTTTCGAAAATTACAAAGCCGCCAAGGGAAAATTCTTTTCGGTCTTGGCTCAAGGCAAGCAAAAAGTCATCAACGGGGAAAAAATCCTCAAGACCATCTTGGCCAACGCCGATTCGGAGCACGCGGATTATTTTTTGTCTTTCACGGCCGAGCGCAAACTAACCTTCGGCTTGTCGCGTGGCGAGCACCTGGCCAGGAATATCTTTGCCAACCAAAGCGGCGTGACTTTCGAATTGGATGGCGAATTCTACAAGCTCAACATCACCGGAGCTTTCAACGTCTTGAATGCGTTGCCGGGAATTTTGATCGCTAAAGAGCTAGGTGCGGCAGCAGACGACATCCGCCGCGGTTTGGAGGACTTGGAAACCATCCCGGGACGCATGGAACGCATCGATTTGGGCCAGCCTTTCACGCTGTTCGTGGATTATGCGCACGAAAAAGAGAGCATCACGGCGGCGCTCAAGACTGCGCGCGACATCGTCCAAAGCTCGCAGGGCAAAGTCATCATCCTGCTGGGCGCCGAGGGCGGCGGACGCGACCCGGCCAAGCGTCCCATCATGGGCGAACTCGCGGCGCGCCTGGCGGATTACGCCGTCGTGAGCAACGTCGATCCGTACGAAGACGATCCCACCAAGATCGCGGAAGATATCGCGCAAGCAGCGGAGAAAGCTGGTCTGCGCCGCGGCACAAACCTCTTCGTCATCCTGGATCGCCGCGCCGGCATCCGCAAGACGCTCGAGCTGGCCCATCCGGGCGACGTGGTGCTCGTGACCGGCAAAGGCGCGGAACAATCCATCGTCATCAACGGCAAAAGCGCACCGTGGGACGATCGCCGCGTGGTAAAAGAAGAACTGGAAAAACTCCTGTCAGCATCCGGCGCATCGGCTGCCCCCTAGCTCGATTTACCTGTAAACTATTCCGTACAGACTTCCGTTTCGAAATAAAACCATGCCCACCAACCCCTTCGAAACCGCTCCGAATCTCACCACCTCCCACATCCGGCGGCAGGATTTACCTTCCCACGTCAGGCGTAAAGCGGATAACCTCGCTGCCCAGATAAAAGAAGTCTACGCCAAATACGGCGCCAAGAACTTCGAAGAGCTGAAAGAGAATAAGAAGCTATCGGCGCAAGATGCGCGTAAAGTCGCGGATTTGTTCAAAGCCTTCAATGACGCAATCGAAAAGAAAGAAGTCGAACTAGACCTCGAAGAAGCAATCGAACTCCTGGGCCGCGAGAACGTCCATGGCATAGAGGATGTCGAAGCCATGTTAGGACAAGGTTTCATCGATATCTCCAAAGTCCCACCCATCCCATACACCACGGAAGAGCTTGAGAAGTCCAAAGAGATCAAGGAGAAGACTGGCGTCGAAGAGATGCTCGTCTTATTCGTCGCGGACAAAGACGGCAAACCGCTCACCGGAAAGCGCATGAACGAACTCATTCAAGCGAAATACGACAAACTCGACCTAGGTAAATTCCTAGTTAAAGTCGATTGGTATAAGAACGAGGACTTCTTCACGAAACTAGGTTTGAGCTACGAATGGAAACTCATCACCAAACAGACCATCCCCGATTCAAAGGACAAACCCCATCATCGCGAAGCATGGGATGCTTACGCCCACCAAGACACCCAAGAATACGTCATCGAGGAATATGCTAAGAAGCTCGATATTCCGCGCGACCAGCTGCATCGTCCGGAGCCTTTCCAGATGCTCTATACCACCGCTCTTCATTTGATCGCGACCGAACGCCTCAATGGTCAGGGTAAAGGTGAACGCATCCTCACGGATGAATACCACTGGTCTGATGTACGCTCCTCGGAAGGGGTCTCTGTGGTCGTAGGCGATGCCGTTTCGCGCGGCGCCAACATGGTTGGGTACCCCCGTGGTGTTTGGAACAACCGTTTCGGTGTCTGTTCTTCGCGCGACCCCTCTTCATCCAAATCTTAGGACACATATTATCGACCCCTTGTCAGGCTTGAGCTTGGCGTTTAATGGCGTATACTGCTTGGGAAGGTCACAAGGTCGAAAGTTAAAAGCCTAAAGTCTCCGGACTTCAAGCTTTAAACTTCAAACTTTGAGCTTTAAACTACCTCTTATGACCCAATGGAACACTTTGCTTAAAACCCTTGGTTTCACTGATAGCGAAGCCAAGATCTACATCATCTCGCTCGAGATGGGACCGTCTTCGGTGCAGGATATCGCGCGCCGCGCCAAAGTCTCGCGCGTCACGACTTACGCCGTGATCGAGTCGTTGGCTGCGCAAGGACTGATGAGTTCGGTGCAAAAAGGCAAAAAGACCGTGTACGCGGCGGAATCCCCGGAGCGGCTCGTCTCGTTCGTGCAATCGCGCATCAAAGACATGGAGAGCACGCTCAAAGAGGTCGAAGTCGGCATCGGCGATCTGCGCTTGCTGCAGCGCGGCGAAAAACCGGTGGTCAAGATTTTCGAAGGCGTCGAAGGCATCCGCGCCATCCTCGACGACATGGTGGCGAGCAACTGCAAGATCGTCTACGAGTTCGCCAACGTGGATGCGATCGAAAAAGTCTTTCCTTTGTTCGAAGGCATAAAAAATATCCGCCAAGAAATCAAGCGGCGCAAAATCCCGGCGCAGGCAATTTATCTCTCGAAAGGCGACATCACGCCGCGCCCGCATGCCGACATCCATATGTTGCCGCGGGGAGTCTTCAATTTCACCGGCGACATCACCGTGTATCAGAACAAAGTGGCCATGTTTACCTTCAGCGGCAAGCTCATCAGCGTGCTCATCGAGAGCGAGGAGCTGGCTCAAACCCTCAAAGAATTTTTCCATCTGGCGCTGACTTCCAAGCAGCTCAAAGAAATCAAAGGACCTGCGGTATAAAAAAAGAGCCCCCCGGTGATGAGACACCGAAGGGCAGCGGTTTTGGGGCCTACAAGCCTCCGTCAGCTTCTAGTGAGCCCACATTCTGTTATCACCTCTTCCTTTCCGGAAGGGCGAGGTTCAGGTGCTCGGACGCAATCTACATCTCCAGCCAGCTGTGTTGCTTGCGACGTCTTTCTCCGTTTCCCGAAGGTACGGTCAGTTTGACGCCGATCCCACAGAAGTAATTCCATGGGACGAGAGGCATTGCCCATGCCTATGCGGAGTTCGGTTGTTGCTGGCTGCCCCCTGACAAGTTTCGGCCTGTACCCTAGGGTTTTGGTAGGTGCCTTTAGCTGGCTCCTCGATTTGGGTACGTGGCTTTTCCTTGTTGGATGCGAGTGCGTGATAGTCCTGGCCGCGCTTATCCTTCCTCTGCGTGATGGGTTTGCGTTAAGCAAGTTAAGGTACGAAGCAGTAGTTAAAGATAGCTCAAACATACAACCTGTAAGACGCTTTGTCAATATAAGAATTGACACTAAATTCAGGACGTACAAAAAAGCCAAGACTTCAATGTTAAAAGTGACGAACGTCGCATATTTTGGCTGAATTTACAGCAGAATTTGGATACTTTTTGATTTTTTGTACACTTCCCGATTGACATAAAAAACACGCCAGAAGACATAAAATCATCCTTTACGTGAAAAATATATCCGCAGCCTGCTTGTCCGTGGATTACAGGAGTCTTGTCTTCTTCCCCCTTTGCGTCGCTTCGGCTAAACTGGTCTCCATCATATGCGCCGCAATGCATCCATCCTACTCTCCATTTTGATCGGGGCTTTGGTCGTCGGTTTAGGCATGGGCTTCTTCTTGAAAAAAGCCAATGACGACCGCACTAAGCTGGCCGGGCAAGCCGAGGAGGCCAAAAAAACCTCGGAGCAAATCCAGGCGACCAGCCTAAAGGCCGTAGCCGAAGCCAGGGGAAAACTGGATCAGGCGAATGCGGAAGTGGAGAAAGCGCGCACCACGCTCCAGAAAATCGAAGCCGAACGCAAGCTCATGGCGGCAGCCGAAGTTTTGACGCCGTCGAAGAACCTGAAAGGCTGGCAGGAAGCGATTAGTCTAGCTATGGGCGTCTCGCTCAAGTTTCCGCCACGCACGGAGATCGAGCAGAATTTAGCAGGTGCGCTGACCGTCATATATTCCAGCGCTTCGAGTTCTACCGTGCCTGTCCGTTGGTTTTCGCTCACGCCCTACGAGCAGCGTTTGGAGAATGAACTTATCTCGACGCTTTACTCCACGAGCACAGCGGTTTTTTTGGTCAAAGGCCACGTGTTATACGGCGTGCGCGGTTATGCCACAGGGAGCCGCGAAGAGACTTACGTGTTGAGGATACTCAAGAACGGAGAACCCGCGAACCTGGTGTGGCTGCGCGGTTCAGGCAAAGCCGGACAGACCCAACCCTTGCAAGTATTGTCTACTTTGGATTTTCAATGAAGTAGGGGCGCATGCCATGCGCCCTGTCGGTAGTCTATAGCCAAACAAGATTAGAAAACAAAAACCCGCTCGCGCGGGTTTTTTCGTAGCTGACATGAATAGACGGTAGCCAGACGTAGGGGCGCACGGTCGTGCGCCCTTTTGGTCATAAGAGAATGTCATTCTTGAGGCCGTCTGACGGCCGAAGAATCTTCCTATTCCTTAAGGCATAGGAAGATCCTTCGCTTCGCTCGAGGATGACACTTATTTTTTTATTCTGGCTTCCATCTACCGACAGGGCGCATGGCATGCGCCCCTACCCTCTACCGTCTGTATCAACATCAGGTCTGGCTTTTTGCTGACGGTCGCGACGGATTCACGAATAACGGCCGACCGCCCAGGTTTTTTCCGTTGAACAAGGAAATCGCTTCGTCCGCCGAGGCCTGGTCGGCCATCTCGACGAAGGCAAAACCGCGCGGACGTTTAGTCTGATGGTCCAAAGGAATCATGACTGACACGACTTCACCGGCTTGGGAAAAAGATGAGCGCAATTCACCCTCCGACATGCGATAAGGGACGCCGCCCACGAAGAGTCTGGCTGACATGGTTATTAAGGTTAAGAATAAGTAGCGGACGACGCGACTCTGGCGTCTCGACGAGGGCCGTCAGGGCGCAGCGCCCGCTTATTTATCGCTAACATGAATAGAGCGCAGTGAGAATACCTCTACGGCCTGTGGATACGCCTCCTATATATACGCCGTCTATCTCCGCGCCATCTTTTTTTCCGCTGAATGCACGATGAAAGCAGATGTGCGCTGCACGAGTGCGGAAAAAAGCGCAGCACATAGAATTTTTTATTCCGCGACGCCTGACCGCATACCCCTTGACAAGCCCGCAGAATATATTTGACAGTTAAAAAATGTGATATACTGGAAGCATGTTTTGAGATTGCGTGTCGTGCGCAAGCTCGACATCGATTCCGCCGTTGCGCGGAACGAACCCACACTGAAAGGAGGTCGATTCACCATGGCAAAGAAGAAAGCCAAGAAGAAGGCAAAGAAGGCTACCAAGAAGAAGAAATAGTTCAGGAGGAAGACATCCCGGCAAAAACCGGGATGTTTTTTTAGGATTTTTTTGTCTGCTTATCTCAAAGTAATTCCGCTTGGCGATCTTTCTTCACGCCTTTGATTTTTACCTGGCCGTACTCGCCGTCGTATCCCGGTCGGATGTCGACCTGACCGTTGCGCATGTTGAGGACGGAGGAGGCGATTTCCGGACCGGCCAGGGCCGCGATTTCCGGGCCCGCCAGCTCAAGCAATATCCCCAGTTCAGTGCGTTCTTGGGCGACCAAGCGTTCCATAATCAGGGCTACTTTTTTGGAGGTTTTGCCGCATTCCACGGCGTCCGCCACCAGCTCCGCCAAGGGCACGATGGAGCGGAAAGGCACGGCCTGGGGCGGTCGCGTACCCGCAGGTCGATCGGACAGTTCGTCTACCCGATAGAGCACGCCGACGGTCAGCGGTTTTCCGCATTTCGGACACAGCCCGCCCAAGCGGCGGGTTTCTTCGGGCAAACACCAAAAATCACAATTGCGATGGCCGTCCGCATGGTACATGCCTTCTTCCGGAAAAAATTCCAGCGTCTCGATGAATCTGCTCCGATCTTTTTCAATCAAAATCCTGCGCAGTTCCGAATACGACGGCGCTGCCATCTCGAAGACGTTGGCCTCGCGCGCCAGCTTGGCGCACGAGTGCGCGTCGGAATTTGAGATGAGCAAGATATCGTCCAGCGCGGAGATGCGCCAGTTCATGGCCGGGTCCGAGGACAAGCCGGTCTCGATGGCGTGGATGTGCGGCGCGAGTTCGCCAAAACATTCTTCAATGGAATCGAAGCCGGATTTTGATCCGAAGATCGAAAACCACGGTGTCCAAGCATGCGCCGGGATGAGCAAGCATTCGGGCGAAGCATCCAAGACTAGTTTCAACAGTTCTTGCGAATCGAGTCCGATGATAGGACGGCCGTCGCTCTTTAGGTTGCACTTGCGTGCTTCGAGGGAGCTGATGAGTTTTTCCAAGGCTTCGAGCGAAGGGAAGAGGACGACGTGATGCAGGCGGCGCGTCTTGCCGCCGCGCGAATAGATGCAGGATATTTCGGTCGACAGGACGAAGCGGACGGGCGACGGGCTGGCGCGCAGCTTGAACAGCCCCGCTTCATCGGCCGGGGCTAGTTTCTCCTTGATTTCATTCAGCCAACCCGGATGCAAGGCGTCGCCGGTTGCCACCCAATTCAGGCCCTTTTTGGCCGCAGCTTGCGCGATATTCTCGAATACCAGGTCCGGCGAACAGGCCCGCGACCATTTTGAATGGATATGCAAATCGGCGATGATGCGCATGGCCTGAAGCATACAGGCAGAAAACTTAAAGTTCAAAACTCGAAAAATAGTAATCAGCTTGCGGGCAATCCCGCTGCGCCATGATTTAAAACCCGACTGTCATCCTGAGCCCCGCACCGTGTCACGTTCTACGTGATCGAGTGCGGGATAAACTCCGCGCCAGCGCACTTTCCTCCTGTCATCCTGAGCGGAGCAGCAGCGCAGCCGAAGGACCTTTTTAAGTAACGTCTGAATCGACCGAATCCAGGTAGGGGCGAATGATTATTCGCCCCTACGGATGCGCCAGCGTTTTGTTCAGGACACGTCTTTCGCGAACGACGGCCTGTCCAAGAAACATGATGCGGCCGTAGAGGCGAATGATTATTCGCCCCTACCGATTGGCTGATAAAGGTCCTTCGACAAGCTCAGGATGACAGTATTTTTTCAAGTTGCGCTCGAGATGATATTTGTTTTGATTCAAAACAAAAGAGCCTCGGAAAATCCGAGGCTCTTTCTGTTTTCAGACTTTAGCGCGTGACCGAGATGGTCTCGCTGTTCTCCGCTGCCGGTGCGCTCACCGTGACGCGGCCGTTGGCGTTCTTGGACACATCGTAGCCCGAGAAAGGCGTGGGGGAGCTCGTGGGATCCGTGGGCATCGAACCGATGTAGGTCTGGTTGAGAGTCAAGACCGAGAGATCGATACATGAGGTCGAAGACACTCCGGTTTGGCAGATGTCTGTGATCGTGGTCGTGATCGTGGCCGGGAGAGTACCGCGGTTGTCCACTTGGTACTGGCTGATGGCGTTAACGATGGCATTCACGTTGCTCCGTCGTTGCGCGTTGTTGGACTGGGCGATCTGGCGCGCTGGGTTAATGGCGATTATCACGATGGCTGCCAGGATCGCGATGATGGCGATGACCAGCAGTACTTCGATCAGGGTAAAGCCTTTTTTGAGGCTTTGATTCTTGACCATAAAAAAAGATTAAGAAAATTAGTGGTTGGAGTATACCATTATTACGGATTGGCGTTAAGTATGAAGTTCAGTCCGCCCGACAGCTTGCTTCCGCGCAAAGCCGAGCCCGTCACCACACTCAATTCAGTCGGATTGATGCCCTCCAGTTTAAGCGGGATGACGGCTTGTTCCGTCGGCAGTTTCAGGGTTTTTCCCATGTATTCGCCCAAACCGGGCATCTGGGACATGCCGCCGCACAAGATGATTTTGACCACCTTGTTGCCGGTCAGGCGCTCGACATAGGCTCGGGCCTGTTCGAACTCTTTGACGATCGGCTGCAGGAAGACTTCCGCACAGGTTCCGACCTCTTTATCGTTGAAACCTTTTTCGCATTTGCGCAGTTCGGCCGCGTCATCGAATATCTTGAGCTCCTTGGCCACGGCTTGGGTCAAGATCAGGCCGCCGGTCTCATGCGTCAGTGACAGCTCGATACCTTCGGCATCCACGAACAAAGTGCTGCTGTAGCTGCCGCCGAAATCGATCAGCGCATAGGCTTTGCCCGGTTCGATGCTGTGTTGCGGCGCGATGGAGCGGGTCAGCGCCGACGACTCCGGCTCCAGCGCGACGAGGTGCAGGCCAGCCAGGGCCAGCGTATGTTCATACGCTTCGACGACTTCCGCGGACGCGGCGGCGAACAAGATGTTCTTCAGTTCTCCGCTGGCGTTCAAGACGGTATAGTCCCAGGCCATGTCGGACAGCCCGAACGGGATGGTCATCTCGACTTGGCGCAGCAGCTCTTTTTCCAGCGCTTCTTTCTCCAACTCGCGCGGCAAGTGGAAGTGATGCAGAAAAGTCTGCGCCTCGGGCAGCTCGGCCACCACTTTTTTGCTCAACGGGCGGCGCGGCTGGGCGTGCTCGTACGTGTCCTGGATGAGTTCGGCCAAGAAGTTTTGGTCGCGGATGAGGCCGTGCTCCATGATGCCCTCCGGTATCTTGACGCTTTTGAAGGAGGTGGCGCTGCAGTTTTTGCCGCGGATGCGCACTTCGAGCAGGCGCAATTTGAGGTCGGAAAAGTCTAAGGCAAAAGCTTGGGGTCGGCTGAAATGAAAGAAATTCCACATAGTTTTAGAAGGTTACTTCTTGCCAAGAGCGGATTGACATCGTGGGATTGACGGTTGCGATGTCCACGTAGATTTTCCTGGCCGCGCCGCCGACCGTGCTGGTTGTGGTGATGGTGCGATTGGCATCACCCGATCCAGTCACGGACAAGACGCGGCAATCATCCAGACCCAAACGGAAAGTCTCGTTTCCGGCGTAAGCAGTCGAGTCTTTTAGTTTGATTAAAGCGTGTTCAGCGCAAGCCGCCGCCGCCGCTTGGGCGCGCAAGGTGTAATCCTCGAGCTGCGACACCTGGCTGCTTGAGATCGAACGGTTCAAGAGCCCGGTGACTATCACCAGTCCGATGGCCGTGAGTATCAAGACGGAGATCAAAGCGATATAACCAGGGTGTTTTTTCATAGGCTGGTCCGTATAGCCGCCGAGCCGCGGTAGATTTGGCCGTAGTCGAAGTCTGGGTTAGCGCTCGGATTGGTGCTGCTCACCGTGAATTCCAGATGGATTGTCGCCGGATCTCCGGCCAAAGCCAAATTCCTGAAGACGAGGTCCGAGATAGTGACGCCGCTCGAAGTGAGGGAACTTGAGGCGCTCGCACCTTCCTTTATCTCAAGCACACCGTCACGCACGCCGAAGGTGCTGGTCGTGCCTGACGCCACGATGATCAGGAAAGAGCTGGTGGTCCCGGCTGCGGGGAGGGTCACGCTGCTGGCGTTGATGGTGCGCGTCATGATCGTCTGCATCGCCGCGCGGCCGTTGCGCTCCACTTCCTCGACGGCTTCGATGCGGCTTTTCCCGCTCATCAGAACCAGCATGATCACCGTGGCTGAAAGCAGAAAGATCGCCACGATAGCGACGTAGATGAGATATTCGATCAGAGTGAAACCGTTTTGTTTCGACATATTCAATTGCCGGCTTGGAGGATGACGAGTCCCGTCGCGGCATTATCCGTCCCGACGTAAACCGTGTTGGTGGTATTCACGATGTCGATGACATGACCCTGCAGATCCAGGTAGCTGAAGATTCGAGGATCGGCCAAGTTGGTCAGGTCGATGGTCATGAAGTCATGGCTGGATGATGATGTCCCGATAAATGCCAAGTTGTTGTTCTCGCCGTTGACCGGGACTTTCATGGCGATGGCGTTGATGTCGGCGCCGATTTCCATAGTACCCAAGGCTGAAGGCGCCAGGGGATTGGCGATGTTATAGACGTAGAATTCCGGAGCGCTGTTGCGGCTCGTCGAACCCACCAGAGCCGTAGTCCCGGTGACGGCCAGGACTTGAGCGTCTTCCAACCCGACCATGTCCGCCGAACCGCCCACCGCCAGGTTGGCTGGGTTCGAGGTATTCACGATCTGGAATTCCTGCAGGTTATTGCCGCTGGTGATGAAGGCGAACGGCGGAGAACCGTCTTTCACGACTACGTCATAGCCGCCGCCGCCCAAGTTCAGACCCCCGAGTTTGACCGGATGAACGGGATCGGTGATGTCGTAGATGAAATAGGTGGCTTGTCCGCCTTGCGGTCCTCTGACCACATGCAGCAAATTTCCGTTGATTGCGAGACCGTGGATGTCTTCGCTGCCGGTGATCTTTATCGTGCCTTCCGCGAAAGGATGGGTGGAAGATGCGACGTCGACGATGTCTATCTCGGATGGATTGTGGCCGCCCGCGCCCAGGTAGGCGGTGTCGCCCGTGACGCGGACCGAGTACAGCTCCTCATCCAGCGAGAGTTGGCTCAACAGGATCGGATTGGTTTCGTTCGTGATGTCGTAAACCAATAACCACGAATCATCATGCGTCACGGCCGTGGTGATATACAGACGATTGTCTTTGATGAACATGGAGGTGATGCCGGCGATGGTCCGCGTCGAAGTGACCACGACCGGATCCGTCCAGGGTGCGCCGGCCGTGATCTTGCGCCAATTGGTCAGGATGGTGGCAAAAGTCGTGCTGGCTTGGTCGGTCGGCGTAAAATTCCAAGTCACGGTCGTAGTCACGGCGGCGCGATCCGCGTCCAACAGGTTTATCTCCACTTGCCGTGTGTAGAAGCCTTGCGTATCACTCGCGCTCGACAAAGCCCATCTGCCGCCTGTCGTGGTCAAACCCCACGTCCCGTTGGACAGACTCGAAAAGTTGTCGTCGCGGATGGCGCGCAAAGCCTCGATTCCCTCCAGGGCCAGTTGGTTGCCGCTGGCTCGTTCAGCGCTGGCGCGGCCGGTGTTCAAGGCGTTCAAATACATGATCCAAATGACCGACAGTCCCACCGTAAAAATCGTCATGGCGAGCAGGACTTCGATCAAGCTTTGTCCGTTGGGGAATTTTTTTAAGCGGCGAGGCATATCATCTTAGATCGACCGTGCCATAAGAGTTCAACGAGACTTGTCGGCTCCAGTCAAGGTAATTCATGGTCCAGTCACCGCTGAAAGTCGAAGTGCCGTAGAGCCGGGAGAAGGTGACTTCGGTGGTCGTGGCTTGGAGCGTGACCGTGGATGGATATTCGACGATTTCATCCGCCGCTTGGTTGCGTGCGGCGTAGGAGGCGCCCTCGAACAGGATGAAAGACGAAGACGCGCTCATGATTTTGAGGCCGTGCGCGGCGCTGTGCACGTCCGCCACGGCTTGCGTACGCGTTCGGCGCAGGCTGTCCATCAAGCTGCGCGCCGTATCATCCACCAGCGTAGCGCGGTATTGATTCAGCGCCGCCGGCAGCATCAAGCCCATGAGGATGAAGCTGATGGCTAAAACCAAAAGCATTTCGATGAGCGTAAAGCCGGAGCGCGAATGACGACTTTCGACTTTCGACTTTCGACATTCGATTTTATTACTTCGGGTGGATGCTGCTGGTGAGTTCATAGATCGGCGAGATGATGGCCAGGGCGATGAACAGGACGATGGCCCCGATGACCAGCAGGATGAACGGCTCCATGTAGGTCGGGAGGCGTTTGGTCTGGACGTCGACTTCGTTGTCGTAATAAGTCGCGAGATAAGACATGGAGTCATCTAACTTGCCGCTGCTTTCGCCGACGGCCAGGATCGAAATCACGTTTTGAGGGAAATAACTCGGATATTTCTTGAGCACGGTCGAGAGCGGGATGCCGGTGGCCATGCGGTTAGCTGCGCGCGCCAAGGCGTTCCGATAGCGGACGTTGGTCATGGCATCAGAGGTCGCGATGAGCGCCTCTTTGATGGTCAGACCGCTGTGGAAGAGCGTGCCGAAGAGCTGGCTGAAGATCGCCAGCTGGTAGTTGCGGGCTAAACTGCCGATGAAAGGTATGCGCAAGGTCACGCTGTGGATGACCCAGCGGATCGGTCCGATCTTGGCTATGATGAGCAAGGCGATGATGCTGCCCGCAGCGCCCAAGAGCGCGTAAATCCCGTGTTTCTGGAAGAATAGCGACATGGCGAGCAGCATGCGCGAGGCCAGCGGCAGGTTGACGCCCATGCTTTTGAACAGCGGGATGAGCTTGGGCAGGATGACCATGGCGATGCCGCCGCCCACGATGAAAGCCATGACCAGCACGATCTCGGGATAGAGCAGCGCGGATTGGATGCGCTGTTTCAGGTCGCGCGAGCGCATCAGGAGCTGGGCCACGTAATTGAGGTTGGCTTCGAGCGTGCCGTTGATCTCGCCGGCTTTGATGATATTGATCGACATCTCGCCCACGTAAGCTTGATAGGGCATCAAAGCGTCGGACAAGGTGCTGCCTTGTTCCATCTGGTGCTTGGTATGCAGCAGGAATTTGCGGAAGATCGAGCTGCGCGTCTGTTCGCCCAAGACGCCCATGGCTTCATCCAGCGGGATGCCGCTGCGCGTCAACAGCGCGAGGTTCTTGAAGAACTCCACCAGTTCGCTCGAGAAAGCGGATTTGATTATCGGATTGGCTAGTTTCATAGGTTAGACGGTAGAGAGTAGACGGTAGCCAGAATGACTAATCGTTGACTGGGATTGTCATTGCGAGCGCATAGTCCTGAATGCGCGTGGCAATCTCCGGACTGGGACTTAGACATTAGAAATTAGTCATTAGACATTCAGCTTACGACTTGATCGCACGTATGATCTCGCCCAAAGTCGTCACGCCTTGGAAGACTTTATCCATGCCGTCCTCCAGCATGGTGCGCATGCCTTGTTTCACCGCCACTTCGTAGATGTCATCCGAGCTGCCTTTGCGCACGATGAGCGGCCGGATCTCGTCCGAGATGAGCATGATTTCGTAGATGCCGAGGCGTCCCATGTAGCCCATGTGCTGGCAGGCGCGGCAGCCGCGACCGTGCGACAACTGGATCTTGGACAGTGGTTTGCCTTTGGCGCGTTTTTTGACGGCTTCGAGCATCTTGGGATCGCGCGCCAAAGCATCCTGTTCTTCTTTGGTCAGGAAATATGTTTCGATGCAGTGCGTGCAGATCTTGCGCACCAGACGTTGCGCGATGATGGTGTTGATGGAGGAGGCGAGCAGGAAAGGCTCCATGTTCATCTCATACAGGCGCGGAAAAGTCGAAGCCGCGTCGTTGGCGTGCAGCGAAGACAGCATGAGGTGGCCGGTCAAAGCCGCGTTGACCGCGATGTCGGCGGTCTCGGGGTCGCGGATTTCGCCCACCATGATGATGTCCGGGTCTTGGCGCACGATCGAGCGCAAGCCCTGGTCGAAGGTCAGGTTGGTGCGCGGATTGACTTGGATTTGGCGGATGCCACGGATGTTATATTCCACCGGATCTTCGATGGTCATCAAGTTCACATCAGGTTTGTTCAAGATGTTGATCATGGCGTAAAGCGTCGTGGTCTTGCCCGAGCCCGTCGGCCCGACGGCCAGCACGAAGCCGTGCGGCATCTCGCAAGCGCGCATGATTTTTTCCAAGTCGTCGGCTTGGAAACCCATATCCTCCAGACGCAAGCGTTGGAAGCGTTCCGAAAGCAGACGCATGACCACGTTTTCGCCATGGGTGATGGGCAAAATCGAGACGCGCAAGTTGACGCTCGCGCCTTTGGATTTGACCTCAAAGCGCCCGTCTTGCGCTTGGGCGTGTTCGTCGGTGCGCAGACGCGACAGGATCTTGATGCGGAAAACGACTTTTTCGTGGAAGGCAATCGGATAGCGGATCATCTCCTGCATGCTGCCGTCGATGCGATATCTGACTACCGCGTCCTTTTCTTCTGGCTCGATATGGATGTCGGAAGCGCGCGAGTCGTAGGCCGAGTAGACCAAAAGCTGCACCAGCTGCACCGTATCCTCGTCGTGCTGGGTCTTTTTCATGCGCTCCAACAGCTCCTTGAGCTGGATCAGCAAGTCTTGCTTGTAGCCTTTGAGCGCTTCCTCGATGCCTTCTTCCGTCGCGTAGGAGATGTTGACCGGCAGGTGGAAGCGTTTTTCGACCAGCTTGAAGAATTCGTAGTTGTCCGGGCGGCTGGTCGCGAACCAGATGCCCTTTTCGCTCATCTTATGGCAGATCGCCTGCTGCCCCATGGCGACTTTTTCCGGTAACAGCGAGAGCATGCTGGGCTCGATGCGTTCGCGCGAGACGTCGAAGAAAGGCACGCCGAACTCTTGCGCCACCAAACCCCCGATTTGCGCATCTGAAACCAGCCCTAATTCGATGACTGCTTCGGCCAGTTCTTTATTTTCTTGTTTAGCCTTGGCTTGGGCTGCGGCCAAATCTTTGGCCGTCAAAAATTTGCCTTCCGTCAGGAGTTCGGCCAATCGTTTTTCAGTCATCGGGTCAGCGTTCATGTTTTGAGGCGATGCGGCTCTTAAAAACGCCAAGTTTCGCGGCATTATTATAGCTTATCCGCAAGTCATGAACAAAGGGGCAAGAGGGTAGAGAGTAGGGGCGCATGGTCATGCGCCCAGCCAGGTAGACGGTAGCCAATCGTAGGGGCGCGGTTTCCGCGCCCCTCGGGCGGGTGTGGGGAAAAAAAATTTGTCATCTTGAGCGGAGCAGCAGCGCAGTCGAAAGACCTTTATCAGCCATAGGTCCATCGGTAGGGGCGAATAATCATTCGCCCCTACGGCCATCCTGCTATTTCTTGGATAGGCCGTCGGTCGAAACGACAAGAAAATGAAAACCCCTCAACGAAAAGGAAAACCACCCTCTCGTCATTTCGACCGAGGCCCGTCTGACGGGCCGAGCGGAGAAATCTCCGAATCTCTATGGTGCGTAATTTTCGCCTAAGATGATCAAGACATCTGGATAGGTGGAAGAGGTGTAAACGGCATCAGTCGTCCCGGTGGGCCATTCATTGGTAAAGATTATGTTTTCCAGTTTCTTCATCGACGGCTCGTTCAAGATGACTTCTTGAGCCGCTAGATTGTCGTGCAGCACGCTGACCAGGGTGGTAGTCGTGAAATGGCGCAGCGCGTCGGTCGGTGGCACGACCTTGAGTCCGAAATCAGCCAAGCGTGACGACAAATACGTTCCCATGCCTTTTTTGCCTGAACCGTTCTGGATGCCGATGATCGAATCCTCTTTATTGGGATTGTTGCCGGAGGGCCACTCCGCTTCAGTCGAAGTCGCGACCTCGCTCACCGCCGCGGTAGTGCTGACGACCGTAACGAGCCGGATTTGATCTTGCAGCAGAGGTTTTGGACTTAGGGACGACGGTTTTTTCCAAATCAACTGTCTGACCCCCAAAATCAGACTCATGACTAAAACCACAGGCAGAATGAACAAAGAAAGTTTGCTCGGCGTTTTTTCCATGTGTTTAAGGATAGCACGCTCGTTGAATATCAAAGCAGGGCTTGCGCGCCCAGCAATCCGCCTGTCATTGCGAGCGCACAGACTAATCGCGCGCGGCAATCTCTGGCGTATACCAAAAAAGCGGTTGCCCGCGGTTTTTTGGCCATGCCATTTTCGTTCGTTAAAACGTCAATGACCCGGTGGTTTTGTTTTTGTTTTGCTTTTCGACCCCGCGTTTAGACGGGATAGGTTTAGTCGCCGTTGATGGGGAAAATTGAAAGAACGAGTTAGCGACTTTTTACCGTAATCTCATTGTATATCAAACTTGCACAATCCTATATTTTCCCGTCAGTTAAGCCGAAAAACTCTAATTTGAAGATGTGGATAAGATGTTGAGAAGGTGAGGATTAAAATAAAACGATCGAGAGCACAGAATCCCGCCGTCTTATCCTCGCTCGGAAGAACAGAATTTTTTGTGGCACCATTATTTCCAAATTGAGTCTATTACATCTGCCCCAAGAAAATCAGCAAGTTGTCCCTCCGGTCTTTTATTCCCGATGCATTTTGCGACCCGTTGAGTCCATGGTACATTTTTAGGGCTGAGTATTTGCGATAATTGTGAAATGACATCCTTGATATCGTCATTTTTTCTATCCCATGAGTTGCACAGATCAAGCTGTGCTTGCTTCGCTCCGTAATTTGAGCTTTCCGCTTTGATTTTAGCATTTGCCGTTTGCCAATCAGCAAAGCCAAGAGAGGTTAAAACTTCGTCTGTAAGGAAAAGATTTTCACTTTCTCTGCAGGCAAGTTTGATATATTTGATATTTGCCTGCGGATTATTTGCATCCGCAGTTGGCAAAGTTTGATCACCATCCAAGAGAGCGAGGCCAATGGGTTCTGTTTGGTCGGTTCTCAAGCTCGCGAAAAGCTTTTCTAAAGTTTTCTGGTAGTTTTTGACCTCGTTTGCGCCGTTGCAAGGAATAACCGCCAAGTTTACTTTGTGGTATCTCGGTACTTGACTCCAAATTTTACTGTCATCATCGCCCTCCACTAAAAACAACGGCGCACCGAATAGTGGCCCCATGAGAGCGTGTCCGCCAAGGCAAGTTGATAGTTCTTGTAAGGTTTTTTCGAATTTGATGGCCTTCTGCTCATTGATCGAATTATTGAGATAGATTACGCTCGTCTTTTCCCCTCCGTGATAACCAAGCGCGGACAGAAGCGTTGTACTGTGTGAGGCGATTATCATTTGCACTTTATATTTATCCAAAAGTTGTACGAAAAAATAGCCAAGGTGCTGTTGAAGATCGGGGTGTAGATGAGTATCTGGCTCGTCAATGAGCAGGACTCTATTAGTCTGATCGTCTAACTCCCACATCGCACAAATTGTCAGTAAATCCAACGCGAGTGTCAGTATTTCGGCTTCACCACTACTTAGTGTATTGACACTAGAGACGCGCTCATCATTCTGGACTCGCTTAAGTTCGTAGGGAGGGTTTTGACCAGTGATGTTAAATTGAAAATCAGGAAGTAAAATTTGTAGAAAGATTTCAATGTCTCGGAGATCAATCGAGCTTGCTTTCGCGCGCCCAGCAAGATTGCCAATCTTAATTAGCAGGGCCTGTATTCGTGATACTGATTCTTGGCGGTATGTGGGAGATAAGTTTTGCTGTCTGCGGTGGGCTCTACTCGGAGCGGTCAGCTCCTCCTGTGATATTCCAACATCATGCGTAATTTCCCCCGCTCTTTCTGGCGATGTGTAGTGATAGGTGCTTTGGTCACTATCCCTCAATGTCCGCAATAACTGACTCTTACCAGAGCCATTTTTGCCAAATAGAATAGTTATCTCGTTCAATTCTTCAAGTTCCCATTTATTTCCGCCGAGATAGGGTGGTCTGTTGATTACCAGATCAGTAAAATGCTTCGCCATAAACTATTCGTGTTTTTTAATAAACTCATTGATTGCCTCGGCAATAGCTTTTCGGCGGAAAGTGAGAAACTCCCGATAGTTAGAAAGTTCCCACAATTTTTTATCAAGCGGAATGAATTGCGAGGTTAAAGCTTCTTCGCCACGCTTTGCAATAACTTCTTTTTCTAAATAATCAATTGGTTCTTTATTCGTGATTTGACGATTTGTCTTTCCGCCGATAAAAGCCATATTCGCAATTTCATTCACTTCTTTCTTTTCGTATTGTTTCAAGAGTGATTTTGGAAAGATATGGTGGTATTGAATTGTATGTGCGTTTCCGGTGTGTCGCTCGGAAAGTTTGAGACCTGACCACCAATCTTTTACGCCGTTCTGCCTCATGACAAAGTAAAGCATTGAGAAAAACGGGCTTCTGATGCCGCGATTATTGAGGTCATCATAATCAACAGAAAATTTCTTAACATGAAGGAAAAGCAGTTGAGTGAGATCGTCAAGATCTTTGCCTTTGAAAAGCACGCTAAGATCAGTGTCAAGAATAGATTCCGACGAACCCATACTGTAATGCCCGCGCATATGGGCTAGATAAAACCAACGCAGTATTTTCTTTCTCTCCGATTCTGTTATTGCTTCTCCATTTTTTAAAACCCAATAAACCGCAATTGGAACAAGGAGAAAGGGAGAGGACAGGAATGATAATTTATCTATTCCTTCTGCCCGCAAAAAATTAATCGCATACTCCAATCCATTTTTTGCCTGTCCCCATGCTTCTCTAAGTTTTTCCTTACTGATTTTACCAACTGTCTTAAATCTGCTTTGGTGAGTGGCAAAAATAACCATCATACGAACCGGTAAGCCCGTTTCTATTATGTAATCTTCGTCATCCTTGAACTCATTGGCAAAATCTTCAATCAGTTGCATGAATCCCTTCCAACGAGAAGTAATCTGTGCAAGTGCCAAGTCTGAGCCACGCAATTTTATTCCGAGAGAATTAACCCGAACGAAAATCTCTGTTACTTCCTCGTATGACATACTCTTTTCCAGAACTTCCATCACATAAGGATAGTCGGCAATCCTTTTTACTTTTTGGAGACGCTCCGAGTATTTATCCCATCGCCCATCTTCCGAGGAAATGTCAATTGATTTGAGTATTTGGCTGTCTGTCTTTTTAAAAATATCTGAAACCGGAACCCAAACAGGATCATTTTGGAGTGCGCGGCTCGCCACAACGAAAGTGCGCTTGCGCATTTCTTCTTGAACATCGCGCTCTGCCGTTTCTTCATCTTCAACATCTTCTATGTCAGCTGTAAATCCATTGTCTTCAACTTCGGTAATGTCTATCGGTGGGCCATTAGGGTGTTCCAAGTTGAAAAGAATATCAATCGGTCGCCTACGATTTCGAACATGAACCGGCTCGCCGCCTAAAATTGCAGAAAGAGAAGTTATGCGCTGTTGCCCGTCAAGTAATAATAACTTTTGCGAAGTTGTTGGCGTTCTGGTTGATTTAACCGCCAACTCCCTCGTCGGCATTTCTTCGTCGGTTTCCCAAACCAAAATCGTACCGGACGGATAACCACGATAAAGAGAATCCAAAAGATCGCGGACGCGCGTTGCAGGCCAGATATATCGCCTTTGCATTTCAGGCAAAGTAAGTTCGCCACGTTGGACTTTATTTACTAATTCGCTGACTTTAATGTTTGTTTGTGCCATAATTTTTTTAGTAAATCATCAACCGAACTGGTTACTTTCCACATATTGATAGCATATAATTATTGATTCGGACATGGTGGCATAGTGAGTGAAGAGGATTTTTCCCGTTCTGGCGTTCCGTCGGAACACAGTTGAGGCACGGTCCACCAACACAAAATCCCGCGTAAGGCGGGATTTTGTGTTGGTGGACCGTGCCGGATTCGAACCGGCGACCTCCGCGTTGCAAACGCGGCGCTCTAACCAGCTGAGCTAACGGCCCTGAATGCAGGGCGAATATTAGTCAAAAACCGTCGCTAGGTCAATGTCAGGCAAAAAGAAGAGCGCGCTTTGGGAAAATCCAATCTGTCATCCTCGCGGACGCGGGGATTCAGTCCTCGAGAATGTTGGTGTCATCTCTCTGGATTCCCCGCTGGAGTTTATCCTCGCGAAAGCGGGGACGGAGAATGACAGAGGGAGAAGCGAAGAATGACAGGAAGGAAACCAAAGAATGACAGGAAGAAAATCAAAGAATGAAAGAGAGTAATCAAAGAATGAAAGGAAGAGGTCGGAGTGATGACTCACTTCGCCGGATTTAACGCCGGGTTGCCGGACAAAACGGCGATGATGTTTTGGGCTGCGACCAGGCTCATGGCTTGGCGGGCTTCGATGGTCGCGCTGGCGATGTGCGGGGTCAGAATCACGTTGGGGAAGCTGCGCAGTTCCAGGTTGTCGGTCAGGTCGCAGTCGATGGCTGGTTCGCACTCGAAGACGTCGATGCCGGCGCCGGCGATGCGCTTGGTCTTGAGCGCGCGCAACAGCGCTTTTTCGTCCACCACCGGACCGCGCGCCGTGTTGATGATGAAGGCGGTCTTTTTCATGAGCGTGAGTTCGTCGATGGAAATCAAATGGCGCGTCGAAGGCAAAAGCGGCACGTGGAGCGAGACGAAGTCCGAGGTTTGAAGCAACTTTTCCATGGTCAAACGCTTGGCGCCGAGTTCTTTTTCGATCTGCGGACAGGCGTGCATGTCCGAGTAGACGAGGCGCATGCCGAAACCTTTGACCCCGCGCCGCGCCGCGGCCGCGCCGATGCGTCCGGCGCCGATGATGCCCAAAGTCTTGCCATACAAGTCCGTGCCGATGAAATTATTGGGTGACCAGCCGGTGTATTTTTTGCCTTTGGAGAAAACGTCGGCTTCGGGGATGCGTCGCGCGAGCGAAATCATGAGCGCAAAGGTATGTTCGGCCACCGCTTCGTTGACTTTGTCCGACGGCGTATTGGTCACCACGATACCGCGTTTCTTGGCCGCTGCCACATCTACGTTATCGAAACCCACCGCGTAGTTGGCCACGATCTTGAGTTGCGGCCCGGCGGCTTTCAGCACTTCGTCGTCGATGCGGTCGGTCAAGAGCGAGAGCAGCGCGTCGACGCCGCGCACTTTTTGCAGCAGCAGTTTGCGCGGGATGATCTGGTCTTCGGGATAGACTTCGACGGCATAACCCTTTTTCTTCAAAGCCAAGATACCTGAATCCGGAAAGCGCCGCGTCACGTAGACCGACTTGCGGCTTTTGGTCTTGGGTCTAGCTTTTGGTCTTGACCAGGGCAATAGAAATTTCAAGGGCATATAGATCAATTATAAATTACGAATGACGAATGCCAAATTAATCCTGAATTCGTCATTAATTCGTCATTTGGCATTTGTAATTTGGCATTTAGATTTCAATCTCGCGGATCTTGGCGCGGGCTAAGTCTTTTTTAGATGGAAAAGCGCGGAGCAGGCCGGCTTTGGGGCCCATCTGGCCGATGACGCCTTGGGCGTTCAGCGCGCCGGCTTTGAGCGCGACTTCGAGATCGGGATTTTTCATGAGCGCGGCCGCGAAACCGGAACCAAAGGCGTCGCCGGCGCCGGTCGTGTTCAGGATTTTGCTCTTGGGCGGCGTGACGTGCCAGACTAAACCGCGCGCTGCGGCATAAGCGCCATTTGCGCCGTCGGTGATGACCAAGACGACACGCGGCAAGTGCGCGAGCTTGCGGATGATGGCATCCAAATGGCGATACGAGGTTTGCGCCAAGGCCGAAGCTTCTTCGCGATTCAAAATCAGTACGTCGGTTTGCATGAGTTGAGGCAGTAAAGCCTTGAGCCCCAAGGCGATTTCCGTGCCGCCGGGATTCCAGGCGACGTGCGTCAATTGTGCCTTGGCTGTCTGGAATATTTTTTTGAGCACAGCCAGGTTGCCGCCGACGTTGGTCACGTAATACCAAGCGGCATTGAGCTCGTTCCACGGCACGCGAGCGGCGTCGATGCGTTTGGAAGCGCCGCGCGCGGTCAGGATGGCGCGTTGGCCTTGACCCATCACAAGGATGATCGAATAAGCCGTGCCGACGTCTTTGTCGTATTGCAAAAATTTAGTCGCGATCTTCAAGGTTTTGAGTTGCCGCTCGATTTCGTGTCCGCCCGGATCGTCGCCCACGCGAGTCACGCACGCCGTCTTGAAGCCCCAGTGCGCAAAAGTCGCGCCGGCGTTGGTCGCTCCGCCGCCCGTCTCGAAGGCCATGCGTTCCACTTCGATCTTGGCGCCGAGCGGCAGGCAGGCGTCGAAGCCGTCCGGGGCGTGCGGGTCGAGGCGTTTTTCGAACTCATGGCTCAAGGCAAAGATATCGCGCGTGGCTGCGCCGAAAGTCACGACGTCATAAACCCGCCGGGCAGGCTTCGTGGGTATCCTCCTGGTTGATTTCATGTAGATATTCTACCATGTTTCGTATATGCATATCCGACCCGTTATTTTATGGCCTGCCGTGCTGTTCACGGCTTTTTCCCTTTTCCTCGCCCCAAGCGTCCAGGCCGACACCATCCGGGACTTCCACGTCGATGCTGCCTTGGATGCTCCGCACAGGCTGCTCACCCTGACCGAAAGGATAAATTATGATTTCGGCGCCGAATCCAAACACGGCATCAAGCGCTACATCCCGAACAGCTATTCGCGCGACGGCGCGACGTATCGTCTGCGCTTGAAGCTGCTCAAAGTCTGGCGCGACGGCCAGCCGGAAAAATATTCAGTCTCGAATTTCGGCGGCGACTTCAGCCTCAAGGTCGGTGATCCCAAAGCCACTCTCACCGGCGTGCATGTCTACGAGATCACCTATTCGACCGATCGAGCCATCAACTTTTTTTCCGACCACGACGAGTTATATTGGAACGTGACCGGCGACAAATGGGACGCGCCCATGGACCTCGCCAGCCTGCAATTGACGCTGCCGGCGGTGAAAAACGCGGCGCTTGAGATGACGTGCTACACCGGTTCTTACGGTTCGACGGAAAAATCTTGCACCGCGGAGAAATTGGCGGAGGGGAAGTTCAGCGTCGCGGCGACGCGCGCGCTTTTGCCGTACGAAGGATTGACCGTCGCCTTCTCTTTCCCCAAAGGCATTTTCCCTGAACCGACCCTGCTCGAAAAAATCTGGATGCTCATCACGGATAATGCGGTGCTGTTTTTTCCGCTCGCCGCCGTGCTCGTCATGTTCTTGATTTGGCGCGAGCGCGGCCGTGATCCCACGCTCGGCAGCATCATTCCGGAATATGAAGCGCCGAAAGGCTGGGCTCCGGCGCTCTTGGCCGCGGCCGAGACCAATGGCAGCGTGCCGAGTCGCGCCATGACCGCGACCATCATCGACCTGGCGCGCCGCGGCTATCTCAAGATCCGCTTCGGCGAGGAAAAACATCTCTTCGGAAAATCCCAGACCTATACTTTCGTCAAACAAAAAGATGCCGATCAGGGCGTAGAGGATTTCGAATCCAAAGTCCATGCTGGTTTGTTCTCGGGCGGGGATGAGCGCGATTTGGATGATCTGCAACAGGGAAAATTCTATACCTCGGTGCAAAGCTTCAAGACCGCCGTGCAGAGCAAGATTGATGCCTCGGGCGCCTTTGTGGCCAATCCAATCAAAGTGCGCAGCGCCTACATCGCGGTCGGCGTCTTCACCGGTTTCATCCTCTTCCTGGTCTTCGGTTCGACTTTGTTGGGCGCCGTCTGCGCCGTCGCGACCGGACTTGTCGTCGCCATCTTTGGCTGGTTCATGCCGCGCCGCACCAACGAGGGCGTCAAGCTTTTGGCTGATATCCGCGGCTTCAAATGGTTTTTGTCGGTGACGGAAAAAGACCGCCTGGATTTCCACAACGCGCCGGAACGCACGCCGGAACAGTTCATGCAGCTCTTGCCCTATGCCATCGCGTTCGGGGTCGAGAACAAGTGGGCGGCGCAATTCGCTTCGCTCACCGTCCCGCCGCCGCAATGGGCCGAAGGCAACCTGACCGGCTTCAGCGCCGCGTTCTTGGCGGTCCATCTGACTTCGTTGCATTCAGCCGCCACGTCCGCCGCTTTTTCTCCACCCTCATCCGCAGGCTCCGGCGGTTCCGGCTTCTCCGGCGGCGGTTCCGGCGGCGGCTTTGGCGGAGGCGGGGGAGGGAGCTGGTAGGATCGAATGTCGAATATCGAATGTCGAAAAATGTAGGGGCGCAAACGTTTGTCATTGCGAGCGCATAGACTGAATGCGCGTGGCAATCTCTGAATTCCGGAGATTGCTTCGTCGCGTAAAGCGACGTGGTCGCCACGCGACTTTACGTCGTTGCTACTCCTCGCAATGGGCTTAATAGACATTCTGTGGTGCTGGAATATTCATTTCTTGGCTTGCGTTAGCTGTAATCTGGGAACAAAGTCCGCACACTTGAAGAATATGCCAAAAAAAACACTGTCCGACATGTCAAACG